>Ga0209088_10002381_pt1 | contig 11579 bp, 24 predicted proteins | sample S_140625_EF_Meta_FD_187324 | JGI IMG/M metagenome (GOLD analysis project Ga0209088, IMG submission 187324) | Freshwater microbial communities from Lake Simoncouche, Canada to study carbon cycling - S_140625_EF_MetaG (SPAdes) (version 2) | ecosystem: Environmental > Aquatic > Freshwater > Lake ...
TGAAATCGATACAATTAGTGCAAGAGTAGGTAGGGATATTTGGACAGAAAGAGGTGGATGGTACACAATACCAGACACAACTGTTCACATTCACCATTGCAGACACATTTGGAATAGTAAATTAGTAAGGAAAAAGATATGAGCAACTTTGTATATTTAATCAGCACCACGTTTTTAAAGGACAATACCCCTATAAACGAAAACGTAGACGATAAACTTTTAAAAAGTGCCATAAAAGAAGCACAAGAAATCTATATTCGTGACGTTATTGGTAGTGGAATTTATAATGAGTTGCAAACACAGGCATTTAATGGTAATATATCGGGTGCGAATACAACGCTTTTAGACGTTTATATTGCACCTTGTTTGAAATACTACACATTAACTGAATCAATGCTTCCTATGACGTTTAAAATGCTAAACAAGACGTTAGGAACAAGGACATCTGATAACACACAACCAGTTTCTATTGATGAAATGACAATGGTGGAACGTAGATATAGGGACAAAGCAGAATACTATGCACAAAGATTGCGTGAATTTCTACAAGCTAATAGCACAATTTATCCTTTATACTTTAATCCTGGTTCTACCATCGACACTATAAGACCACACAACACCCAATTATTTGGGGGAATTTATTTACCACCCGACTATGACGAAGAATACAGATATTACGATTTCCCAAAAGGGGAAAGTCCGAACAAAAAATGAAACTAAACTTTTAAACTTTCTTAATGACATTAAATCAGATAATATCGACAATTCAAACTGCATCGGAAAGCCACAAGCAAGTAAATAAATTTATTGTTGGTGAACTTGACTTTACAGAGGAGAATTTAAAATACTATCCACTTGTGTGGTTAGTACCTAATGGATTTAACTTTGATACTGAAGGTAAAAAAGTCGTTTATAATTTTATGCTTATGATTTTGGACAGACACTTTGAATCACAAACAAATATGATTGAAGTCTTAAGCGACACGGCACTAATTATGCAAGACATTATAACACTTTGTAAACGCAACACCTACCAAGATGAAGTGTTTTTTAGTGTGAATGGAAATGCAGAGGCAATAATGGATAACAAAGCTGATATATTAGCGGGATATGGAGTTGAAATCAATGTTGAAGTACCTTATTTGGAGTCTTATTGCGATATTCCTTTGTAGCATATTGTTTATCTTATTGCAGCGTGGTGTTAATAATAACAATACCACTCGCAGTATTGATACACTTTACAACTACAAAGAAAAAATCATCATCAAAGAAAAAGAAAAACTAAAAGTTAAATATGACACTATCGAAATACATTTGCGTGATTCTTTTTATAGCACCGAGTTTTTGCAAAGGGCAATCAATTTGCATAGATTCATCGACAGTCAAGAACGTAAACCTTTATTTGATTAAAGGTGCAAAAGCACGTGAAGAAAACCGAATCTTTAAGGCAAAGATTCAAAACGATAGTAACCACATAGAATTTTTAGATAGTACGATTACAGATTTGCAATTTGGAATTTGTGAAGTTGAACAAGAAAATAAAGTGGTCAAAGAACGATTTTACACAGTCACATTTTATGCAATAATTGTGACTATATTTTACATCTTCAAATGAAAAACAACGTACATAAATTTGTCATACCTTTTGAAAATAAAAAGGTTCTTTTACTCTCGGATTTGCACTGGGATAACCCCAAGTGTGATAGGGTACTATTGAAAAAACATTTAGATTTAGCACTTGCTGGTAATTACGATGTACATTTAAACGGCGATACATTTTGTTTGATGCAAGGTGCATACGATCCCCGAAAAAGTAAAGATAGCATAAGACCTGAACACAACGTAAATAACTATTTAGATGCAGTTGTGAATACTGCAATTGATTGGTTTAAACCTTATGCAAAAATTATTAAAGTTGTTGGATATGGAAATCACGAAACAAACATTATTAAAAGGCAAGAAACAGACGTTATAGAAAGATTTGTTTTTGGACTTAATCGTGAATGTGGAACTGAAATACAAGCGGGTGGTTATGGTGGGTGGATAATTTATCAATTTGTAGATAGGAAAACAATTCGTAAAGCATTTAAAATAAAATATTTTCACGGCTCTGGTGGTGGTGGACCAGTTACACGTGGTGTAATACAATTCAATAGAATGTCAACATTTATAGAAGGTGCAGATATGATATGGATGGGACACGTTCACGAATGTAACGAGGTAGTTTATACTAATGAATGTTTGGATAATCAAAACAATATTAGACTTCGTAACATTTTAATGGTTCGTACTGCAACATATAAAGAAGAATACAATAGTGGACTTGGTGGATGGCACGTAGAGAGAGGTGCAACCCCAAAACCTTTGGGTGGAAGATGGTTAGAGATTTGCCCTGAACGAAAAATAATTAATGGACAAGAACAATCAATATTAACTGCATTTACATATCGTGCCTAAAATTAAATGTCATATCGTTATACTCGCTGATTCAGTCTACGAAGACAAAGAACAAGCGTGTGAGTTTTTAGAAGATGCAATTCTTGATACTGGTTATATTATTGCAGCCAACCAACATTGGGACTATACTGAAATACATTACATAAGTGGACACACATTTGTAATTGACTTAGATTTTGACGACTTTTGTAAAAAATGGATAAAGTAAATAAACCAGCGCACTACGAAGGTAGTATTGAGTGCATAGAAGCAATCAAAAGTTCAATGAGTAAAGAAGCATTCAAAGGTTATTTGAAAGGCAATATACAAAAGTACATTTGGCGATTTGACAGAAAGGGTGGTGTTGAAGATTTGCAAAAGGCAGAATGGTATTTAAAAAGATTAATCGATGAAACAAGTACAACAATATTTAAATAGGTTCGGGTGCAACTTGGTAGTTGACGGAATCATAGGCGACAAGACAAAAACAGAATTAAAGAAGTATGTTTTTAACCAAACCAAAGGAATAACGTGGGTACGATGCGACAAAAAACTAACTAATACTTTTGACGACTTTGGGGTGTTGTGGGTTAATGGTGAGATAGCAGAAGTATTCCCGTGTTCAACAACTGCTGGTAAGCACTACATACAAAACCCTATTACCTATGGTGGAGTAATGGGAACGGCAATTGCGTGTTCACAATATGTAGTTGGATCACACCAGTTTAAAACGTCTTCAAATTGGAAATCTCTTTGGTTAGGTATGCCATACTTTCAACAAATCAAAGCTATTCAAATATTCCGTGACGGAAACAAAGATGGCAATTTAGATGAGAAGGTAATTCAAAAGGGTTTGTTTGGCATCAACTTTCACCAAGCTGGGTTAGGTAATTTTATTGATAATTGGAGTGCTGGTTGTCAAGTTGTACCAAAAGCATATTGGTTAAAAGTTATACCATATTTCAAAGATGGTGAAATTATAGATTTTAGTTTGATTTACTAATGGCGAAAGAACCTGATTTCCTCAAAGGACTTGGAATACAAAATATCACCGAAGAAATCAAATCGAGTGGTGTAAATTCTATTATCCAAGATTGGGGAAACAAGTTAATTGCAGCACTACGCACCAAGTTAAAAAACAACAAATCAAATGCAAGTGGTTCATTATCGGCTAACATACAACCGACAATTGAACCCACGTCAAAAGGCGAAAAGCTAATAATCACAATGAATGAGTATTGGATTGACGTTGAAGAAGGACAAGCACCTGGTACTATGGTATCTGCAAAATCTTTAATTCAATGGATGAAAGAAAAAAGACGTTATGGTGCATTCAAAAGTGCATTTGATAAAAGAATTGAAAGTGTAGTTGCACGAAAGATTAGTAAAAACATTTATGCTGGTGGTACAAAGGCAAGACCATTCATAAAACCTACGTTAACACAAAAAAGAATTAACGAATTATCTCAAAACGTAGCAGATTATTTTGCTGCAAACTTATTTAAGTAAATTATTTTGTAAAATTATTTGTTATATTGAAAACTATTTGTATATTTGTGCTATGGATATACAAGAAATTTTAAAACAAATCAAACTACACAAGAAGCACGGCATTGTGTCTAAGGTGTCTGCTCGTACTGGCATATCAATGCCTACTGTTCGTAAATACCTAAACGGGAATGTTATACAACCGAAGGTATTAATCATTTTAAACACCGCAATCGACATTATCAATGAAGGCAATAATTAATCTTATGGATGAGAATTTGGTGCGTTTAAAAAAGCTGCAAATGAGTGCAAACTTTTACGAAGGCAAACTACATTTCTTTGATGGTTTTAACGACTATGAATTTGACGAAGAATTAGTAAAAAGTTTACTAATAGAAAACGATGAAGATTTAGTCGATGAGTTTACGCATTATGAAGAAGACGAAGACGGCTCACCAACTACACATATTATGTGGGCAATTATGGAAGATTTTGCACAATTTTCTTTGTGTGATTCTATTGACAAATTAATAACAGAAAATAAACTATGAAAGAACTATTTAATTCAGTAAGCAATTTTCAGGCAGAATGTCCGAAGATTAGCAAGGATTCAAACAATCCATTTTTTAGTGATGCTAAACGCAAAGTAAACTATGCAAGTTTGCCACACATTTTGACAGTCATTACCCCTATACTTAAAAAGAATGGGTTATTGATTGTGCAGCCAGTAGTAAACAATTGTGTTGTAACCAAACTAATTCACATTGAAACGGGGCAAATGTTAGAAAGTGTGTATGACATTGTATGCAAAGATTCTACCAACGCACAACAAATCGGATCGGGTGTGAGTTATGCACGTAGATATAGTTTAACTTCAATTTTAAACTTGAATATTGACGATGATGACGATGGTAATAGTGCAACTAATAATGTAGCCAAACCACCAGCCCCACCAGCTGCAAAGAAAGAAGACTTAAACCCAAAGCATAGCAATTGGGCAAAGGCAAAAGAACATCTACAAACGGGTGGACTAATGGAAGATATCGAACGTAAATACACTATAAGTGCAGAAAACAAAAAGTTGCTTATAGCAGCAAAGTGAAATTTTGATTTGAACTTATGGAAATTACAATAACAAATAACGAAAGCGAATGGTTAGCAGTACGTGAAGGTAGATTTACGGCAAGTGACATACACAAGCTAATGGGTACTCCGAGAAACAAATCGGAGTACCTTTCGGAAACGGCAAAGTCATTTGTCTACGAAAAAGCAAGTGAATTGCTAACTGGTATTCGCAAACCAATTTGGGGTGAAGCATTAACTTGGGGTACAGAAAACGAAAAAGAAGCATTCGAAGTATTCCAACACAACCAAGATGACTTTTACACTTACTACGGGGGTGAAACTTATACGTTTATTCCCTATGGTGAGTATTCGGGTTATTCACCTGATGCACTTGGTAGTAATTGTTTGGTAGAAATAAAGAATCCTTTTAATAGTGGCATACATTTAAAGAATAGGTCAATCAAATGTGCTGAAGATTTGCTAAAAATACACCCCGAATACTATTGGCAAATGCAATTGGGTATGATTGCAAGTGCAGTTGAATTTGGTTATTTTGTTTCGTACGACAAACGTATGCCATCAACACATAATTTGTTCATAGCACACATAGAATTAGAAGATGTGAAAGAAATCATTGACGAAAAGCTATATTATGCGAATGAATTATTACAGTCAATTGTCAAACTAATGTAATCTTTGTAAAATAAATTTGCAATATTGAAAATAATATTATTATATTTGCTAAACAATTAAAAGATATGGAAAACAAAACAACAATTATTCAGCAATTCCCATCATTGACAGAAGCATTTGAATGGGTGGTTACACAAGTTGCAGATGCAACAGTCGGCAACATTACAACTAAACACCAGTATCAAGGTACGGATGCGGTAATCGGTAGCACGGACAACATTACTTATGTCGGACTTTTTAATTTAATCGAGTTATGAATTTGTGGGATGGATTAGCAGTTGTCGGTGCTTGTGTAAGCATTGCATTTTGCGGATGGTGTATATTAGTTGCATACCAAACTTTGCAACAATTTGAAGAAGTTGAACACAAACCATTGCCAGAAGTTTATGACATTCCAAATTGGGATAAACTTAACCCAGTAGGTAAAATGGCAAACAAAGAGTTGAAGAAGATGTACAAAGGTAAAATGAAAGGTGAACTTGTATGAGTAAATTACTAATTATAAACGAAGTCAAACAACGTCTTGAAAATAGCACTAAAATGCGTGACGATGATGCGTTATTGATGGCAGACATTTGGCGAGAACAACTTGAACAAATGGGGGCAAAATCAATGTACGATGTTTTAAATGCAGTTGCTGGTCGAATGGTACATAGTCCTGAATCAATTCGTAGATCACGTCAAAAAGTACAACAAGACAATCCAAATCTTCGTGGTGTATTTTATTTTAAACGTCACGAAAAAGAACTTGAAGTTTTAAAAGAACTTGAATATATAAAATAAATTGATTATATTTGTATTGTTAAGTGAGATGTCAGATATCTCGATACTTTAACCACTTTTACCCCGTTGAATTTGTTGCAATCTGACTGCTACATCTTTGATGGGGTTTTTTTATGCTCAATGCAAACAAAAGAAAATCAAAAAGAAATGTATTCATTTACGGAAGTATATGATGCTTATGACCAAAAGAAAACTTACGTAACTTTTAAACGTGAACCTGAAATTGATGATGTAATAGTTCAACAATTTGAAACTTTTATTGATAATATAGAATATTGTCGATACACTGGTTTATTATTAAAAAAACTAGAAGAAACTGATTTTATATTTAAATATGAAATTATTGATAATAGACAAGTTAATAATATGCGTAAAATTATGTTTATGCAAATTTGCAACAAGGAAGAAAGATGGTACATTACAAATGAAAAAAAATGGATACAATATACTTGGAATCAATTATTAGGTTATTCTACTATGTCCCCATGGGATATTGAAATTGAAGTACAACAAAATCAACCTGATTTGATTCAAAATAATAGAACCAAACCCAAGCATTATTTATATATCATTTTAGATACAATGACTAATATGCATAAAATTGGGATTACAGCAAATTTAAAAAGACGTTATAAAACTTTATTAAGTGATAGGTTTTGTTTAGTTGTTGAATGGGCTTGTGTATTAGAAGATAAAAAATATGCTGAAATTTTAGAAAAAAAAGCACATCAATATTTTAGTAATTATAGAAATAAAGGTGAATGGTTTAATTTATCTCATACAAATATAATTGATATTCAAATGCAAATAGAAACAATTGCATCAAATCTTGGTTATGAAATATATGATGAAAATATAGAATGGAGTTACGATAACCGTTATAACAACGATAATGGCAAAGGATAAAAAATCATTTATACTTTACACAGACCAAAGTGGAGTATTTAACCAACTACCAGACGAAATTGCTGGTAAATTAATTAAGCATATTTTTGCTTATGTGAACGATGAAAATCCAATTAGTGAGGATTTGATAATTAACATTGCGTTTGAACCAATCAAACAATCTTTGAAACGTGATTTGAAACGTTATGAAGAATACGTTGACAAACAATCAGTTAATGGTGCAAAAGGTGGTCGACCAAAGAAAGCCATTGAAACCCAAATAACCCAACCCTTTTTTGATAAACCCAAAAAAGCTGATAGTGTAAGTGTAAGTGATAGTGTAAATGATAATGTAAATAAAAGGAAAAGAAAAGTATTTATTAAACCAACTATTGAAGATATTAAAAAAGAGTTTCCAACTTTTAACGCTGAATCATTTTTAAACTATTACGAAAGCAATGGCTGGATGGTTGGCAAAAACAAAATGGCAAACTGGAATGCAACAGTTAAGAATTGGATTGCAAAAGATTACAATCAACACACACAAGTTACACCAAATAGACCTAAATTAGCAACACTACAAGATGAATAGAGAAGATTATATTATCGGAACGTTTTTGATGGATAAAAACACACACGTATTTTTACCTAAAATAAACCACAAATGGTTTGATGGGTGGAATGCAGAAATAATTCAGTTTATGCAGATATGTTATTTAAACAATCAACCTATCGACTTACTTAATTTATCCCGACAATTTAAAGGAAAGGCATTTGAGTTATCACAATTTACTAATTCTTACGCACATAGCACGTCTTTAAAGCATTATCTATTTGAATTGGATATAATGTACAAGAAAAATAAGTTAGTGCAACAGATAGCAAATTTAGATGTTCACAAAGAATTAGATTTAATACTAAAAGATTTGAGTTTAATAACTACCGAAGCACAAATAAGTTTAGAAAAAGAACCATTATCAATGTCAAAAGTAACTGGTAAGGTAATTGATGACCTTGAAGAACAAATGAAACGTGGTACAAAGTTAATGGGACTGACTACGGGTTGGCAAATGTTAGACAAGTACATTGGTGGTTGGAACAAAGGCAATTTAATTATTATTGCTGGTAGACCAGGTAGTGGTAAAACTGCAATTGCATTGTCTTTAACTATTGGGGCATCACAAGTGGCAAAGGTTTTATTTATGTCACTTGAAATGAGCAGTGAAGAACTTGCCAAACGTTATATTAGTTATTTTGCCAATATTGAAAACTTTAAAATTCGTAGTGGCAATTTAAAGGTAAACGAACACGAACACATTACAAATAGCTTATACCAACTTACTACTGATTTCTATGTTGATGACGATGCAAAGAGTAGCATTAACGACATACGTGCAAAAGCACAATTACATAAAGCAAAGCACGGGTTGAACATTTTAATTATAGATTATTTGCAATTGGTAAAAGGAACAAAACAAAATCGTGAACAAGAGATTGCAGAAATTTCACGCAACTTAAAAATCATTGCAAAAGAATTGGGTATAACAGTTATTTGTTTGGCACAATTAAATAGAAATAGCGAACAACGTGCAGATAAAAGACCAATGCTTTCCGATTTGCGTGAAAGTGGTTCAATAGAACAAGATGCCGATGTTGTTATGTTTCCATTTAGACCACAATACTACGAACAAGAACAAATGGATATTGAAAGTGATGCTGAATTAATTATCTCAAAAAATAGACACGGCAGCACAGTCACAATACCAGTTACATTTGAAGGCAAGTATACAAAATATACAGAAAGAATATGAACACCGAAGAAACTGATTACTTTGAACGATACTTAACGTATCGTAAAAAGCACACGAGTTTATTAAATAAGCAAGAAAGAATGATAGCAAAATACGAAAAAGAAATATCACGTTTGAAGTATTTACTTACAAATCCTATACGCAAAGAAAACGTAGATATAAATTTAAACGTAGTACTGGAAGCAGTATGTAGTGCGACTGAAGTAATTCCACACGATATTTTAACACACAATAGGCAACGACCTATAAGCACGGCACGTCATTTGTTCTGTTATGTGGCATATAAGCACTATGGATATTGCTTAACTGTCATAGGTAGGTTTTTAAACAAAGACCATAGCACAGTAATCAATAGTGTAAATAGATATCAAAACTTTTTAGACTGCAATTACAAATTAGAATCAAATCACTATGCACAATGTAAAAACATCTTATCAATTGGTGCTGAATAAAGGCAAAGAAAGTGTAACCTGGTGCTTACATACACTTGAAGAAGTAGAGTACTATCGTAAAAAATACGAAAAAAAAGGATGGATATTTTTTAATTTGAAAAAGATTTTATAGTTTTGTGTATCAAAGATAAAATTTTAATAGAAGTTGCGACATCGGATTGGTTAAAACAAGCAGCAAAAAACATCTGCCCATTACACCACGAAGATTTGCAGCAGCATCTACTTTTAATTTTATGCGAGATGCCTGAATCAAAGTTAATAGATTTAAACAAAAACGGATATTTAAAATACTTTTGCGTAAAAGTTATGTTCAATCAAACTAAAAGCCCACGTCAAGCATTTAACAGACTGTTTGCGACAATAGGCGAATATGATGTACATAGTTTAGATTTAGTAGAAGTAGATAGTTTAGAAGACAAAATAATAAAAGAGAACCAGTTAACCACGATTGAAAATGTAGTCAGCAAAAACCAATGGTACGAACGTGAAATTTTCACGCAATGGTCAAATGGTAATTCAGCACGAAGTATCCATAGGCAAACAAAAATCTCATTACGTGAAGTGTTACGGGTAATCAAAGAAATCAAAGAACAAATAAACAATGAATATAGCGATTGAAATTTTAGGCATATCCTCACTTGGATTTATATTTTCAAGTGTAGCAACACCAAACCTACCAAAGTTGCTTAAACGCAAACCATTCACGTGTGAGAGTTGTTTATCGTGGTGGTTAGGCATTGCATACTTTTATTCACAATACAATTTATACGCAATTATACCAGCAGCAATATGTTATGTAGTTGCATCTTTAATATGGAAATTATGACAAACGAACAAATAGACTACATCTTATCAGTAGAACACCATCTACACACATTTAGAAAAACACAAGTGTTTAGATTAACACCGGAAGAAACATTAAAGGTAAAAACCATTTATCACGAAGTAATGGGAAGCCATATGCCAAACTGCTCAACTTGTTTTATAGAACATTTTACTTCTATAATCATAAGAGCAAAGGCAATGAAGGAGCAGCAGATTCCAACCATTGACGATGTTAATCAAAAGGCATTGGAGTTGGCACAATTAGCCGATGACGAACAAAAGATTACACCGATAAGAAAGAAGAAGTAATGCAAAAACACACACAGATTTATATGAAGTATTTCGGTTATCACTTATCCGATTTTTTGCCTTGTGAAATTTGTGGATGTCAGGCAGTAGATTTACACCATATCGAAGCACGTGGTATGGGTGGATCAAACGAACGTGATGTAATAGAAAACCTAATGGCACTATGCAGAGGTCACCACATTTTTTATGGGGATAAAAAACAATACAAAGAAATGCTAATAGATACACATTTAAAATTTATGCAAGAAAATGGAAAATAGTTTTGGTGGTTTATGGGATGACAAGAAATGCTTTGATTACGAAATGGCTAATCAAATTCGTTTAGACAACGAAGGGTTTGTAAATATGTTTCGTGCGACTGCAAAACAAATAGCAGAACTTGTAGATTTTAAGACTTTTGCTGATATCGGTGGTGGTGTAGGTACGTATTCACTGGCGATGAAAGAATTAGACAAACACGTGACTTACTACGATTTAAATCAACATCACTTACATTATGCTATGTTGCACAATGTCGCAAATGTTTACAATAAATGCGACATCACCGAAACAAAAATCACGGCAGATTTAGTAGCTTGTATTGAAGTAATGGAACACATAAACGATTACAAATTACAACAAATGCTATACAACATAGAATGCAAGTACTTTCATTTTAGTAGCACACCACACACAACAAATTTTGATGCAGAATGGGGACACATTAACATCAAACAAGAAGCAGAATGGATTGCATTTTTTGAACTACACAACTACGAATTATTGAGCAAAATTGAAGTGCCTACAACCTGGTCACTTTTATTCAAGAAAAAATGAGATAAAAAAGAAACAC
>Ga0209088_10002383_pt1 | contig 11574 bp, 14 predicted proteins | sample S_140625_EF_Meta_FD_187324 | JGI IMG/M metagenome (GOLD analysis project Ga0209088, IMG submission 187324) | Freshwater microbial communities from Lake Simoncouche, Canada to study carbon cycling - S_140625_EF_MetaG (SPAdes) (version 2) | ecosystem: Environmental > Aquatic > Freshwater > Lake ...
GCAACGAAGACTTAGCTTTGCTAAGAACCCACCAACGGTAATCATGCTCGCTGGTTTGCAAGGTTCTGGTAAGACAACTCTTGCAGGCAAGTTAGCCAAGTGGCTCAAAGATCAAGGGCAGACACCGATATTGGTTGCCTGTGATCTTCAGCGGCCTAACGCTGTCAATCAACTTCAAGTTATTGGTGAAAGAGTTGGTGTTCCTGTCTTTGCTCCTGAAGAGGGTAATGGCAAGGGTAACCCTGTGAGCGTTGCTAAGGATGCTATCAAGCATGCCAAGCAGAAGCAGTTCTCAGTTGTCATCGTTGACACCGCAGGTCGTCTTGGTATTGATGAAGAACTTATGAAGCAGGCTAACGACATTAGGAAAGCAACAGATCCTGATGAGGTTCTTTTTGTAATTGACTCCATGATTGGTCAAGATGCTGTCAACGTTGCGAAAGCTTTCGAAGAAGGTGTCGGCATCACAGGTGTTGTTCTAACCAAGCTCGATGGTGATGCTCGTGGTGGTGCAGCGCTGTCTGTTGCTCAAGTAACTGGTAAGCCAATCATCTTCGCTTCAACTGGCGAAGGCATGGATGCTTTTGAGCCGTTCTATCCAGATCGCATGGCTTCAAGAATTCTTGACATGGGAGATATTCTCACCCTGATTGAGCAAGCTCAGAAGTCCTTCGATGAAGAGCAGGCTCGTGAAATAGCCGAGAAGATGGCTAAAGATGCCTTCACATTGGAAGACTTCCTTGAGCAGATGCAACAGCTTCGCAAGATGGGTTCGATTAAGAACATGCTTGCCATGATGCCTGGAGCTAACAAACTAAAGAGCCAGCTTGAAAACATTGATGAAAAAGAAATTGATCACACCGAGGCAATCATTAGGTCAATGACTCCTAAGGAACGCAAAGATCCAAAGATTCTCAATGGTTCAAGAAGGCTCCGTATTGCCAAAGGTTCAGGCATGACTGTGACCGATGTGAATGGTTTAGTCAATCGCTTTGAACAAGCAGCCAAAATGATGAAGACCATGGCTCGCGGAGGTAACCCAGGTATTCCTGGCATGCCTGCCGGTTTGCCACCTATGCCTAGACCTCAGGTCAAGAAGGATAAGGGCAAGAAGGGTTCTAAATCAGGTAACCCAGCCAAAAGAGCAGCTGAAGCTGCTGGAATCGAGCTTCCAAGAATTGATAAAGGTGGCTCAGCTTTCGGCATTGGTGGCTAGTTTGTTGCTCTGCCTCACTATTTCTGGCACAATAGAGAGGTTGCCTGCAGTTTGACCCTCTAACCAAACTGATCTGGTAACCCCATAGAGCTTGAATGCCGAGTGTGCCCCCACGCTCACGGTTGATCGTTCGCCCCAATACATAAAAACAGGAGCATTGTGGCTGTAAAAATCCGCCTAAAGCGTCTCGGAAAACTGAAGACGCCTCACTACCGTATCGTCGTAGCAGATTCACGCACCAAGCGTGATGGACGCGTAATCGAAGAGATCGGTCGTTACGTACCAACCAATGACCCATCAATCATCGAAGTCAATTCAGAGCGTGCTCTTTACTGGCTAAGTGTTGGTGCTCAGCCAACCGAGCAGGTAGCTGCTTTGTTGAAGCTCACCGGTGACTTCCAGAAGTCAAAGGGTGACGCGACAGCCAAGAACACAGTTAAGCCTCAGGTTGCTAAGGAAGTTTTCGTAGCAGACACCAAGAAGAAGCCAGTTCTAAAGCCTCGTGAAGAGATCGTTGTTAAGAAGCAGGCCGACAAGGTTGCAGAAGACGTAGTCGAAGCAGTTGTTGAAGCAGCCGTTGCTGAAGGCATCTTGGAAGATGTTGTTGAAGCAGCAGCAGAAGTTGTAGCTGAAGAAGCTATCGCTGAAGTTGTTGAAGAAGCAGCTGCAGAAGTAGTTGTTGAAGAAGTAGCAGTTGAAGAAGCTGCACCAGCTGAAGAGGCACCTGCCGCTGAAGCTGAAAAGACCGAAGAGGCTTAGTCGTGCTTGCCGCTGCGCTCGAACATTTAGTCAAAGGTATTGTGGATCATCCTGAGGATGCCACTGTCACTGAACGCTCCACTAACCGTGGAGATCTCTTAGAGATTCACGTTCACCCTGACGACCTTGGCCGAGTAATCGGGCGCAACGGACGCACCGCTAAAGCTTTGCGCACCATCATTAACGCTCTTGCCGATGGCAAGAAGGTGCGCGTAGACGTAGTAGATAACGATTTCTAGTAAGACCAGCCTTAGGGTCGGTCGGTTACTAAAGGCCCACGGCCTAAAAGGTGCTATCAAACTAGAGCTATACACAGATGCTCCGAATGAACGTTTTGTTCCTGGAGCTACATTCAATCTTCAAGTTCCTGAAACTTCTCCTTGGTTCGGGCAAACCGTAACCGTCAAAGAACTCCGTTGGTATAACGCTCAACCAGTTCTTTTTCTTGAAGGTATTGAAGATAGAAATCAAGCAGAGACTCTAATCAAAGCCATCATGCTGGTAAACCAAGATCTTGATGAACTTCCTACCGAACCTGATGCTTGGTTTGACCAGCAGCTAGTTGGCCTAATTGTTTTGCGCGATGGCGTTGAGGTTGGCTCAATTATTCGCGTTGAGCACTATCCAGCTCAAGACATTCTTATCGTCGCTACTAAAGATGAAAAAGAAGTCATGGTTCCGTTCGTGAAGGCTTTTGTTTCAACAGTTGATATTGACGCTAAGACCATCACTGTTACTCCACCGGCTGGTTTGTTCGAGGAAATCGAGGATTAGCAATGCGCATTGATGCCGTTACGATCTTTCCTCAGTACTTTGATGCACTAGATATTTCACTTCTTGGTAAAGCACAAGATAACAAGGTCATTGAATTCAAAGCAATAGATCTTCGTGATTACACTCACGACAATCACAAGACTGTTGATGATTCACCTTATGGTGGTGGAGCAGGAATGCTCATGAAACCTGAGCCTTGGGGTGAAGCATTAGATGAACTACTAAACCCTGATGGTTCAACAGTGTTGATTGTTCCTTCACCGGCAGGGGAATTGTTTAAGCAAGCAACAGCTCAAGAACTAGCTAGCAAAGAACACATTGTTTTTGCCTGTGGCAGGTATGAAGGTATCGACCAGAGAGTCTTTGATTGGGCACAAGATAAGGCTGAGGTAAGACTTATAAGCCTTGGTGACTATGTCCTAAATGGTGGGGAAGTAGCGGCTCTATCCATGATTGAGGCTATTGCCAGATTGATTCCAGGAGTTATTGGTAACGCTGAGAGCCTTATTGAAGAGTCTCATTCTGATGGCCTTTTGGAATACCCGAGCTATACCAAGCCTGCTATTTGGCGTGATTTAGAGGTTCCAGAGGTACTCAGAGGTGGTAATCACGCTGAGATAGCCAAGTGGAGGCTTGAGCAATCTGTGGCCAGAACCAAGGCCATCAGACCAGATCTTCTGCCCTGACATTGCCCTAGGGCAGTATCTGTGGCAAGATAGACAAGTTGCCTAAATCAAGCTCTGCCGCAGGGGAGCACAGACAACAAACCACTAAACAAATACCCGTTATTGACCTGCGTGCAAAACAGAAGGCAGAACAAAATGCAAATTCTCGACTCAGTCGACCAGCCAAACCTAAAGACGGACATCCCAGCATTCCGCGTAGGCGATAACGTGAAGGTTCACGTAAACATTATTGAAGGTAACCGCAGCCGTGTTCAGATTTTCCAGGGCGTAGTTATCCGTCGTTCAGGTGCAGGTGTTCGCGAAAGCTTCACCGTGCGTAAGGTTTCTTTCCAGGTTGGTGTTGAAAGAACTTTCCCAGTTCACTCACCAGTTCTAGAAAAGATTGAACTTGTCTCTCGTGGTGCAGTTCGCCGTGCGAAGCTTTACTACTTGCGTGATCTTCGCGGTAAGAAGGCCAAGATTCGCGAGAAGCGCGATAACCAGGTTCAGAGCTAAAGTCTCTCAGCCCGTTATCAGGCAGAGGGTTTAACCTCCCACCATGGCTAAGAAAAAAGGCGAAGAGCGTCGAATTCGGGGACCGTTTAAAAACGTTCGCCGTAAACTAAACGAAATCAAAAAGAAGAACGTGATACTCGCGTTCGTTATTGACACTGCAGTAATTCTGGTTTCAGCTCTAGTTATTTCTTTCGTCATCAAGACTTTCTTCCTTCGCTCTTTCTATATTCCATCAGGCTCAATGTTTGAAACATTGCAGATCAATGACCGAATCATCGTGAACGAACTAGTGCCAAACACAATTCCACTAAACCGCGGTGATGTTGTTGTCTTCAAAGACCCTGGTGGTTGGCTAGGAACTATGCCTGAACAAAAGCCAACTCATCCTTTAGCTGTAATAGGTGAATGGTTACTTTCAGTAACCGGTCTTTCAGCTCCTGATAATGACCAGCATCTAGTTAAGCGTGTTATCGGTGTTGGCGGTGACCACGTTGTTTGCTGCGATGCAGATAACCGAATCACAATAAACGGCAAAGCAATTGTTGAGCCATATGTTGCCAAAGGTTCCAACCCATCTAACACCGAGTTTGATGTCACAGTTCCTAAGGGTTCTTTCTGGGTTATGGGAGATAACAGAGGTAACTCTGAAGATTCCAGATATCACCCGAATACTCCTGGCAAAGGTTTCGTGGCATCCACTTATGTTGTTGGTCGAGCGTTCGTTATTTCTTGGCCTTTGGCTAACATCACCTGGCTAGATGATTACCCTAATGTCTTCAAAGCTGTCCCAGCTCCCAAGCCTTAGTTTCGAGAATACGTTTGCCGAAAGCAAACGTTTCATAATCGGAATTGATGAGGTTGGTCGAGGATCAATTGCAGGTCCAGTTGCAGTTGGCGTTGCTCTTATCGATCTCAAAGAGATAAATGAGAACTGGCCAGCGAAACTTCGTGACAGCAAACTAATTAGCGAAAAAACACGAGAAGCAATCTTTCCTGATGTCTCTGATTGGGTTCATGGTTGGGCTGTTGGCATGGCCAGTGTTGAAGAGATTGAAACCAAAGGCATTGTTCAATCATTAGCCTTAGCTGGCTCAAGAGCACTAACCGAATTACTTCAAGAATCACAACTCAGAGCAGCACTTGCTCTTGAAGGTGTTCAAATCATCCTTGATGGTTCACATAACTGGCTAGGGACTAAGACCATGGGTTTTGATGTTGTGGCTAAGACCAAGGCCGATAGAGACTGTGTCAGCGTTGCCTGTGCTTCGGTGTTGGCCAAGGTAACCCGTGATCGCCTGATGCTTGAGATAGCTAAAGAGCATCCGTTATTTGGCCTTGACTCAAATAAGGGCTATGCCTCGGCAAACCACATAGCAGCTCTCAAAGAACATGGTCCATCAACAATTCATCGGCTCAGTTGGCTAACCAAGATTCTTCAGGACTAGACTTTTACACACATGGACGAGAACGAATTTGACGATTATGACCGCGAGGCTGAACTGGCCCTATTCCGCGAATACCGGTCAGTTGTTGACACCTTTAGGTTTGTCATTGAAACAGAGCGCAGGCTATATCTAGCTAATGAAGTTGAGTTCAAAAGAATTGATACCGAAACGGACTTTTACTTTGAGCTAAACATGAGCGATGTTTGGGTTTGGGATATCTACCGCACCGACCGTTTTGTAAAAAACGTTAGAGTTTTGACCTTCAAAGATGTGAACATCGAAGAACTCACCGGTAAAGCCTTTGATCTTCCTAAAGAACTCACTGTCGGCGAATAACAAGAGTTTTCCACAAACCTTCGCTATTAGTTCCAAAATAATCTCCAACGACTAAAACTTGGGTGATGCCCCACATCGATATCACAGCAGCCACTTGGAGTTACATCTGCGAACCAGGGGACATGCTGGCAGGGTTACTGAGAAAACAACTTGGTTCAGAGCTTGCACTGCAAGAAATTCAAACAACAAAAGATGCCAAAGAAATCCTTGCTGTACTTACTGAAGATAAATTCCGTGCACCTATGTTTATCTCCTCACTAGCTGATTCGCTTGAGTGCTGGCGAAGAAGGCTAAAGAGCAATCGAATAGAGCAAGCAGTAGCGGTTTTGCAAGAACACAATGGACAATTACTCACTCCGAAATCGAAATACTGGCCATCTCAGTTAGCTGATCTTGGTAATGGCGAACCACCGGCACTTTGGATTTTAGGAAATGCTAATCAATTACAAGAACCAATGGTCTCAGTTGTTGGAGCAAGGTTAGCTAGTGAATACGGTTTAGGTGTTACTAAAGACCTTGTTTCATATTTAGTAACCAGAGGTTACTCAATAGTTTCAGGGGGAGCTCTAGGAATCGACGCGGCTGCTCATGAAAGTGCACTAGATCGCAAAGGCAAAACAATTGCAGTAATGGCCGGTGGAATAGATCGGTTGTATCCACCTAGAAACATGGAACTCTTTAGTCAGATTAGGCAGCAGGGTTTGCTGATGAGCGAAGTGGCCCCAGGGGTCGCTCCTGCTAGATGGCGTTTCTTGCAAAGAAATAGATTGATAGCAGCCCTAGGTCAAGCAACATTAGTAATAGAAGCTGGCTACCGATCAGGCTCAATAAACACTGCTGGTCACGCTAACGATCTAGATCGCCCCGTTGGTGCAGTGCCAGGACCTATCAACTCAGTTCGTTCGGCTGGTTGTCACAGATTGATTCGCGAGCGCAGAGCAGAACTGATCAGTACGCCATCAGACCTCCTCGAGTTATTGGCAGTTCAAGAGCCATTAGAGTTACCAGAGTTTAATCTAACCTCCCATGAAATACGGGCACTGGATGCCCTTCAATACACCGAGCAATCAATAGAAGAGATTGCTCGAAACTCAGGGCTCACCATAGCTGAAGCAGAATTTGCAGTGGCTCGGCTTACTAATCAATCCCTGATAACGCGAACATCCAAGGGCTGGTTGCGCTCCTGAATTACGCTAAGAGATATGCAAAGTGAAATCGCAGCTCAAGCACACAGGTTCGCGGAGAACCTACTTGCTGCTCGCGGTTATTCGAAGAACACCGTGAAGAGTTATCTATCAGATGTTTTGGACATGGAAGTTTTCCTTGGCACAAAACAAATCACCAAGCTCTCGCAAATTGATCTTGAAATACTTCGTGAATGGCTTTGGACCGTTAGTCAAAGAGATGCAGCTAAGAGCACACTTGCTCGAAAGAGTGCAGCGATTAGATCTTTTACAGCCTGGTTAGCCACAGAAGAGTTAGTGGAGATAGACCCAGGTCAAAGACTTAAATCTCCTAAAGCTGAAAGACATCTTCCCAAGGTAGTTGCCAAAGAATCTCTTGAAGATGTTTTCCAACATCTCAAGACTCTTTCTGATAGTGGCGATGCAAGCGCAATCAGAGACCGTTTGGTTTTTGAAATGCTCTATGCAACCGGTTGTCGTGTCAGTGAGCTCTGCGGTTTGAATCTGCTATCTGTTGACTTAGGAAGAAACATCCTTCGGGTTATGGGTAAGGGTGCAAAAGAACGAGTCGTTCCATTTGGTTTACCAGCTAGAGATGCACTCGATAGTTGGCTAGAAATACGAGCCACGCTAAATCCTGAAACCGGAGAGCAAGCGTTACTTATTAACTCAAAAGGTAAGCGCCTAGGAGTTCGAGCGGTCTATCAATTAGTTGCATCACTTCTTGCTGATACTTCAACCGGTGTTGCAGGTCCGCACACACTTCGTCACACTGCCGCTACACATCTTCTGGATGGTGGAGCAGACTTGCGAGCAGTTCAAGAACTCCTTGGGCATGCCAGTTTAGGTACCACTCAGATTTATACGCACGTTTCAGTTGATCGACTTCGTGCTGGTTATAAGAACGCTCATCCGAGGGCTTAGGGAACTAACCGACTGGGTGCTAATCCACCGATCAAAGCTAGTGGGGAAAAATAGCCTCGCTCATTTCTAGTTCCAAAGTGCAGACAGAAACTAGCGCAGTGCCATTGATACTCAGGTGCAGCATCACAAAGGACCCCAATCGGTTCACCGATAGCCACAGTCATTCCTTCGGTTAATTCAGAACAAACTGGTTCCAAGGACGCTGAATTGGATGCTCCAAATTGGATGGAGATCAGATTGCGGTAGCCAACCTGCCCCACAAATGACACTGTTCCGGTGGCAGGGGAGACAATCTGGGTGCCTAGTTCTGCTGGCAGGTCTATTCCTCGGTGGCCAGTCGAATAGGGGGTCTCAGGACCTAGGTACTGGTTTATGACATCTGCACCCACTAAACCCTCGATTGGTAGGTCTATAGCCTCCTCTGCTCGGGTAACAGGGCTTATAAACAGCAATGTGAAGGCTAGAACAGCACTGATTTGTATCTCCATCTAGCAAGTATCGGGGTTTGAGATCGGGCTCTGGTTTTGTCTGTGTTGAGGGGTGGAAAAGTCCTTATTTCCGCTGGTATGCTTATCCCTAGCGGTTAGCCGTAAAAATCCAAGCCCTAAAAAGTGAGTGTTTTGCGTGCTGTCCGACTTCGCGTGTCGACTAACACACTGGTTTATCAGTCCCTAACGGGTGAACTAGGTGCGGCACCAGGTGCAATAGGCAACCGTCTTTTGCAAACAACTGATCGACGCATTCGTGTGTCAAAAAGGAGATACTGCCATGGCAGTAGTAACCGTGCGCCAGCTGCTAGACAGCGGTGTTCACTTCGGGCACCAGACCCGACGTTGGAATCCAAAGATGAAGAGATACATCTTGACCGACCGTTCTGGTATTTACATCATTGACTTGCAAAAGTCATTGGCATACATCGACCAGGCATATGAGTTCACGAAGGACTTAGTTGCTAACGGTGGAACCATCTTGTTCGTAGGAACAAAGAAGCAGGCTCAGGAAGCTATTTCAACTGAAGCTCTTCGTGTTGGTATGCCATACATCAACGAGCGTTGGTTGGGTGGTCTGTTGACTAACTTCCAGACCGTTTCAAAGCGTCTTGCTCGTCTAAAGGAACTTGAAGTCATGGACTTCAAGGACAAGAAGTCCACAGGTTACACCAAGAAGGAACTTTTGATTCTTTCTCGTGAAAAAGTAAAGCTTGAAAAAACTCTTGGTGGTGTTCGTAACCTAACTAAGACTCCTTCAGCGATCTGGGTTGTTGACACAATCAAGGAGCACCTAGCTATCACTGAAGCGAAGAAGCTTGGTATTCCTGTTATTGGAATTCTTGACACTAACTGTGACCCTGATGAAGTAACTATCGGTATTCCAGGTAACGACGATGCAATTCGTTCAGTTCACCTACTTACCCGTGTTATTGCAGATGCAGTTGCAGAAGGTCTAAAGCAGAAGCACTCTAAGCCTGAAAATAACCAACCACTAGCTGACTGGGAGCAGGAACTTCTTGCTTCTGCTGAAGCGGCTGCAGCTGTTGAAGCTCCAGTAGTTGAAGAAGTTGCAGTTGTTGCAGAGACTCCTGTAGTTGAAGAAGTAGTTGCAGTTGAAGAAGTAGTTGCAGTTGAAGAAGCTGCAACCGAAACCCCAAAGGAAGCTGAATAAATATGGCTAACTACACAGCAGCAGATGTAAAGACTCTGCGCGAGCGCTCAGGCGCTGGCATGATGGACTGCAAGGGTGCTCTTGATGAGGCTGATGGCGATCTAAACAAGGCTATGGAAGTTCTAAGACTCAAGGGTCTAAAGGGCGTTACCAAGCGTGAAGGTCGCACCACAAGCAATGGAATCATTATTGCTCGTGTTGCTTCAGGCAAAGGCTACCTAATTGAACTAGCTTGTGAGACTGACTTCGTTGCTAAGGCAGAGAAGTTCATCGCACTTGGTGATTTGATTGCTGATGCTATTGCTGCAGCCGGTGCTGAAACTGTTGATGCAGCTCTTGCTGCAGCTGTTTCAGGTAAGACTGTTGGCGATGCAATCACTGATGAAGCTGCAATCATGGGCGAGAAGGTTGAACTTCGCCGTATTTCAGTTATTGCTGATGAGAACATCGATGCATACCTGCACCGCACATCAAAGGACCTACCACCACAGGTTGGTGTTCTTGTTGCGTTCAAGGGTGCAGATGTTGAGACAGCTCACGATGTTGCAGTTCACATTGCAGCATTCAGCCCAACCTACCTAGCCATCGCTGATGTTCCTCAGGACATCGTCGACACCGAGCGTCGCATTGCAACAGAGACTGCTCGTAACGAAGGTAAGCCAGAGGCTGCACTTGAGAAGATCGTTGAAGGTCGCGTAAAGGGATTCTTCAAGGAGAACTGCCTACTAGAGCAGGACTTCGCTAAGGACAACAAGCTAAGCGTTGCCAAGGTTCTAGAGCAGCACGGTCTAACCGTTTCTGCTTTCGCTAGATTCCGCGTAGGCGCATAACAAATAAGTTCTAAAAGTGAATTGGCTCGGTCTAATAGACCGAGCCTTTTCCTTTATGAAGCCTAAACTAGAGGGAGTATTAGGTCTTTGAGAGGGATAACCATGCCATCAACTCCACGTCGTGTTTTGCTCAAGCTTTCAGGTGAAGCTTTCGGTGGTGGCACACTAGGTGTCAATCCAGATATCGTTTCAGGTATTGCTAGAGAGATCGCAGAAGCTGCCAAGAAAGTAGAAGTGGCCATCGTTGTTGGTGGCGGTAACTTCTTCCGAGGTGCTGAACTTTCTCAAAGAGGTATGGATCGTGCACGTGCCGACTATATGGGTATGTTGGGTACCGTTATGAACGCTCTAGCGTTGCAAGACTTTTTAGAACAAGCTGGTTGTGAGACTAGAGTTCAGTCAGCTATTTCTATGGCCCAGGTTACTGAACCTTATATCCCTCTTCGTGCCATTCGTCACATGCAAAAAGGAAGAGTTGTAATCTTCGGTGCCGGTGCAGGTCTTCCTTATTTCTCAACTGACACTGTTGCAGCTCAACGTGCTCTTGAAATTCATGCTCAAGAAGTATTGGTAGCCAAGAACGGCGTTGATGCCGTTTATTCAGCTGATCCTAAGAAGGATCCAAAAGCTAAGCGTCTTGAAACTATCACCTACCAGGAAGCTCTTGTGAAGAAGTTGAAGGTAGTTGACTCAACTGCGTTTAGTCTTTGCATGGATAACAACATTCCTATGGTGGTTTTCGGTATGCAACCTGAAGGTAACATCACTAAGGCTTTGCTAGGTAAGAAGATTGGCACCCGCGTCAGCGCTTAGTTTTTAAAACAAGGAGAAACATGATCAATGATATTTTGGCTACTGCCAACGAAAAAATGGGCAAGGCTGTTGAATCAGCTAAAGAAGACTTTGCCACTATCCGTTCAGGCCGAGCAAACCCTGCCATGTTCCAGAAACTCATGATTGATTACTATGGAACACCAACTCCACTATCTTCACTTGGTTCTATTGCCAACCCAGAAGCAAGAACAATTGTTGTGACCCCTTATGACAAAGGTGCCCTAGCTGCTGTTGAGAAGGCGATTAGAGACATGCCTAACCTTGGTGCTAACCCAACCAATGATGGAACTCTTATTCGTGTTTCTCTTCCCGAGCTCACTGAAGACCGTCGCAAAGATTACGTCAAGATCGTAAAGACTAAAGCTGAAGATCACCGAGTTGCTGTTCGTAACATTCGTCGCAAGGCTAAAGATGAACTTGATGCACTCA
>Ga0209088_10002384_pt1 | contig 11569 bp, 15 predicted proteins | sample S_140625_EF_Meta_FD_187324 | JGI IMG/M metagenome (GOLD analysis project Ga0209088, IMG submission 187324) | Freshwater microbial communities from Lake Simoncouche, Canada to study carbon cycling - S_140625_EF_MetaG (SPAdes) (version 2) | ecosystem: Environmental > Aquatic > Freshwater > Lake ...
TGCAGCATTCAGTGGCACACGCGGTCCATACTATCTAAAGATAACAAATGGTAGTGCTGCAGATAATGTGTTCTTTGTTACAAGTGCCGACGCAGGACCAACCGCAGTAATTCCCACAGGTGTCACATCAGGTTCAACAGCAATTCCAGCATACGGTGAAATTATTGTTCAAATCGCAGGAGCAGGCGGATTGATTCCAGTAGTTCCCGTGTATGTTGCAGTAATAGCCGCAAATTCAAGTCCAGTATATATAACACCAGTGCTACTAACAGCATTTGTAGGACCATAAAGGAAAATAAAATGACAACATTAAGAACAGATTTAATTCCAAACTTATTCTCAAATGGAATAGTCACAGTCAGCAAAGCCAGCACAGCAGTAGTTTCAGTTCCAGTAGTTGCAAGAGTAGCCAGCACAACTGGCACTATTGGCACAGTCACTGGTTCAGGCACAACAAGTGCACCATGGACTGCGGCAATTACATTGATGAGTTCAACTGTAGGCATGCAAAGTGGTGATGTTATCACTGCCACAGCAGGCACAGGCACTTTTGCCGCAGGCGGTGAAGTTAGTGTAAAAGCAGTTACTGGTAATCAAAGCATTACAATTAATAAAATTGGTGGAACTATTCCTACAGCAGGCACTGTTACAAATATCACAGAACCAGCAGTGACTACAAAGCCTCCATTCTTAGTCACTGGCGATCCTATTCAATTCACTAATCCTGATAATAGAATGACATTTACAAGTTCCAGTGCAGAATTTCAAGCAGGTGAAACAATTAGCCAACCAGTAAGTGGTGCTACAGGTGTTGTTACACAGGTATTTCCAACTAGTCTTGCTTACACAGCAACATCAGTGGCTGCGTTTAATACAAGCAACATAGTAACTGGTGCTACCACTGGTGCTACTACAACTCCAACAGGCGTGACAGGCATGCAACAATTAATGACTGCTGGTGCAAATAACACTAACTTGTTTTATGTTAACATTTTAACACCAACAACTTTTGAATTGTATAGAGATGCTGCCTTGACAACCAGTGTAATCAGCACTAACTTTACAACATACACAACCAATGCTGGACAATACACAACCACTGACACAGTGGTTATTACAGAAGCATAAAAGGAAATATTATGAAATCAACTAACCCACAAGGTAACAAAGAGATTAACCAAAAGCGTGGACCTACAACAGGCAACGCAGGCAACATGGCCAAGCGTGACACTTATGTGGCAGAAAAAGCCGCAAGTTCAGGTGAGAAAAGTGTATTAGCCAAAATGGTTACAAGCGCACTGGAAATGCGTGGTCGTGGACAAGCCGCTTCAATCAATCCAGCATTAGAAGGTGTAAGTATGAATACCAATGTAGGACCCAAGGCCAACTCTACTGCTGATGGTAGCAGATTATCCAGCAAATACAAAAGTCCAAAGAAATAAGGAATAACAATGGCAATAACTCCAAGAAGTCGCGGCTTAAGCAATATTGGAAATATTGTCAATCGTCAAGGTCTAGCAAGTCCAACAAGACCAATGGCACAACCCATGTCTCGTCCTGTTGCACAGCCAATGCCTAGATCAACTGTTCAGCCAGTTACTGGTGGAAGAACTACATTGGCACAGCGTCAAGCAATGACACCATTTAGAAATTATAATACGGCGCCAGTGGCTAAGATAGATCCCATGACATATGGTCCAAATCTAGCACAGCAAGGGTTGTTGCCCGCGCCTATGCCAGCACCAGGTGGACCTGAAATGATTCCAGAAGATGATTACATGCCTAATGCATTTGTGCCAGGCATGCCAAACTATGGTGGTGGCAAAAGTAGTTCTGGCTTATTTTCTGGTAATGGTAGCGTAGGCAAACAATTAGACTTTTTTGGTAGTCAACAGCAACCGCCACAGCCATTCAATCCTAATCCAAATCCTGTAAGCAACATGGGTGGAGGCAGTATGCCACAACAACAGTTTAGTAATAAAATGTTTTTAGATGCAAATGGTAATCCAACTGATGATCACGGCGGTGGTATGATGAATATGAACATTAATGATTTTAATCCATCATATGGTGGCGGTAAAAGTGGCGGTTATTAATCATGTCAACATATACAAAATTTAATTTGCCTAAAGCAAAAAAGAAACCAGAAAAGGCCAAAGAGCCTAAAATGATCAAGCCAAGTAAACCCAGTAAGCCAGTTAAACCTAGAGCAACACCAAGAACTACAAACAGTAGAACTGGTGCTTTAGGTTCTACCAGCGGATACTAAATAACACAGAGACACTAGTCTCTATAGTATAGACAATTTAAGGAATAGAAATGACAAAAAAATTATCACCACCACCTACTCAAGAAGTAGCAAGTCCCTGGGACGAAGAGCCCACACAACAAGAAATTATAGAAGTAGCAGAACAAGTTGCTGGTATTATACCCAAGTCAATCAGCAATGCTGACTTTGACATTGACGGTTTAATGACAGACTTTCCCACAGCCAAAGAACTGGAACGATTTGTTTTTGATGAAACTGGCATAGTATTGAACCTAAAAGGTCGTGCCAACAAATTAAAATATCAAGTGGCCATGGATGTATTGAATGGCATTGAAGTTGATCCAAAGTTTGTAGGTGGAGACAATCCCTACATTGACAAAACAGAACTAGTGCCAGTGGAAGATCTAAAGCCAGTTCCAGCCAGAGACCTTCACTTACCAGAACCAACTCATTTACAAAACATCTTTGTCAGCAATGTTATTCCGCACACTGACTTTGAAGCACGTATGCAGGACAAGAAAGTATCAGTATACTTTCGCAAATACAAATCAGGCGAAATCAGTTATGAAATTGTTGGACCAATTGAACAACGCCCACATGGTATGAAGTTGGACAAGTATGGTCGTGAGCGTCCAGAAGTTATTAAATGGGTTGATCCCCGCAGTGGTGAACAAACCATTGTTCGCGGTGATGGCACGCTAACACCGCAGGGTCGTAAACTGCGTGGATTGATGCAGAGTTTCAAAGTCAACACAAGTAATCAATGGGATACTTGGATTGACAGAGAATTTATCAGTCTAGGTGGCGATGGCGTAACGGACGTGTGGGACTTGACAAAATGACAGCCCGCGACAGCGAAATACGTCGCGCACAAGAAGCAGCCAAAGTCAGTGACACATTAATACTTCAAAAGATTAATGCGTCACACAGAGTTGCTTTTGCTGAAAAGTTTCCTGGACAAATTGAACACATTCTACGCTTGTTAACAGAACGACTACAGAGTGGATTGGACAAGCGTGATGGTGTTGAAGTTGATAATCCAGATACTTGGAAAATGACCAGCAAAGAACTCAGCGATCTAAGCACAGCAATACATCACATTTATATTGTGAAAGAAAAACTACGAGATGTTCAATCTAACGCACAATGAAGATTCAGCAATAGATATAGGTGGAGTTTGGACTGGTCCCGACGAGTTTGAACTTCACTTTAGATTCAACACAGACAATCAAGACGACATAGAAGTATTTCTAATATTAAGTTACGATGAACTACAGACATTTGTTCGTTATTTAGACAACAAATTAGTAGTTAATAAATTGAGGAGCATGTAATGCTGGGCAATGAAGTATTAATGGCTAGAGCATTACGTTGGAGTGTAGACAAACATGACCTAACAGTGGATGCACTTAAAACAATACCAGGACCATTAAAAACACATTTGATGGATCTCAGCATTGATGTTGCTGAAGACATGAAGTATAATCAATTAAAATACTTTAGACCATTTGAACACCAAAAGAAATTCTTTTTAACTGGTGCCAGTGAACGTCGTGGTATACTTGCGGCAAATAGGGTTGGTAAAACAGTAAGCACCTGTTACGAAACAGCCATGCATTTAACTGGCCTGTATCCTGATTGGTGGGTGGGACATAGGTTTACCAATCCTATAACTGCCATGGTAGCAGGTGAGGGTTGGAGTCAGGTAGCATTGGTATTACAAAATGAATTATTAGGAACACAGGATGTTAAGATTACGGAGAATTTGGGCACAGGTGCTATCCCTCGTGATTGCATTGTTGTTGATACTATGCGTAATGATGGTGCTAATAACATTGGCTGCGAAATCAAGCACGTCTCGGGTGCAAACAGTTATCTATTATTTGCTAACTATACGCAGGAAGTTCGCCAACTCCAAGGTTTCAAACTGAATCTGGCAGTTTTTGACGAGCAACCACCAGATGATTTCTTCAGTGAAATTGTTACTAGAACAGCAACAACGCAGGGAAAAGTTCTTTGCTCATTTACGCCGCTTAAAGGACTCAACGGACTAGTATCAAAATTTTGGAACAAAGAAGAGGGCTATGAATACATTCGTGTAAGTTGGGATGATTGTCCTGAATACAGTCCTTGGGGTGAACCATTTTTATTAAAAGAAACTCGTAGACAACTTGAACGAGATTACTTACCACATGAGCGTGAAGCACGTATTGCTGGCAAACCTGTTATGGGTAAAGGTGCTGTGTTTCAACTTGGCGTTTGGCCCACATATAAAACAGGTGAAATTGACTTTACTCGTATGCCAAACATACATAGAGTTATTGCATTGGACTTGGGCTTGGTAAATGACAAAACAGTTATTACATTAATGTATTGGGATCCATATGAGCGAACTGCTTACTTACATAGACAGATTGTTGTGCAGGGCATTGAAGAGGCTGTGCCCACTCAGTATATCAATCATTTACTTCGTCCTGAAGTGTTTGGCACTCCTATTGTGTTACCTGCTGATGCAAGCACTAGTGGTAGATATACCATGAGCAGTAATAGCATCCGTGAACTGTTTGAACAGTATGAATTAAATGTTTATGAACGGGCTATTATGAATCCGCCTGATCCACAAGGACGTGTAACCAATCACAAAAGTTATGGCATTAACCAAATGCGTCAAATGTTGGAGGTAGGCAGTTTAATGGTCAATGAAAACTGCACACATTTCTTGAGCGAAGCAACTAACTATTATGTAGACGAACGAGGAAGGTTCAGTGATCCAGATGACTGTATTGACTCAGCAAGATATGCACTAATGGCCTGTTTGCAGGGCATTGCAGAACCTTGGGACAATCGCAGTCCACAGCAAAGAATGATGGCACAGAGAGATAGATATATTACTAAAGATGACAGTAATAAACCCGCTTGGAAAAAGACTTTCTCAGCAGATTAAGGAATAGCAATGAAGCAAGGACAATTTTTAATACACGGCGGATTAGCCGATTCAATGGTAGTAGACAATGAAGACTACCAAGTCAAAGTCACAAAGACTTGGGTGCCTGCCACAGAAGTATGGCATATTCAATTTCTAAGTCGCAGTATATATGACTACAGGTTTGAGTTATTTTTAACCAAAGAAGAATTAGAACATTTGAAAAGAATATTATGACACCATTATTTTTAGTAATAGCCAATGACATTCCAGTGATCATGTGTGAACAACATTCAAAGGTATTTGAAACAGCAATGACAATCAATGAACTGCCACATACTATCTATGAAATGGATGATGATCAAACTGATGCACATTTTTGCCATGTCTGTAATTTAAATGAAGTATTAAAAGAAAGAGATCAGCCAAAGATTATATTACCGGGAGAATTTTGATGAGTAAAGGTTCAACAAGACGCAGAGAAGACAGTGGAAAGATCCGTGACAACTGGGATCAAATATTCGGCAAGAAGGATCCTAAAGAGGAAAAGCCAAAAGAACCTGTTAAAGAAAACGCTAAATAATAGATATACTAAAGGTAACTTGCCAATATGTTAGAAATTAAAAATATCCCTGTCAGTGACATTAATCAAAATAGAAAAACCAACGCCAACTTTGTGCGTATGAAAAATCAAATGGATGTCAAAATGGCTAGTTATCTACGCTATTTGGGAACTAAAAACGCTGTAAACAGAGCCACAGACTATCACTACCTATGTTTGGCTGTGACAGATTCAACTGCTCCTGTTAATGGCATTGATTATATTCATCCCAGTGTAAAGCCAGTTGTGGATTATGCCACAGCAGTTATTGCCAAGGGACTTATGCCCAATGGCGAAATTAACTTTGACTTTGTTGCTGACAGTGAAGATGATGAAGTGGCTGCACGACAAGCCACAAACATGGTCAGTAAAATTGTTAACCAAATGAATGATCCGCACTTTATTTTAGAGCGTTGGATCATGGATGCATGTATGCACAAGAATGGTATGATGATGATCAAGCCAGTGCGTGAACAAATTACTCGTTATGTAGAAACAGAAGGCACATTAGAACAACTACGTGCATTTGAACAACAAGCAGCAGAATCAGGCTTGACCACACTGCGTCAAAGCAAAAAACAAACTGGTGTTGAAATGGACAAAGTCATGGCTGAAGTTCAACAGTTATTGGGTGGCCAACAACAGCAGTTCAGTGATGATATGATCAGCAGTCAAATTGAAAAACTTCGTGAACTGCCTGAAGAACAAGATCCAGAAGCCATGGCCATGGAACAACAAGCAATGATGGCGGATCAAGTCTCTGGACAAGAAGAAATTCTCAATGATGCTATCAAACGCAATACAATTTATAAAGCCAAATACAAACTAACTGGCTATAACATTAATGTTAAATTTCATCCCATTGCACAGCATTATTGGATCTGCGATCCCACAGTGGCTGAAATGAAGGATCAACCATTCTGCGGATATTATGATCCAATGACCATACAGGAAGCAGTGGAATTGTATCCAGGCATTGACATTGAACACTTTCGTGTTCACGCAGAATACAATATGAATGGTGCTTACCAAGCAGGTTCAGTTTTGAACAACTTGGCTATTCACGCACGTGATAGTGTGCCTGTTATGGGTATTCCAGTTAGCAGTGCTGCTTCAGCAGATCCTGATAGTAGACAAGTTTCAATTGTCACTGTATGGAACAAATATGATATTGATGGAGATGGTGAGTTAGAACTAATTGAATTAATCTATTCTGGTAGTTATATTATTTCTGCACGTGAAGTAGAATTTATTCCTGTGGCCAATATGTGTCCAAAACCACTGCCCGGAAATTTCTATGGAATGAGCATTGGTGAAAGTGTTATTCCCATGCAGGAGTATAACACATCAGCGGCTCGTGCAGAAATACAATTGGGCTTGCTAACAGCAACTCCACGTATTGGTGTCAAGCCAGACAGAGTTGACTTTGAAATGATGCAGGATGGTGAAGCCGCTATCTTTATTTTAGACAGTAAGTTTGATCCTGCCAAAGACATTTACCAAATGCCTCCTCCCAGTGGTAATCTACAGTTCTTAGAAGTTGCTATGAATCGCATACAACAAGACACCATGGCCATGGTTGGTATGACTACACCACAGGATGTGTTCAATCCAGAAGTAATGGCTCCAGGTAACTCGGGCATCAAATTGCAAATGGCACTAAGTCCAAATCAAATCATACAAGACAACACTGTGCGTAATAGTGCAGAAGGACTAAAAGAAGCATTGTATTTGATATGGAGAACATTGATACAGTATGGTGATGACTATGGTGTTAAGAAATTGGCTGCTGCCAGTCACCCAGACAAACAGCCAGTGTTCTTAGACTATCTTTCTTGGGATGACATGAATTTCTGCGAACGCAAACAACTGCACTTGGAATTGGCATTGGGTATGCAAAGCGAAGAAAACGCATTGGGACGTTTACAGATTATTCAAAAATGCCAAACTGATTTATATTCAGCCACACAGGCCATGGCTGGAAGTGGCACATTGACTCCTGAAATTTATAAAAAGATTAAAAAGCCATTTGCTGATACATTATATGTTCTTGGTGTCAAAGACTGTGATACTTATCTGCCAAATGATGAAGAAGTAATGGCAATGATTGATGCAGGCAAACAAGCCGCTGAATCAAGAGAACCCAGTCCAGATGACAAGCAGAAACTAAGTGTTGCTAATTTAAATGATATTAAAGCCAAGCAGATAGAAATGGAAGTTGCTGGCACTGATGCTGAAAGTCAATTAGACTTTATGTCAATGGCAGCAGGTGATCCAAAAGTATATAGTTAAATACTAAATAACAGTATAGAATGGATTTGCAATGATTAATGAAGACACAGTGGAATTTTATAACAGCAGACTAACGGTTGATCTAAGTCAACCCAGTAAATTAACTACAAGTCAAAAAGACCGAGTTAAACATTATGGTAGTCTTGCTGAAGCATTAATGAAGAACAAAGATTTAGCCATGTTTGTTCATCATTTTAAATTTAGTTTGGCTGATGAACTAGCAAGTATCCGCAGTCATCAACCAGATGACAATGCTAAAAGAATTGCTTTAAGCAATGAACTTGCAGGCATTGACAATTTTGTAAGCAGTCTCAAAAGGGCTGTTTATTTAAAGAACCGTATCGTAAGCACTAACGAAGTGCCCGATATTAATTAAGGAAAATAAATGGAAACAACGACAAGTCCTAACACTGAAACCAGTGCGGCCGCTAGTCAAAGCGCAGTCCCAAGTTTAGACTCAATAGCCGCTAAAATGACCGCAATGAAAGAACAGACATTGCGTAATCAAATTGGTGCTACTGAACAAACTGCAACAGGAGTAGATGATGTGGCAGAAGAAACATCCAACCCTGTGGCACCCAGCGGTAACGCTGACGCCGAAGTTGGTGATTCCAACGATGAAGAATATGCCAGCGACAATCAAGAACCGGATGCCCAGGAAACTGTAAGCGCCGATAGTAATGATTCTCAAGCAAACGAATTAATTGACTTTGTTGAGTTCGCAGAAACGAACCCAAACGCCAAATTCAAATTTATGAAGAATGGCAAAGAAGTTGTTATTGATGCTAAGAAAGCCGCAGCAATTCTAGGTCAAGGATCAGCAATACACGAAGAAGCCCGAGAACTAAAAGTTCAAAAGGCTGAATTTGATGAGTATCTAAAAGAAACTCGTGCCCGACAAGAAGGTTTAACTCTAGCAATGGAGTTTACCATCCAACCAAAGTTGCAACAAGCCTATGATGAAATTCTAAAAACACAGAGTTATCAAACTACGTTTCAGCAACAATTGGCTAGAACACAGGATCCAGGTCAACGTGCCCGTATCCAAGCAAGTATGAATCAAAATGAACAATACATTCGCCAACAGCAGGGTTTGATTAATCAAATTCAGCCAGCAGTGGATCAGTTTAGACAGGTTCGTGCAGAGCAGGTCAGCCAAAGGTTAGATAGTTCACGCAAAGGATTTACAGACAAAGAATTGAAAAATGAATATGTTTATAATGAACTTCGTGACAAGGTAGCAAAGATTTGGCCACACGCTAAACAGGAAATAATACCTGGAGTTGCTAACATTGATTTAATCAGCAGTGATGAAGCATTGTTAAGTCTAGTTCGTGATGGTCTAAGATATAGAGATAAACCCACTACCAAAAGTGCTGGCAGCAGCATGGCTGCATTAACCAACAGAAAAGGTAGTAGTAGCACAGGTAAGAGTAATAATGATAACCTTGAAAAACTTCGTGAACAAGCCAAGTCCGGTGATAAAAAAGCCGGAGACAATCTGCTAATGCAACGATTACAGAGTATTCGTAGCGGCAGACGATAATTTTAAAGGAGCCTAAAATGGCAGAAATTACAACAAGTCAAATTGGTAACGGCACAACAGCGTATGGCGCTGACATCGTTGTCAAAGATTTGGACCTAGATGTGTCCAACCGCGTTAAAGATGATACTCCTGTTCTAAACATGTGTATGAGCAAAAAGCGTAAAGTTAACTCAACACTACCTTTATGGACAGATGACATTTATCGCACACCTGGTGTTCAAGCACAGGTTGAAGGTGCCGCAGTTAACACAAGTCAAGCGCAGAGCAATCAGCGTTACAACTTAGGTAACTACACACAGATTTTCAGCACAGTTATTGCCGCTTCAGGCACTGCTCGCGCTGTTATGCAGTCTGGTGGTGATCCACAGGCCTATCAAGAAGTCAAGCAATTGATTGAATTAATGTTTGACGTAGAACTACAATTGGTTCGTAATGACCAAATTGGAACAAAGTATGCTGGTCAAACTGGAACAGCCACTGGCTTGCCAGCAGGCCAAACTGGTCGTCGTATGGGTTCATTGACTTCATTCGCTGGCACACAAAGTTTCAATACAACTAGCGGCACAACATCTGGTTTAGATTCTTTCTACAACAATGAATCTACTGACGTTGCTGTTCAAGCAAGTAATGCATTGCAGATTTATGCTAACGGTGCTCAGTTCTACTCTGGAACATTTACTAACCAGTTCTTCAGCCCAGCATTATACAAGCAATTGGTAACAGTTGCTGAACAACGCTACAACGCTAAGATCCGCACAGTAGTTGCTCCAACAAGTCTACGCACTTCAATCAGCGATAACATCGCTCAAAGCAGAGGTATTAACCGTGTTGATTCAGCACGTGGTGATACAATCCAGACTTATGAAGGTGACTTCAACTACACATACGAAATCTTTGATTCTTGGATCATGGACAGTGTAAACGCTAACGCAATCTTCTTCTTAAACGAAGACGTTATCCAGTGGGGTTCACTACGTGACTTAGGTCCTAACAATGAAGTATTCAGTAACGCTGATGCGTCATTGGATCAGTTCATCATGGAAGGAACGTTAATCGTTCGTAACCCAGCAGGTGTTGGTGTTCTAAACAACATCACAGCAGGAACTACAGCACAAGCAAGTTTACCAGGTGCTCGCCCAGCGGCATTGGTAAGTCGTGTAAACTTAGGTGCAGGCGACGTTACTCCTTAATTCTTAAAGGAATTAAAGTAATTAAAAAGGACCTTCGGGTCCTTTTTTATTGAATATAAAAACGCTAAATAATACTATGAATGATATTAATACACCAGAATATTTGGATGACACAGATCCAGAAAAGAACTATAATTATTACCGACAAGATCATGGTGGCATGATCACTAATCACAATGGCATGGCAGACAAGTTGCTACAAAATGATGATTTGTATCGCAGTATGAAAGGTGATTGGAGTAGAACAAGTTGGAACAAAGGTAATAACATCAAAGTTACCACTGGACGACAAGATGGTAAATTCTTTATCACACGCGAACAACAAAACATTGAAGAAGTCAAAGAACGTGTAAGAAACTATAGACACGCCGCTGAATTGGGCATTCCTGATCCCATGGCACCCATTGGAGATGATGGCAATTTAACATACAAATGGATGGAACTGCCCACAGTTATCAGCATTCGCATCAGTGATCAATACTTTGGTGGCATCCCTTGGACAGCACTAAAAAATGATAGAACTATGAAGGCACAGTTTTATCGTGTAGTTGAAACGGAATATCCACAGTATGTGTGCTATCCTGGTGGGAAATTACCAATCCCAGTTGCGGTAAGTTATCCGCAGAGAACAGGTTAAAATAATTTAAAGGAAACATATAATGTTTACAATACCCACAGCCAATGATCTAGTGACATTTATCAAAGATTTTACTGGCTCAACCAATGATGAAGAAATAAAGAAATGTAT
>Ga0209088_10002385_pt1 | contig 11567 bp, 10 predicted proteins | sample S_140625_EF_Meta_FD_187324 | JGI IMG/M metagenome (GOLD analysis project Ga0209088, IMG submission 187324) | Freshwater microbial communities from Lake Simoncouche, Canada to study carbon cycling - S_140625_EF_MetaG (SPAdes) (version 2) | ecosystem: Environmental > Aquatic > Freshwater > Lake ...
TATCAGTCTGAGCACAGAGCCTTGCTTTAATATTTTGTCCCCATCCGTAGCTATCTTTGGGCATACATTTAAAGATGTCTGATTCTAATGCACGATCAATATTTGTAGTACGATCAAACTCTGCACCAGATGCTGTGTTAATGAACTTGCCAAACATAGTTCTATTGTTATAGAAGTTCATAAAGATACCTAAGTTGTTACGAGCATCGTGCAATGTTTCGTCATTGGTCATTACTGCGGCACAGTTAACAATAACATCAAAAGTATTGTCTTGTAAAAATTTAGTAACAGCAATTGGGTCAAGCATATTTAGAGTATCTCTAGTAACTGGAGTTACGTGGTGATTCTTTAGCAAGTGGCTAGAAATACTACTACCAACAAACCCGTTAGAACCTAGGACAGCTATTCTCATAATTTTGCAACCTTTAACAAACCATCTAAACTTTCTTCACCCGTAATACTTTTAACATAGTTGTACATTCTAGATGAATCAATTATATTCAATGTAGGAATAAGGAACGGACTTCGTTGAGCCAGCCCGCCAATAACAGCTACCTGTTTACATGATGCGGTTGGGTCTAACTCATTTATTGCGTCTATATATTGTTGTACCCAAGTTCTAGCTATTTCTGGTAATACTAGATCAAGTGTGTTTCTTTCTTCTGTCAGTGCTATATACCCGCTATCGCCATTCCATTTCCATGCGGCTTCAAAAAAGTTTATGTTTGACGATGGAACTGCATCTATAACACTTTTAAAAGTGATATTAGACCACTTGTCCCAAAATATATTTGCACCTGCAATATCATTAACAAAGTTAGCAAAAATGTTTAGTGCTCTACCGCAAGGAATGTGAGTAATTACAGATGTTGGATTACCATTAACATCGGGCCTAATTTCTGTTCCCTTAATATACTTACACGCAACCTGTGATCCTGTTCCAAGATTTAAAACAACATCTACATTTTCGCCTAGTCCCGCACCATACATTGCAGATTGTAAATCACCTAGTCCTGCATAAACTGGAATAGAATAATCACCTACTACAACATATCCGAGGCATTCTGTTACGTCTGTAGTGATTTGATTATACTCAGTATTATAGTTAATAACCCACTGGTTATCAGTATTAACAAACCCTGTTGATGCCGCAAGAGTAATATTTGATTTAGGATTAGAACATCCGCCTTTAATTAAAATCCAATCAACTAGAGTATTGAATCTAACAGGAACTGTAAATTGATTTCTAACCTTAAACATTGAAACAAAAGGAAGTCCACTACGTAGTTTCATTCCAGTTGTTTGAAAAAACTGGTCTGCGTATTGTTCAACTTCTTGCATCTTAACACGCTGATCTTTCCAACTAATATAACCCGTTAACGGCTCATTGTCATTTGTTAAAACAAATCCGTGCATTTCGGCACATATATAGATAGCATCAGGAGCACCGTATTTGAGTATTAGATTATTAACTGTAGACTCAAACACGTTCCAATATTCAATTGCAGGAACTTCAAACTTGCCGTCAATTATTTGATGTTGACTACTAGGAGATGCTTCAGAACACAGATCAATAACGGTATCAGTATCTGTATCAACTAAGACAGATTTAATTCTACTGGCTCCAAAATCAACTAGTATTGCTTTAGTCACCGGCAATAACCTCTTTCATTGCTCGACTAACTTCTGCGATTCCGATTTCATCTAAAGGTAAATCAATAAACTTCATATCACCAATAGATAATAAAGTTGCAAGTTTTAAATTGTTACCTTCTGCTTTTTTATCATTAGTTAAAAAAGGCAATAGTCTAACTGGATCAAGACTACAGAACGAATCCCACACATTACTAGTAATAACTTTCTTACCTGCAATATACATTTCTTTATTTTCTTGCTCAGATAGCATATCTCTATTTTTTGCAATACGATTTTCAACTAGTATACCAATAGCAACGCCCTGTCCATGCGGAATAGCATAATTTGATAATGCTTCAATGGCATGTCCAATACTATGTCCATAATTCATAGAACGGCGAATATCAATTTCAAACTCGTCGTGCTCTACAATAGATTTCTTAACACTCAAACTTCCGATCATCAGTTGGCGTTTTGCTTCTTTGGATCCAGAAATAAATCCGTCAACGTGTTGTTGGAAAAATTCAAATGCCTTAGACCCGCCCGTAATTAACAATCGATATATTTCTCCGCCACCGCTTAACTGATCATTGTAGGGGAGCGTGTCAATAAAATGCGGGTCAATTAAAACTTGGCGTGGCGCACTAAACAATCCTAATACGTTTTTAGTTTTACCGTGATTAACTGCGGTCTTACCACCTAAGCAACTATCTGCTTGGCTTAACAATGTCGTAGGAACTAGTGTCCAAGGAATACCTCGTTTATACATAGCACCAGCAAACGCACCCAAGTCTTGAATAATGCCGCCGCCAATCACATAAAGCATCGATCCTCTATTAGCATTATTAGTTTGTAAAAAGTCGCAGACTTTTAAAACTGTATCAATACCCTTGTTAGTTTCTGTAGCCTCGACTTCATAACACGGAACCCTGCCAAAGTCGATATCTTTTAAGACGTTGTTTTTAACATACTGATCAATCAGTACCAACGGTTTTTTCTGTGCATAAATTTCTGTACTAAGCCAAGAAAAATTATCTTCACTAACAATTTTAACAACGTATGGCCGTGGACTAGATTTAACTGAAAACTCGTTAGTTGTTTCTGGTTCTATTGATGTTGTGAAGTGCGTGTCTTGGATTTGATAGTTTGTTATCATTGAAAGCCTCCTATGCTATAGCCACCATCAACTACTAAATCGTGGCCGTTAATATATGTGTTTTGCTCGCTGGCTAAAAAAGCAACAGCATCTGCAATTTCTATAGGTGTACCCATACGCCCAACTGGGATACCTTTTACAATCTTTTCAATTGTTTCTGGTGTGTTATTTTTACTTGTCATTTTGGTATTGATATACCCAGGAGTGACAGCATTAACTGTAACACCTATAGAACCTAGTTCAATTGCTAGTGTTTTTACGAAACCAATTAAGCCATGCTTTGAAATAACATATGGCATACGACCGTAACGGCTTAAAAATCCATACAATGAACTAATAACAACCACTCTGCCTGTACCTGTAGTTTTCCAATACTCAATATTGCTTTGTACAATTGGTAAAAATCCTAGTAAGTTAGTACGTACAGATTTTTCAAGTTCATCTAAATCTAATGTTTCAAATGCTCCAGGAACATTATATCCTGCACAATGTACAATAGTGTCAAAATTAGAATGTTGTTTTGCAAAATCTTTAACGGATTCTTTGTTAGAAAGATCCACACCGCTACTACCTACAGAAACAACAAAATCATTTGGAAATTTTTTAACAATTTCATTTCCAATGTCTCCAGTTCCTCCTAGTACAAGTATTTTCCTCATTTTTTTAATCCTTAAGAGTATTTTCTGCCATTTCTTCGTCTGATAAAAATGGACTCATATTCTCTAATGATGGTGCAAGCATAGATCCGTCAGCTAATTTCTTTGCAACTAACTTAGGTGCAAACACTTGATTAGGATCACACATGACTTCTATTAATACAGGGTTTGAATTTTCTAACGCACCTTGTACAGTATCCGAGCGCCATTGGTTAATAGTCTCTACACGATATGCATCTATTCCAAATGCTTTAGCAACATTTACAAAGTTTGGAATAGTAACACCATCTGCTGGACAAGTACCAAATACGTTATCTGAAAAATAATTATGCTGTGTTTGTTTAATACTTAGGTATCCGTCATTGTTTAATACAATAATCTTTATCGGCAATTTATAACCCACAACTGTTTGTAGTTCTTGTAGATTCATCATAATACTACCATCGCCTGCAAGACAAATTACTCTCTTGCCGCCTTTTGCTATACATGCACCTATAGCCGCTGGCAAGTCGTAGCCCATACTTGCATCGCCAGAGTTAGTATAAAGTCGCTGACCTTCTTTAAGATTAGCAGTTTGAAAACTAATAACACAAGCAGAACCGTTGCCTGTAACAACGATATCATCTTCTCTAAGATTCTCGATCATTTCTGATACGAAAGCATATGGGTTAACATGAGTGTCTGTATGTGTATATTCGGGAATAACTGTTGGATATCGTCGAACACGAGCCTTACACCAGTTTAGATATTCTGTATGCTGTGCGGGTGTTGTATATCCTTCTAGTGCTGTTAGCATTGCTGGAACAAATTCTTTTAAGTCTGCATGAATTTTTAAATCTGTATGTAACGTAGGTTTATCAAGTTCTGCCTTGTCAGCATCGACATGAATCTTAAATGCTCTGTTAGCAAAGTTTTTATGATTATAACTTACCTGTCGAATGTTCAATCTACTACCTAATATCAGCAATAGGTCGGCATTTTGTACAGTAAAGTTTCCTGCACGATCACCGACAGTACCCGGGCGACCTGCATAGCATGGATTACTGTTAGGTACAATATCGTGAGCGTTCCACCCGCTTACAACAGGAATACCCAACCGTTCGGCAAGTTTAACAAAATTATTGTACTGTCCGGAAATACGAACGCCTGCACCTGCAAATAATACAGGACGTTTAGCAGTCTTTAGTTTTTCTAAAATAATTCCAATATCTATATCATACGTCTGCGATAATAGTTCTTCTAACTCCATCTTAGTGTTTGGAGTAATATCGGGATTATTAATTAGCTCATCCAAGTTACCATTCCAACCTTCTAGCTCGCTAGGATCAATTTGAGTTGAACTAATATCAACAGGCACATCAACCCATACAGGGCCTGGTCTTCCGTTAGTGGCTAAGAATACAGCATAATCCATAATCTTACCAATTTGTTTAGCATCATGTAATGTTGTAGAATACTTAACAACAGGCTTAGCCATGCTTACAATATCAACTTCTTGATCGCCTAGTTGACGCAAAGGGATTGGATAGTTTCTTAGATACGTTTCGTCTTTAACTTGTCCTGATATTACTAACATACCTAACGAGTCAACGTATGCTCCGTACACTCCATTAAGAGCATTAATACCACCCGGGCCTGTTGTAACATTTAAAACCGCAAGTTTGTTACTAACTCTAAAATAACTTTCGGCGGCCATTGCGGCAGCTTGCTCGTGATGAAAACATACAGGAGTAAGATTCTTATTTCTTCCAAATGCATCGTTAAGGTGCATGGCGCCACCACCTGTTACAAGGAATACGTGGCTTGCGCCTGCTTCTACACAACGCTGGGCAATATAATCTGCTACTCTCATTTTATTATTCATATTTTATTATTCTTTTAACTAAGTCTAAATGATCATCGAACGGTATAGAATTCGATTCGTCAACTCCATCATTGTAACCTTTTTGATAAAAAGCAAATACAATGTTAGCCGAAATAGCAGTACGCTGATCAATAGTACTATCACCTACAAATATAGCATCATTAACGGAAATATTCAACCTTTCTAAACAAGTCAGCAAATGTAACGGGTTAGGTTTTGATATTGGTAAATCATCTCCAGCAATAACAACATCAAAATACTGATCTATTTCTAATTCTTTAATAATTTTATGCACAAGTCTATTGGCCTTGTTTGTACATATTCCAATCTTAACATTGTTTTCCGATAATAATTTTAAGGACTCTTTTACATTAGAATATAGTGGCATTGTGCTACTTGGAAAAGTTGCAAGTCTTCTTCTAAATTCTTCAAGATACTCTTTTGCCTTTTCTTCAGAATCAAGTTCTAAAGAATTAGTCATTATTTTTACACCACCTAAACTTAACCACGGAGTAAAAGTATAATGAGGTAATGTAGAAAGCCCCAGCTCATTGCGAAGTTGATTTAACAACGCTATAGTAGCTGGGGCTGAGTCGACCAATGTACCGTCAAGGTCATAAACAACTAGTTTTGCAGACATTACAGCCCGCGATTTAAGATTGTGTTCTTGAGTTGTATGTTTTCGTTGTATGGACCGTTAATATGATTAATGGTTAATGGCTCATCTGCTTTGATCGATTGAATTAGTCGTTCACCATTCATAACCTCTCTGCAACTCAACTGGCCTTTTCTTAATGGGATTGACAAATAGAAATCCTTTAAGAAACCTTCTTTGGTAAAAACATATCCTTCTGGAAGATCCTGTTTTGCGTATGCACCACGAACCAATGCGTCGAGGTACTCTGTTTCGCCTCGTGTAATAACACGGCGTGATGTGCTATTGCCTCCGCACATTTCTTTAGCTTTATGAAACGCTTTAAACCATTCGTCGCATTGTTCCGGTAATGAACAGTAGTTTGAAACAGCCACACCTTCGTGATCGATGTCAACGTGACGTTCCCAGGTTCTAGCACCTTTACCATAACTGATAAGCATACTTGAATGCCAGTCATGATATTCATGTGTGCTTAAACCAATAACATGATCTGGATAACGTGCTTTTAGATAATCGATTTGATCTAACTGTAGAATATCGTCTTCTGAAGGATACAAAGAAATGCAATGATTAATTGCAAGAGAAATATCACGTTTTTCAAAATACCGAACTAGATCGTCGAGATCCTTTTCACTAGCGCCGCCAGTGCTAGCAATAACAGGACGACGAGTTGATGCAATTTTATCAATCAAAACCCAGTCATTAACATCTGAGCTAGCTAGTTTAATAATTGGCATATCAAACTCAACGCAGAGGTCGACACTCTTTTCATCAAATGGTGTTGCCATTGGAATACAACTCATATATCGAATTTCTTCAACCATGCGAGCAAAATCTGCTTTGCTAAGTTTAGTAGCTTCGGTTTTCTTGATATAACGATTTTCTTGATTGCCCTTAAACTCAGGATGAATAAATTCGTCTACATCTCTAAACTGTAGTTTAATCGCGGCCTTAACATTGTTAAATTTAATAACTGCCGCATGATCGCGAATAATTTTTAATCCGCGGTCTAATTTCCCCCAATGATTATTTGCCGCCTCTAGGACAAACAAATTTTCAAATAAATCTCTGTCTTTTTGTGAAATCATTTTTCTCTCTTTATACAAATAAGCTCATAAAGCCGTCAACCTTCTCGCCAATGTAGGCGATTTGTTCCGGAGTAATAACCGGACTACATCCGTGGAAGAAAGTGTTCTTCATTGTGTAGGTAGCTATAGGATAGTTATCACGGGCGTCAACAGGATTCATTAAATGTGAATATGCTGGCTGTAGCATGATATTTCCCGCAAAGTATGGGCGTGTTTGGATTAGGTTTTCTTCCAAATAATCAACAATGTCCATACGTGAAAATGGCGCACCTTCGCGAATCGTTAAAGGGAATGCAAACCAACTTACATCTGCTTTATCTTGTGCTCGGGGTAAGTGGAAGAATTCTTCATACTTTTCGTAGATCGCAAACAATAAATTATAGTTGCGTTGACGAAGTGCGTGGATCTCTGGTAGCTTTTTGATCTGCTCTAAACCCATCGCCGCTTGTAGTTCGATTGGTTTTAAATTATAACCAATTTCATCGTAGACATACTTGTGATCAAAGATTTCTCCAGGCATTTCTGGAATCCATTCTTGGAATCTTTTACCACATGTTCCACACTTTAGTTTGTTAGCTTCTGGTCCTACACAATAGCAACCACGGCCCCATTCACGTAAACTGCGAACAATAATTTCTTGTTGGGGATCATTCATAGCAACAAAGCCACCTTCGCCCATTGTCATATGATGCGCCGGATAGAATGAACAACTTGCCATCTCACCAAACGAGCCTAATGGTTTACCATCATAGGTTGTACCTAGGCCATCGCAACAATCTTCTAACAAGATTAGATTGTGCTTGTTGACTAGTTCCATGACCTTGTCCATGTTAGGTGGATTGCCTAATACGTGGGCAAAGGTAATAATTTTAATCTCTGGGTCAGCTTCTAAAATACGCTCTGCTTGATCTAAATCAATATTCAACGTATCAATTTCAATATCACAAAATACTGGAGTAAAGTTATTTTGAATAGTTGGATTAAGTGTTGTAGGGAATCCTGCGATGGGCATTAACACTTTTGTACCTTCTGGTAAGTTCTGTCCTCGCTTGGATTTCATAGCTGTCATCATAAGCAAGTTTGCACTACTACCAGAGTTTGTTAGTACACCACGGGTCTTACCAAACTCTTTTGGAAAGTTATGTTCAAAGCGCAAGCTCTTATTTCCCATAACTAACCAACCGTTTAGTAGAGCTTCAGCGGCTGCTACATATTCGTCGGAGTTAAAGTGAGGCCCTGCGTAGTTTACAAAGTCTTTACCAGCAACCCAAGTTTTGTCTGCATGTTTTTGATCAATGTATTGTTTGATATCTTCTAATATTTTTTTCATCATTTAATTATATGCTCTTTGTAAAAATTTGCCAACTCTACTCTATAGTCTAAAGGAACCGCAGGCCAGTGAATTAACCAGTCGCCTATCTGCCAATTACCGTCACGACCGAATTTATCTCTGTGATGCGAGTAAGTCTGTCCGTATAAGTGATAGTTAAAACTATTCATAAAACGTTGTGGATATATCTTAACAATATCTTTATAAGGACCAGTCAATTCAAATTCACCCTCCGGCGGCCATCCCGGGTCACCTGTTCCTGGTAAACCAACTAGATTAGCGATAGCCCGTTGCTCAGTGTCCCAAAACTTGCCCATGTACTCAGATTCGAGTGCAAGGATAGCATCAAGGAACTGCCGACCTTCTAGAGTATTACGAACCAAAAAGCTGTCTGCATTGATACCGTTAATGTCCACAGCAACAATAAAATGATAGGCATTATTACAGCGTTCTTCAAGTCTTGTAGAAAAATTAGTAATCATCGTATCTGTGCCAGTCCACCACACCCACTCGTATTCCGGATGATCTAATAATGTTTGTCTAGCAAGATGGATCTTTTCAAATCCGGTCATTAGGTGTGGTTGGGCAGGAACAGGGCTAGTCCAATTGCTAGTTCTAGCAACCATATCGTAACCATGGATGCTACAATATTCTGCTTTATTGTCATGCCATGTATGATCTGCTAGTTTTTGGTAACCAGCATCGTGATGCGTAATAAGTGCGTATTTTGCCATTAAAAGTAATTTCCGTTTATTCTTGGGAACCATGTGTCGCCGTATCCACCATGTGGTGTGCGTGTTTGTTCATAATCTTTGCGTACTTCGCACCAGTAGCTTTTACCTAGTCCAATCGCGATACTAAGTGCGACTGATTGATTGCCCATAAACTGTTCACACCCTTGTATAACTTGTGCAAGTTCTAACAAGTCTTTTGTTTTGTAGTGTTCAATAGTGCAGTTAAAGGTTTTTTCAAACTCAGCGTGTTCTTCTTCATTACCGACAAACACACCCATGTCGCCTAGTCCGTTGGCTACCCAAGTAAACCATTCTTCGCTAGGAGAACCGTACAAATATCGTGCTGTTCTATTCACAACGTAAGGCTTGCCAGGTATTACAATAGGTGTTACCGGAGTTAACCATGGTTCAAAAAGCATCTTCTTTTTGACCTCAGGACTGTGAATGTCTAGTCCCTGTGTCAGTGCATAACACTCTGTTTGATTGCCTTTATGCCCATCGATCATATGGTATTTCCAATGATCAACAAAATCGTAATCAAACTTTTCGTCCGTCCAAACTGCAACTGTATCTAGGTAATCCTGTGCTTTAAGCAAGGGTTCGATAATGTCGTAGTCTCGTTGTGTGTAACGCCCACTAGCAGGACCGGCATTTGCCCATCCTAATTGCTTTTGTGCAAACTCGTCCATGGCATCTAACTTAACGTAAATGTTGCCGCCGCCGAGGTATTTTACCATGCACAAGCTATAAATTGTATCTCCAAAGGAGCCTATTGTATAAAAGTTTGGTGTCATATTGTTTTTGTTATTTGACTAGTTTACAATATTTACAAGCAAATAGCAACCTAAACCGTAATCCTGACTGCTTAAAGTTTGACAACTTAAATAGAAGTCTATACAATAGGACATTATGCATATAGAATTTTACTCACATGAACAGCAGGACGAATTTATCTATAACCTGTTCAAACAAAAGCAAAATGGTTTTTTCTTAGACATTAGTTGCGGACATCCATTAATCGGTAGCAACAGTTACGCATTAGAAAAGAATTGCGGCTGGAAGGGTTTTGGATTTGACATCGGTGATGTTGAAGGAGACCTGCAATGGAGCGCAAAACGAGTTAACCCTTTTATTAGAATGGATGCTACCAGTCCAGACCTAACAGATTTTTTGATCTCTAATATTCCTATAGATACTGTAGTTGACTACATTTCACTTGACGTAGATGCCGCTGGCACTAACCTAGCACTACAGACACTAAAAAGAGTTTTGGACTCTAAGATTAAATTTAAGGCTATGACATTTGAACACGAGTGTTATATTCACGGACCATCAATAAGAGATGAAGCTATTAGTTTATTAGAAGCTCGTGGATTTGTTTCATTGTTTGAAGACGTTAGGTTATACGCAGGCGGCGTAAGTGATGACTCTGGATCTACTTTTGAAGATTGGTGGATTCATCCTGATTACTTCGACGAATCAATTTTAGAAATAAAAGAACAAGGTTTATATTATTTTGAATGTGTTGAAAAAATAAAAACAGCACTAGGCAATGATTATACCGCACAACACAGATGTTCACGTGCTTGGCCAAAAGAATACAATTTATTCTGGCATGCAGGTGAAGAACAACAGCTTAAAGATCTGTTTAAAATAATGAAGGATAAAGATGAGAGTATTTGATTGTTTTACATTTTATAAAGAGTTTGATTTACTCGAACTCCGTTTAGAAGAACTATGGGACGTAGTTGATTATTTTGTAATTGGCGAAGCAGGCCACACACATCAAGGACAACCTAAACCTTATCATCTATTAGATGAAAACTGGGAACGCTTTGCCAAATACCATAGCAAGATTCGGCATGTTAAAATAGACGACATGCCTAACACAACAAACTCTTGGGAAAACGAAAATCATCAGCGCCGTTCATTACAGCGTGGCTTGCATGATATGACTCCCGACGATATTATTATTACAGGTGATGCCGATGAAATTGTCCGTCCAGAAGTAATTGAACTCATCAAAGAGGATGAGAACGACTACAATCGTTATATTCCCTTCTTACCATTATTTTATTTTAAACTAAATTATCTAATGGTTAATCCTTGTGGTATACATGGCAAAAGTGTAGTAACAAGAGGTCGTGCATTTTTGGACCCACAAAAAGAACGCGAAGTTACATTCCCTTGGATGCCAAAACCTGCTAATCTTGATTGGTGCTATATTAATCACGGCGGTTGGCATTTCAGCTATATGGGAGACACAGAATATGCTAAAAATAAATTGCGTACATTTGCCCACGCAGAATCTAACGTACCAGAAATTGTAGACAACATCAATGTTGACGAAATGATTAAACGCAAAGTCGGCATTGGTTGGGAAAAAGGTGAGGAACGATTTGCCTATGTACATATAGAAGATTATATGCCGCAGTATATCATCAACAAT
>Ga0209088_10002389_pt1 | contig 11555 bp, 9 predicted proteins | sample S_140625_EF_Meta_FD_187324 | JGI IMG/M metagenome (GOLD analysis project Ga0209088, IMG submission 187324) | Freshwater microbial communities from Lake Simoncouche, Canada to study carbon cycling - S_140625_EF_MetaG (SPAdes) (version 2) | ecosystem: Environmental > Aquatic > Freshwater > Lake ...
ATCGCTGCTGATTTGCAGGAATCGTTTGCGGGGGCAGAGGTGCTGAAAAAAGCCAAAGGATTTGTCCATCCGGGAGGCTCTTATGAAGAGCCAGCGGACGAGCAGGCGGCGAGAATCAGTAAATTAGCACGGGGTGTGATGACTCGCTTGCATACAGAAGTGGAGCGTTCGATTACATTTTATCGCAGTCAGCAAGCGGGGGGGAGACCGACGCGTGTTTTGCTGGCGGGTGGCGGGGCCGCATTGGGTCTTACCGATCTTTTCTTCCGCGATAAGCTAAAGGTTCCCGTTGATTATTTCCAGTCGTTTCGCCGAATCGCAATCGGGTCAGGGGTCAATCGGGCTGAAATAGGCAAAAACTTTCCTTCTTGGGCCAGCCTTGTGGGGGCTGGCTTGAGGGCGTTACCGGATAGTCCTTGTAAGATTAATATTTTGGGATCGGAGCAGAAAGCGGCTGCAAATCGCACCAAAGATTTACCTGCCATGGTTGCGGCAGGTGTTGGGTTAGGGTTAATTCTTTTGCTTCCAGGGATTCATGGATTTTGGCAATCGGCAAGGCTGCAAGCGGTGATTTCCCCCCAAGCGGCGGAAGTGGAGGAGGCAGAAAGCGCCTTAACCCAGGTGACAGGAGAGCAAAAAAAAGCTACCGATATTCTCAATTTAGCGAATCAGGCTTTTAGTTTGGAGGGGGAGCGGATGCGATGGCCGCTACTTTTCGATGAACTACAGTCAAAGAGCCTTCCTGGTTTGTGGGTGACCTCTTTGAAGCTTGCTGAAGGTGCACCCGCATCTGAGGGGGGGGGTGTGGCATCCAAGTCGCCCGCGGGTAAACCGGCCGTTCCCGTTTTAGAGATTGGGGGTTTCTTTGAGACCCAATCGGAAGCGGCGGATGCGAAAGTCGTGGAGGATTTCCGGTTGGCTTTATCGAGCGGCGGGATTTTGCAAAATGTTACGACCACCCAGCGGGATAATCCTGAGAGGGTAGATGGAAAAACAGAGCAGGTGGCACTTCGATTCGCGATGCGGGCTGAGTGGCCTGTGGGGGGTGTTGTTCCACCGGAGGCGGCAAAAAAGCCGGCAGCAAAGTGAAGGGGAAAATGAGCCAGTCTCAAATCATGGCAGCGGCTGGCGGGGGACTCTTTCTTCTTCTCGTGGCGGCACTGGGCTGGTTTGGCTGGAGTTCTTTAGGAGATACGCAAGTGCAAGCGCAGGCTTTAGCGGATCGCAAAGTGAAGCCTGAGTTGGCGGCCATTTTGAGTCGTCCTGGAGGGGCGGGTGCTGCCCGCAAGGAGGCGGTGGAGATTGGAAAATTGGGAGAGGAAGTCAGTAAGTCGGAGGAGGCTCTTGTAGCGAGTTGGAGGGAGGGTTTGGTGCAGGCCTCAGGGGAGGGGCAACCTTGGTCCCAAGATGCGAATCAGTGGAAAGACCGGTTGATTGCGGCAAATGACCGGTTGAGAAAGCGGGCAGGAAAAAAAGGCGATAACAGCCGTGTCATACTAGCGGATGATTTTTATTTAGGCCTTCAAGAGTTTAAGCAGCAAAATCCGCCGGCGGCCCAAGTTCCGGGGTTGGCGCGTCAGCTATCTGTTTCCGAAAAGATTGTGGAGATTCTGATGGATGCAAAAAAATCTGCCTTGGAGGGTTATCCAACCCAGTGTCTATTGCAAACTCTGGTGGGTCCGGCCATTGCGCCCGCGGAGGGAGCTAAAGGAGGCAGTGAAAAGCCCAAGGGCTCAGCCGAGGCGAGTGGTATCTTGAGAGAGGGCTATACACTTCAGCTGGAGTGCTCTCCAGAGGTTCTTTATGGGTTCATTCAAAGGCTGGCCAAAGATCCATGGCTGTTTGTTGTTGTTGATATGAATTTAGAGAATGACTTAAAGGATTTTCCCAAGCGAAGTGAAGTAGCCAAAAAATTCGCAAGTGATAAGAAAGGTTCTGAAAGTGTTCCTTCGACGGGGGAGGGTGCGGAAGCGGGTAGTGAGGTAGCCCGAGGAAGCGCGAATGCAGTGAGCCGCCCCCCTTTGCTGATGGTTTTAGCTGGGAAAGAGCGACTCAAGGTTGTGATTCGGGTTGATTTTGTTGGTTGGAAATCCGCAGTCCCAGGAAAGCCTGTCGCAAAGGGGAAATCCACATGAAGCTATCTCCTTGGTGGGTGGGTGGAGTGGGCGGACTGGTCGCACTGGGCGTTGTGGGTTTGACCTTTGGGTTTTTTCAGCCGGGGTGGCCTGACCCGGTAGAAACTCCTGCAGGGGGAGGAAAATCTGCTGCAGCGGAGTTCAAGCAAAAAGCAGGTGATCTAACCGCCAAAGTTGCTGAATTGGACAAAAAAAAGAGTGGCTGGAAAGATGAATTAAACCGGCATCGGGTCTTTGTCTCGCGAAGTTTGGTATTTTTACCGAAAGAGTCGGAGCCGGTTCAACCTTTGAACCCTGCTCAAGTCACGGAGGATGGAATCCAGGTGGGGTGGAAATTGAAATACGGTTTTTCTCCCGAGGATCCTGAGGTGGGTCAGCAAGATGAGGATCAAGATGGTTTTACTAATTTGGAGGAGTACGAAAAGAAGACAGACCCCAAAGATGCTGCGAGCAGTCCCTCGAAGTGGGTCAAAGTTAAGATTGAATCGGTCGATCCTGCCAAGGTGACAGTAGGATTATCTGGGAAGAGTGAAGGGAGATACACCCTGCGATTCAAAATCGGTCCAAAGCCCAAGGATGTGGATGTGGTGGTGGGGGATAAGCTTTGGGTGGTCGCCACAGCCAAGGGGGTGGAAATCCTTAAAAGTGATGAGGAGGTAAAAAGTAAAATTGGGGGTACAAATCTATGCCCGCATGCGATCCCTCTTCTCGTCAAAGAGTACAAGGAAGACAAAGGCGAAAAAATGGATGAGAAGACGAAGACGCCAAATGAGTACGACGATTCGATGCTTGTTTTGCAACGACTGGATGAAATTAATGAAAAGTTCGAAATCAAAATCGATGAAAGAGGTAAGCCTCGGGGGGTAGATTGGAGCGTAGGGGATGTGAAGTTTATCTCCTCAGTTCCAGGGGAGGGTCAAATGGGACCCTACCGCGTGGGGCAGGCCTTTTCGTACGCTGGTAAAGATTTTGCTGTGTTTGGAGCTACACCTCAAAAGGTCACCTGGAAAATGAAGCCAGAGGGAGAGTTAATCTATATTTTGCCAAAATAGATACTCACAAGGTATTCCGAGTCGTTGGTAGGTTCTTCACGGATGGGATGGGGGCGCGTTGACCCTGCAGTATGAGGGGGCGGTATATTTTCAAGTTGTGAGATATCTCCTTTTGTGCGCCGGGTCACTTTCCCTTCTCCAGATGAGTGCTTTAGGGCAAGAGACAGCTGATGAGACAACTCCAATGGAGGCGACCCCTCGGGTTCAATCCTCTGCGGAGCTGACTCAAAGAGAGATTGATCGTCGGAGAGAAGCAACATTTCGGCTAAATGAGAACTTGGACTTAGCGGAGCGTTTATACCAAGCAGGGGAGTGGGAGCATGCACAAGCAAAGTTCCGCCTCGTGATGAATCAGACCGATCCGCAAACTACGACCTCTGGATTCTATCATCGAGCCAGAACAGGGGTTGCCAAGTCGCTTGCGGCTCAGGCGTTAGCACAGGAAAAAAAGGGTAATATGGCGGAGGCGGCGGGACTGATGAAGCAGGCTGCTGATCTGGATCCGGCCAACGCTTTGGTCGCCAAGCAGGCGGCTTCCTATCAGGAGGAGGCGGGCAGAGCGAGTGATCCGTTTAATGGGAATCCCGCAGCGACGACCGATCTAGTAGCCAAGACGCAGGAGATAAAAAAGCTTCTTGCGTTAGCTGATCAACTTACGGAGACAGGCCAGTACCGGTCAGCCAGAAAAAAGCTGGACGATGTTTTGCGAATCGACCCTTACAATCTAGCTGCACGTAAAAAGATTGAAGCTGTTGAGCAGAAGAGGCTTTTGCTGGCGGATAAGAGGTACGATGCAAGCCGAGTCAAGGCGATGACACAGGTCACTGAGGCCTGGGTTTCGCCGCCACCTGCTCGGGTAGATTCGAAGCAGACTCGAGCCACTGGTAATGCAGGGGCGTCGAACGCAGCTGAAATTTTGCAAGCTTTGTCGACGATCGAAATTCCTGAGCTGGTTTTCAATGAAAAGCCAGTGCGAGCTGCGGTGGAGGAGCTACAAAGATTGAGCGAGCAGAATGACCCAAAGAAGAGAGGGATTAACTTTGTCCTTCGATTGCCGCCATCGACGGAGGGCTCTGATCCAGAAGCGGCGACGATCAGCTTAGAATTAAGAAATGTAAAACTGCAGACTGCCTTAAAGTATCTTTGTGATCAGATTCGTGGTGGAGACAAGCTGCGTTATGACGTAGAGAACAGCGCAGTGTTTATTTTGCCTGTCACGGAGACAGGAGGGGAGCTTCAGATTCGAAGTTACAATCTGCCTCCAAGTCTTCTTGCCAATATAGGGAAGCCCGGTATGACCCCCAAGGAGCTAGGAGCTTTAGTTTTGGAAAGTATTGGAGTCAATACGACGGTGGTGGATTCATCGGCAACATGCTTTTCAGACACCGGAAAACTAGTTGTGCGAAATACACCCAATGAGTTGAACAAGATTGAGCAACGAATTCGGGACGCCCAAGGGGAGCCTCCACAGAGGCAGTTTGAGGTGGAGACGAAGTTTCTTTCTTTTACCGAAAATGATGTAAAGAATTTCACCTTTAATTTGCAGATGAGTGGTAGCACTGCGATTCCTGCCCCTGGGTCTCCGGGAACTATTTACAATCCAGCTTCCGCTAGTGGCGGGACGGATGGTCTACGAGGTACATCCGGGATCAATCCTGGGGGTGGATCGATTACAGCGCTTCAAGCCTTGCTAGATCCTGCCTATCCGCAGACTGCGTCGAATCAGGTGGGAGTGAATGCGCAGGTTTTTGGTCGCGGGTTTGCTGCTGTTTTGCAGCTTTTACAAAATGCGATTGGAAAAGATTTGGTTGCGGCACCGCGTGTCACCTTGGCGGATGGGAAGCAGTCAAAAATCGTTATTTCGCGACAAATGTTTTATCCAACTACCTATACTCAGCCCAATGTGCCAAACAATGATCAAGGTGTGGGGGCGGGATTTATTTTACCGAGTAATCCAACAGGCTTTGAGTCCCGTAATATTGGAACTACACTAGAGGTTAAGGGTGAATCGACATCCATCCCCAAGGCTGTAGATCTAGATTTCACAAATCTGCTAGTTGAGGATTTCGAGGGATTTGTAGATTACGGCGTGTTGATTGCTTCAGCCCCTTTAGTTCCCACAAGCGTAACGAAAACGAATACCGTCGTCGGCAGTGCACCCTTTCTTGTCCCTATCTTTACGAAAAAATCACTACAGAGCCGGGTTCGACTGATCGATGGGGAGACTGTGGGAATGGGGGGTTTGATATCTGACACAGTTCAGCTTGTGGATGACAAAGTCCCGATGCTTGGGGATATACCGATGTTAGGTCGCCTTTTTCGAAGTGAAGCTTCACGAAAGATTAAGAGCAACCTCGTTATTTTCTGTACTTTGCGAATCATTAATCCCGATGGCAGCCTGGTTTTTCCCGAAGACGATGAGAATCCAGAATTTGCCCAAGGTAGTTCTTCAGAAATGATGCCCTCTGTGCCATGAAGACCTTTCCTATGATGATCCTTTTGGGTTTCTTTCTTTTGACCTTAGGAGATGTCAGGGCCGCTCCCCTTCAAGAGCAGGTGGAGAAGGAGACAGCGAAACGGGAGCAGATGCTCGCGCCTCTTCAAGAGGCTTTTGCTGCAAGCAAGAAGTTAGTGTCTGACGGGCAAAGCTCACAGGGTTGTGAAATTTTGGAAAAAGCATATGGCACTTTGCCGGAAACATTGAGGGGAACGCCTCTTGCTTCGGATGTGAGAAAGACACTTGCGAAGCTGCAGGCACTATTAGCCCAAGGAGCTGCAGAAAAAAATCATTGGCCTGAGGCACGAAGACGGGCCTTGGCCTCCCTGCAGTATGAGCCGCAAAACGAGAAAGCATTAACCCAGCTACAGCAGGCGGATGAAGTTTTGCGTAGGGGAACTGTAGGGGGTGAGGTGGTGAATCCAGCACTTACAACAAAGTTCTTTGATCGGCTGAATATTGTTAGGTCGGGTCTGGAGGAGGCGCAGGCGCTGCGTGAGACGGGGCAACTGCAGAAATCAGAGGATCGGTATGAGGATGTTCTTCAGGCAGACCCGTTTAATCAAGCTGCGACAGAGGGTATTAAAAAGATTTATCAGGAGCGTGGTTTAGTTGCAGAGAAGGCGCGAGACCTAAGCAATCTGGAGCGCAGAAGGGAGGTTCGCGAGGCGTGGAACAATATCTATCCCAAGAGCAGTAGCGTTGCGGGAGGTATCGAGGTCACGGGCGCGCTAACCGCTTCTCCCTCTTATGTTCTGGAGCAAAAGATGCAGAAAACGGTGATTCCTCAGGTGGATTTCTCTGGTGCTGATCTTGAGACAATACGGCGTGCGCTGATTAGCTTGAGCCGAACCTATGATTCTGATGCAGGCAAGGGAGGTGTGAACTTTGTCGTGAGCACCGACGTCGCCAATCCACAACCTGTTACTTTGAAGTTGCGGCAAACTACGCTAGCGGAAGTGGTTCGCTACATCGCACAGATTGCTGGAGTGAAAGCTCGCATTACCGATATTGGAGTCACCTTTGGTCCGCTGGTTGAGAAAAGACCTGAGTTAAACTCTCAAAACTTTACCGTGAGTCCATCCTTCTTTAAGGGTGCGGAGGATAAGGAGCAAGGGGTGACAGGGGGTGCTCTCCGAGGAGCTGCCTCTGCCGGATCAGTTGGGGGGGCGGACGTTGTTCCAGCCGGACAGAATGAGCAGAAAAAGCTAATGGCTCTTGGAGTTCAGTTCCCTCCAGGGGCGTATGCGGTTTACAATCAGAAAACAAGTCAGTTGAAGGTGGTGAACAATCAAGAGATGTTGGATATGATTGGACAGCTTATCAGCGCCGCGGAGGAGCAGACCCTTTTGATTCAAGTGGGAGTGCGCCTCGTTGAAATCAATCAGTTAGATCTGGACTCAATCACAGTCAATTCCACGCTGGGTGGCTCGGGCATAAATTTGCTTTCGCCAGTGCCTGCAGGCTTTAATTCCTCAAGCGGTGGGAAGACTCCAGCAGCCTCCGGACAGCGAGGCGTAAACGCCCAGCTCAATCAGATTCAAGGTGTGGGACTACTTCCAAATAATACGTTGCAGTCTTTTCTCCGGTCAGGAGTTCTGGCTGGCACGAATCAGAGCAGTTCCTATTCATTGAATACGATGGATCTTGGTGGAACCATTCTGAATGGAATGCAGTTTCGGACTTTAATCACAGCTGTCTCGCAAAAGACCAGCGCCAATGTTCTCGCGAACCCATCGATTACTTTGAAAAGAGGTCAAAAGGGTGTGATCGAGGTGACGCAAGAATTCAAATATGTAAAAGAGTATAGTGACCCACAATCATCCATCCGAACCATACAGCCCGATACTGGTTTTGTTGTAGGTAATGTTACATCCGTGCCTGGTCCTGAAACTGTGATCGGGTCATTCCCATCCCAAATTAGTGATGCTGTTCCGATTGGGGTGAAGATGGGGGTAAAGCCAGATGTTACGGGGGATAACAGTAGAGTTCTCTTGGAGCTAGAGCCTAGTTTTGTCGATTTCGAGGGCTTTATAAACTACGGGACACCGATCAATTCTTCCTACACGAAAACCTATTTTAACCAAACTGTTACGATTATGACCAACAATATCCAGCAACCAGTCTTCATTCGGCGAGATTTGACTCTTCCTGCTGTTGAGGTGACGGATGGCTATACTCTTCTTTTGGGAGGCTTGCTCAGAGAAGATATCCAAAAAATCGATGAAAAAGTTCCCATTATCGGTGACATTCCCATCTTTGGGCGTGCGTTTCAGGGGAAGACAGAGCAAGCAGTTAAGAAGAATACGCTTATCTTTGTTACGCCCCGCATCTTGGATGTAAGCGGGCAACCACTGAATCCGACTGCCGGATCACCCACCACAGCATCTGCCAGTGGACCTCCCTAGCCTTATTTCCGAATCAGGCGGTACTGGAGCTCGATAGGAATTTCACGAACATTGCCGGCGGACCATCCTGCCAAGTTGGCGGCACTGTATCCTGCACCCCCGAATACAAAGTAGAAGAGAGAGCTCCAGGTATCTGCTGTCTCCGACTTGGCATACCAGAGCCGCGGCTTTAAATCTGCTGGGCCGTGGACAGGAAGGTCGATGCCCCCACGACGCTCATCTTTTCCAATTTTGACTTTTTCAAGGGACTCATATCGAATCCAGAGCGGTTTGGTATTGGGGGTGGGAGTGACGGGAAGCGCGGGAGGAACTTTGACCTCGGGCCGACGCTGGATTCTGGACTGGTTGGCCGACTCCATGGTGGGGGAGTCGATCGGGATCTGTAAAATTTGTCTGTAGGTTCCTGCAGGTAGGTAGAGAACTTTATCGGGATCTTCGTTAGGAATCTCTACCTCAGAGGGAAGATTGAGATTTGCAATCTCGGGAGTCAGTGGGGGTTTTGGGGCTACTTGCTTCACGCTCGTGCGATTTGGCGTATTCGTTTGGGGTGTCGCACTGCTCATTGAATCTTCAAGTGGCGCAGAGGGGGCGACCTCTCCCTTTTCGTTGACGTTAGCCTGTTTATTTTCAGCCGGGGATGCTCCACCCATTGGGTCGGCGAAGGGCACCACCTCTGCAGGAGTGGTCGTAGGCTGATTCGTAGCTGCGGACTGGGATCCTCCCATGGGGTCAGCTTCAACACCATCTCGGGCGAGGGCGAGTGAGCCAGCGGTAAAAAGGATAATGAGAAAACGAAAGTTCATGTGATCAGGCCTACTCTTCGTAGCCAGACAGCGGCACGCGGATGATCTACGCTCCAGCCTTGGAGCTCCCAAAGCCATCCGACTTTCTCGGCAAAAAGATAAAGCCCCCCCAAACCGAAAATCAGGATTGAGCTGGTTCCTGCTAAAAAAGAGGGAATACGATTTCCTTGGCCCAAGGCGACCGAAAGACGCGTCCAAACAAGAAAGCCAAATAGAACAAAGACGCTGCTGAAAATTGTAGCCGCAACATTTCGTCGGGCATCGGTCATTCCAAAAGCGATTCCAAAAAGACAGAGAAGGGGGCAAGCAAGAGGATAGGCCAAGCGATTCCAGTGTTCGGTTTCGTAGGGTGCGCGGAGGCGGTCGTTCAGGCGGGATCGATCGCCGGCTAGTCGGGCTACGTCGGGCCAAGGGAGTTCGTCGGGGGGGAGGAGTCTTGCGGCAAGACTTTCTGGTGGTGCGGTACACTCCGGCAGCACTAGCTCGGGCAGAAGGGGCCCGAGAGTCTCTTGGGCTTCGGCGTTGCTGTAGTCGGCGCGACGAACCCCCTGAAAGTGCCACACCCCCCCTTGGTAAAAGGCGGAAGTGGCGAAAAGTTTCGATTGATCGTGCCCATCAGGTTCAGAGCGAAAAAGAATCTCTAAATTTTCTGCCTTTTTTTCCTTCAGGTGGATTCGCCCGATATACCATATTTCGCTTTGAGTAGCACCGGGCACGATGGGGGAGCGATAGACGATTTGCTGAAATGTATTTTCCTCCATGGGCTCCTGCTTGATCTGTTTTTTCACTTTTTCGCGCCCTGCTTGGGCTGTGGGAGACAGGGAGTAGGAGAGGAGGTAGAGAATGACGGATAGCCCCGTACTGCAAATTAGGAACGGCTTAGCGAGGGTGACAGGGCTCATTCCAGCGGCCAGTAGGGCGACCGATTCCCGATGCCGGGAGAAGTAAGCCAAGACGTAGAGAGTCGCAAAGAGTACGGCGACGGGCAGGATCGATTGAGCAAGATCGGGTAGTTGGATGAGGAAGTATTTTACGAGAAGGGGGAAGGGTGGATTTTTCTCCACCAGACGTCCTAATTTATCAAAGATATCGAACATGAGCCAAAGAACGAACAGTGCGGTGATGACAAAGACGAGCGGTAGAAGGACTGAGCGCCAAAGATATTTTTCGACGATTTTCATTTTCCGTGCGAATCTAGACATAGCATCTCGATGAACCTTTCCCACGATCTTTCTGCATTGGAGGAAACCGTCAAGCGTTGCCACTCCATGGTTCCTGCGGTGGAGGCGGCGGGGCGGGCACTGGCGGAGAGAGTGAAGGCGGGGGGGAAAGTTCTCACCTGTGGAAATGGGGGTAGTGCAGCGGATTCGATGCATTTCGCAGAGGAGATGACCGGCAGATACCGCGGAAATCGTAGGGCACTGCCTGCAATGGCCCTTTGTGCGGACGGCTCGGCATTGACCTGTATTGCGAATGATTGGTCGTATGAAGATGTCTTCTCGCGGCAGGTGGAGGCGTTTGGGCAAAAAGGGGACGTCCTACTTGTCTTCAGTACGAGTGGAAAATCCCCTAACATTCTTAAGGCCATTGGGGCGGCTAAGATTCGTAATATGCTGATTATAGGTGCTTTAGGAAAAGATGGTGGGCCTGCTAAGGGGCTGTGTGATCATGCCATTGTGGTGCCGAGTGAGGATACGTCACGAATTCAGGAGATACACGGATGGTTAATCCACGCTTGGCTTGAGTGTGTGGAGACGTTGGTAATCGGAAAGAGTTAGCGGGGAAGGACTTTGTCCTTGGAAGGGGGCGGGGGTTTCGATATGTTTTCAGATTCGTCAACGGTCTGCGAAATCGCCCTTTTTCAAGGGCCGCAGGGCAACTCGTTGGCGCGGTAAGGGAGATAAACTTATGGCGGTGGTGATTCGTTTGCGGAAAGAGGGAAAGCGGAATCGTCCCTACTTTCGTGTGGTGGTAACGGACAAGGAAAGTCCGCGGGATGGTCGTTTTTTGGAGCTGGTGGGAACCTATAATCCGATGGGCAAGGATGAGGGAATGAAGCTGAAGCTGGACCGAATCGACCATTGGGTCGGCAAAGGGGCCAAGCCCAGTGTGACGGTTGCGAGCTTCATACGCAAAGCACGCCGCACGCCTAAAGCGTAAGTTTCCGGTGAGGACAGGATTTTCATGCGATATTTTCTGGAGCTTGTCCTCGGTCGCCTCGTTACGCATCCCGACGAAATAGACGTCGAAGAGACAGCGGAAGAGCAGGGGACTCTTTTTCGCATTCGGGTCAACCCAGAGGATTTGGGTCGAATTATTGGCCGCAACGGCCGGACGATTGAAGCGATTCGATCCCTGATGAATGCGGCAAGCCGGGATGGACGAACCGTGTTTGTGGAGGTGGAGGATGGCGAGTTCGACGGGGACAATACATGAAGATCGATCTTCTGACTCTTTTTCCAGCCATGGCCCACGGGGTTTTGGCGGAGAGCATTCTCGGTAGGGCCCAGCGAGCCGGTTTTGTTGAAATTCGAGTTCACCAGCTGCGCGACTATGCGAAAGACAAGCATCACACGGTGGATGACCGGCCGTTCGGGGGTGGACCTGGCATGGTGATGAAGGCGGAGCCCTTAGTCGACGCCATCGAGCATCTGCGTGGG
>Ga0209088_10002392_pt1 | contig 11551 bp, 12 predicted proteins | sample S_140625_EF_Meta_FD_187324 | JGI IMG/M metagenome (GOLD analysis project Ga0209088, IMG submission 187324) | Freshwater microbial communities from Lake Simoncouche, Canada to study carbon cycling - S_140625_EF_MetaG (SPAdes) (version 2) | ecosystem: Environmental > Aquatic > Freshwater > Lake ...
TGAAAGATTTGGGCGTTTCAGTCGTTTGATCTTCCGGCCTTGTAGTTTCAGCAATAGGAGCCGCCGTAGCTTCCGATTCTGACGCGGGCGCCGGGGCGTCCGCTGGGGCAGTCAAGTTTTCGTCGTTCATGGGTTACTCCGAGGAGTGCCTGGCTACCGGCCAGTCGGGTAAACTAGAGATACGCTTAAACTAGAGTTACGCGTAATAACTGATGTTGAGCTTGGCCCCAGCCACCTGTTCGATGAACCGGATCATGGTCAAGTCGCCATCATATTGGAACGTCACGCCAACGGCGAGAGGCATACCGACAGATGCTGTGGGGGCGACGTTGTCGTCGCGCCAGCGCACAGCCTGACCTTCGGCGGTAATAAGAGCCATCACAGGACGGCAGTTCAGGCCGTTAAGATCAACATAGGGAACCGTCAGCGCCGTGGAGGAGCTGAGAGAAGTGATTTGCTGATAGCCCAACCTGGTTGTGATGGTTTTCAGGTTGATCGACATCATATTCTCCTAAAATCTATGCCCGATAAGGCAAAGGGCTATACGGTGTCTACGGCCTGCCCGGTTGCGAAGTATAGACCGTTCTGCAAGGAAAGCAAGAAGCCCCTTGTGATGATTATGCTGTCTAATCTGGGATGACAACCCACGATTGCGTTGTCTCATCCCAAACATATCTTTTGCCGTCATTGGGGTACGGAACAGGGGCTTGCCACTGGCATGTTGTCGTGTTCAGCAACCAAGATGGGTAGGGCTGCGGGGGAATGAACGCATCCAACACTGGATCGTATGTGTAGCCAAGGCCCGCAAAATTTTTGCGAAAATTGGCGTTGTAGCTGGTCTGTTTCCAGATAGTAGTTGAGCCATACAAGGATTGGCAGAACGCCACACCAACAGGCTCGCTTTCAGGAAACGGCAAATTGTCAATCGTGTCATTGTTAACGACAATGACATCAATGACGATTGAGTTTTCGTTGAGTTGCGCGAAGCTTGCCATTAGAACGTGATGCTCCCCGATCCCGTAAACGTGTAAATTTTGTACCCGCCTGTATTAGCGTACCCAGGGGTTCCAGTTGTTGACGCTGCGTCAGCATAAGTGTTGGCGTAGCGTAAGATAACGATGCCTGACCCACCAGCGCCGCCATTGGCAGATGCGTCGGGACCACCACCACCGCCGCCGCCCGTATTGGCAGAGCCAGACGCTCCATTAACGCCATCAGTTTTAGACCCGTTGCCGCCGCCGCCCGCGCCGCCAGTGCCAGCGGATGTTGCGGGAGTGTAAGCACCTGCGCCGCCTCCGCCCGCATACGTAACAGAGGAACCAGTAATAGACGATGCCGTGCCTGCGCCGCCATTGCCGCCAACAGATGCTGTGCCGTCTGCGCCAACTGCGGTAGCCCCGCCCCCGCCGCCGCCGCCATATGAGGGGCTTCCGCCAGTACGACCGCCGCCAGTATTGCCTTGCGATGGGCTTGTTGATGGAGTGTTTCCCGCGCCGCCAACTGTCGTTATTCCGGTAGCGCCCGACGCGCCGCCGCCGCCTGAACCGCCAGTCGCACCGTTTGATGCTGCCGCGCCCGAAGTCCCCGTATACGTGCCGCCGCGCCCGCCGCCAGTTGACGTAATGGTTCCAAAAACAGAATCGTTTCCGTTAACCGCGGCGGACCCGCCGCCACCAGCACCACCAGCACCAACAGTGACGGTTATGCCCGATCCAGCAGTAACGGAGTACCCTGTATCGGTACGAAACCCACCCGCGCCGCCGCCGCCAGCATCTTGCTTTCCGCCGCCGCCGCCGCCCGCAACAACCAGATATTCAACGTTAGGCGTCACAGGAAGACTGCCACCAGTAGCAGGAGGGGTAAGAAAGAAATTTTTGGCCGCAAACATTACGGGGTGTATCCTTGCGCTACGCTGCCGTACCAATTGGTGCCGTCAGCGATGAAAGTAAGGATGTCCATTTTACCGGCGGTTGCCGTGATAGTCGGAGCGCCTGCGCTGCCCCACTTGACGCCGGTAAAGGTAGCCGTGCCATTGCCGGTGGTCGCAGCTTGTTTTAGCAGCAACACAAACGATTTACCTGCAACGTTTGTTGGCATGGTAAACGTACAAGCGGTTGAAGCCGTCAGCGTAGCCGTCTGCACGGTGCCGTTAGTCAGCGCGATAGTGCTGGAGCTGGTGACCGTTCCAATAGCCACCACCGACTCGACGTAGTTGGTGACGGTGGGATTAGTTACGGTGGGGGCGGACGCCAGCACCACGCCGCCAGAGCCCGTAACGGCAGACCCAAGCGCAGTGGCTACGCCGGTTCCAAGACCAGAAACGCCGGTCGAGATTGGAAGTCCTGTAGCATTGGTAAGCGTACCACTGGATGGCGTACCAAGAGCGCCGCCGTTGACGACAACCGCGCCAGCAGACCCAACCGCCACACCCAACGCCGTTGCAACGTTGGTGCCGAGACCGGACACGCCGGTTGAGACAGGCAGTCCAGTTGCGTTGGTAAGCGTACCACTGGACGGGGTGCCAAGCGCGCCGCCGTTAACAACAAACGCCCCAGAAGACCCCGTGTTGACGCCAAGAGCCGTTACCACACCTGTGCCAGTAGTGACGGTTGAAGGCGCTGCGCCGGCCCCGCCGCCCACCATAATGGCATTGGCGGCTAAAAGGGCGGAAGACGCCCAAGTAGAAGCAGAACCAAAGTACGGAACGCCGCCAGACGTACCCGCAACCGTAAGGGCTAGGGTGCCGGATCCAGTAATGGGCGAACCGGAAACCGAAATTAGCCCGCCGGTAAACGTCTGAGCTATGCTGGTGACAGTACCACCGCCGCCAGATGTGGCTATCCAACTGGTGACGCCCGCTCCATCAGTAGATAGAACATAGCCGTTGGTTCCGGCGGATGTTGGCAACGTCAAGGACCAAGTGCCTGCCGCAGCAGCAGATTTTACCGTAACCGCGCCAGACGTGGACCCCGAAAATAACGCGCTACCTGCGGTTGTGCCTGCAACGCCAAGCGTTAGCGCGCCGCCGCTTATGGTAGCGTTGGCGTTGCCAGACACGGCGGTTCCGGTTGATGCGTAGTAAGTCAGTTGACCGGAAGTGCCGGAGTTAACGGTCCCGCTACCGCCACCAGAAGCGGCGGCCCAAGTAGCGGTAGTTCCATTAGAGGTAAGCACATAAGAGTTAGCGCCGATGCCCAAACGAGTGGCGCTGTTTGTGCCATTGCCAATGATAAGATCGCCGGTTGTAGTGACCGGCGACAGCGCGTTGAACGCCGCCGAAGCAGTGGTCTGCCCCGTACCGCCGTTAGCAACTGCAAGAGTGCCCGCCAAAGTAACCGTGCCCGACGTAGTGACAGGGCCGCCGCTGGTGGTGAGACCCGTAGTGCCGCCGCTGACATTGACACTGGTAACCGTACCAGACCCGCCGCCAGCCGGAGATGATACCCACGCGGTGCCGTTAGAGGTCAGCACATTACCGTTGGTGCCTGGGGATGTAAGCCCGGTGCCGCCATTGGCTGCCGCCAGCGTACCGGCAAGCGTTATGGTGCCGGACGTAGTGACAGGCCCACCGCTAGTCGTAAGGCCGGTTGTGCCACCACTGACGGCGACGCTGGTGACGGTGCCGGTGCCGCTCACGGACGTCCATGTAGGCGCACCCGCACCAGCAGACGTAAGCACCTGGCCTGCTGTACCGACAGCCGAATAGGCCAGCGTAGCGCCCGTGCCGTAAGGTACGGAGCCTGCTACGGGAGTGCTGCTAGGGCCAATCTGAAGCGTTTTGGTAGCCGCCAACGTAATGAACACATTTTTGGTGCCTGCTGAAAACGACACCGCGCTGTTGCTGTTTGAAGACGCTAAAACGGTTGTGCGGGCAAACACGTTGGCGCTGGAATACGTACCCAGACCCACTTCCCATTCAGCCGTCGTCTGGCCTTGAATGCAATAGTAGAACGTGTCCCCGGCGCTCAGAACGGTAGAGAAAGTCCGATAGCCCGTGGGGGCCGCACCGGAAACCGTAATGCTACCTGTGCCCGTCGTGGTGGACGTGTCTTTAACGCGATCTGCGGTTATAAAGGCCATAGATCTATCCTATTCGGTAGCTTGGGGCACGACACTTATAGCAGCAAAAACGACAACGGGAAACATTACTTGTGTCATGACAGGAACTTGAGTTTGTACAGGGTTGACAGATACAACCCTACGATTTCGTCGATGATGTTCTGAAGCGCGGTGTCTTTTTGGTCCACTACGTCATATCGGCAATCTTCAATTTCTTGAAGCTGGTTTTCCAAGAACTCAACGACGTTGGTAGTTTTCTTGGCGGTCTGAAGGCTAATGCCGCCAATCAAGCCGTGACGGCCCTGATAGGCTTCGGCAAACTTGTCCGCCAGATCAACGATCCCGTCGTAAAACCCTTGCAACGCCATATGCTTGGCAAAACTGCGGGTGTTGAGATGGACCGAGTGAGCCACATCCCGCGCAAGGAACAGATACCCTACGAAATCAGAAGCTTTCTTCATTGCGGCATTCCCTGCGGTGGCATTCCTTGGGGCGGCATTTCGGGGGCCATTCCCTGCGGCATATCAAGGGGCATTCCCTGCGGCATTTCCATTGGCATTTCTTCACCTGGCAACTGCTGGCCAGGCATTTCGCCCGCCAGATCGCCGCTGGTGATCATGCCGTGGACCGTGCCCATAACGATGTCTTGGATCTGCTCAGGCGACATGGACGCTTGAACGGCGGCAAGGCGTTTGGTCTCGGCGTCAAACGCCTTAATCATTGCCTCAAAGTTCTTGCGCTCCACGTCCTGCATTTCAACGGACTGATGGACGTTCTGAAGCATCTTGTGCATCATTTCCATCTCTTGGCCCATTGCCTGCATCTGCTGTTCAGCAGCCTGAAGCGCCGGGGATTTGTCGTCCGTCTCAAGAAGCTTAGGGTCGATGGTCTTGGCAAACCGCTGAGACATTTCCTGCGCGCCAGGCCAATCCATATTCTTGATGAACAGGTCGCCAGCCACGGCCCAGAGAGCCGGGTTGCCTTGAAGAAGCTGCGACATGGAATTAAGCGCTTCCTGACGCTTGGTCATGTAGCTTGGCCCAGTCGTAACGCACACATCGTACTTGCCAACGCTGGGGTTGTAGATTTTTTCGATCACGACGTTAGGGTTTTCGGGGCTTACAATCTTCTTGACCGGCTCTTGCTGCGTCGGGTCAATCTTAGCCATGTCCGTCTCACCGTCGATGCCGATGATGCGGGCGATGCGCTGGGTGTCGTAGATCTTTGGAATCATGTCTACGATCTGGCGCGTTGTGTAGCGGATAGCGCGGGCAAGGTTGTCAACGTAGTGATATGTGCCTGTATCACCTTGTTTTTCGCGAGCCAGAATAGCCCGGCCTGACCGTTCGTTGCTGGTCGCGCCAAGGCTACTGTCGTACTGACCAGTGGTCGATTTGATGTCGTCAGACGCGCCTGCTTTGGCCTGAATGAGCCCCACTTGAGCCATTGGAGGTGGTGCGCGTTGCGGAAGCGGCAAAACAGCGCCTTGGCCGTCCGTAACGTCAGGATTGACCTCAAGATAGGGCCAATTGTTGACGTTTGCGGTTTTCCACTGATGCTCATAGCCTTCAAACTGGCCTCCGTAGCCGATAAATGGCGCTTTGGGGGCCAAAGCAAGCATCTCGGTCTCGGCGGACACCCAATAGTTGTACATCCGCTGGGCGTCTTTGGCGTTCCGCACCAATCCAGACACGAAAAGACGGCCATCAACCTCAAATTCGTTGCCAACGACGCGAATGACCGGAATCCACTGGCCTGCCCAATCGTTTTCCTCCAGCATCTCGTAGCCGTTGGTCTTGCACCACTTAACGCGCTTGCGGTCCACGTTGCGGCTCTTGAGCGGAACAAGCCCAGACGCTTTGAACATGGCGTCTTCGCGGGTTCCTTCAAACGCAGTGCGATTGTCAGGGTACAAGTTGAGTTTGGCAGGCTCGTAGTCAATGTAAAAGTACTCCGCAATGCGGACTACGTCTTCGTTGAGCCAGTTGGACAGGTTTTCGTCCCCCACACCTTGCTGTTGGATAGACGAGACGGGCATGGCGTCGGGGAAGAGGCGCTCGTACTCAGAGCGCGTGAGATCTTCTGTGATAAAGCACCATTTGGCGTCAGATCCGCAGGGATCTTGAATGGTGGGGTCCATGTAGACACTAAAAGAGTTGCGAATGCGCCCGATGCGGATGTCCTGATCGAACGTGTCATCGCCGCTATATTCCGTCAGCAACCGGATGTAACCCTCGCCGTAGGTTACCTGATTCTCGCAAGCAGTATCGTAAGCCACGTCTGCGTCCGACATATACTCAATATGGCGCACGATACCATCATAGATTTCAGCGACTTCCACGTCCGCCTTGTCATCAACAGGGATGACCTTGCCGCTTGGGCGATTCTGTCTCTGATCATTGGTTACCTGGCGCACATGCTGGGGCAGCTTGTTGATGGTCAGGCAAGGCCGGGCGTTGATCGTCTGCCCCTGCACCGACCCACGGGTAGCCAGCACGTCCGCAGGCCACTGCCATTGATTGTCGGGCGATCCGGCAAAGAACCGCAGGTCGTCCAACTCGTCTTCGCGGCTTTCGGAATAAGCGGCGATAGCCATCGTCAGACGGCTACGCATGGTATCCATGACGGTAGCGGGGTCTTTCTTACGAGACCCGCCTCCGCTAGACACACGGCCCGCTGCTGCTACGCCTGAGTAATCCATTTTTCCCCGCGTCCGACTGATAGGGAGACAGACTTTGCCATGTTACTGTCCGTGGATGATAGCAAAGTTGACGGTGAGGGCCTCAGCCAGCGAACCTGCTGTAATGTTACGCACGGTGATGGTTGCAGATCCCGCAGCCAAGCCACTGACCCATGCGTTGTACGACCCAGAAGTGCCGCCGTAAATATTCAGCACCAGCACGTCTTTGACGCCAATTGTCGAGTTGGTTAGAGTAAACGTCACGTTGGTCGTGCCCGCCAACGCTGCATTGTTCATGGTAATCTGACCGCAAGACTTGTCCAGCGTCACGCCGGTAGACTTGCTGGTAAGCTGCGTGACCGTACCCTGCGCGCTGGTTGAATAACCAATTTCTTGGCTGGCGTAGCAAGTTGTAAATTCGGGGTCCGCGTAAGCGATACCAGTGGACTGTGTATTGGGCATGATTACGATCCCATCCAAGAGTTGGTGACGTTAGACGATGAGCTGTAGGAGTGGCGGGGCTTCTCGACGTAAGCGCGGGATGCCACAGGAAAGGCAAACGTCACCGCCAGCGCGTCTGCTGCGTCAGGTGAGGCCAGTCCTCTTGCCCGCATTTCCTTTTTTCCTTCCAGGAAAATAGTACCCGACGAGTTTGGCTTCTTGGTCGGGCCGGTCAGGTCCGCCTTCAGTTGCCGGTCCAGCGGGATGGACGCTGTCTTGAGCCAGTCCCGCATTGCGCCCCAGATCTCGGCGCGCTTGTTACCCCACATGATGGAGTTCTTGGCCTTCCAGCCAAAGTTGACCCCTCTTACCTTGTACCGCTGTTCGTTCAGCCGGTCAAGGATGCCGTACCCCAGCCCGCCCTCGTCGATGACGGCCAGCGTTGGCTTGTACTCTTCTATGGCGTCAATCACCCGCCCAACGATCATCATGGTGTCTTCGCCAGAGTACCGCTTGATAGCGATGATGTCGCGCCCCTGCCGCACCACGATGACGGTCGAGTCCGCCCCGCCGCGCGCCGGGTCGATGCCCATGACGATGGGCGCGGTCATGTCCTTGTACCGTTCCCGCTTCATGGCGTCGTCTACCAGCAACGGCCAGATGAACTGGTCGTCGCCCACGGACGGAAACTCGCCGTACACCTCAACACGAGCTTCGCCGCTGTCTTCACCATACTCCGCGATAATTTGGTCGTACACCTGCTTGTCGGTGTCCTCCACCGTCCGCGCATCCACGGACGTGGTGTTCCAGAACGCCCGCTTGGAATGAAAAGTCTCGAAGAAATACCCTTGGTTGCGCCGGGGGTTGCTAAACGCGAACCAGTAGCGGTCCAGCACGTTTTCGGTAAAGAACCCCGCGCCCACCGCCCAGATCGGATCGGGTATGCCGCTGGCTTCGTCAAAAATCAGCAGCATCCCATCGTGGTTGTGGACGCCTGCGTAGCTGTCAGGGTTCTCCTCAGACCACAGCTTGCCTTCAGCCGCCCAATAGCGCGTCCCCTTCTTCAGGTCACGCTCCACCAGCTCGCACAGCCACTTGGCGGGCATGAGCTTGGTCGCGCTGATCTCCCACCAGTGCGAGTTGATGATCATGGCCGTCCACTTGGTCAACTCGCCCCATGTCACGGACCTAAGCTGCGCTTCCGAGTTGGCCGAAATGATGCTGGTTGACCCGATGCGCGTCGAGAGCATCCAAAGGATCAGCCAACTGACCAGCGCCGACTTGCCAATGCCGCGCCCCGACGCCACCGCTTTGCGCAGCGTGTCCATCTGGAGCTGGCCCTTGTTGGCCTTGATGTGGTCCGAGATCTCCCGCAGCACCATGCGCTGCCAAGTGCGCGGTCCCCGAAACTTTGCCAAAGGCGTGTTGGGCTGCCCCCACGGAAACGCAAACAGCACAAACTTCTCAGGATCGTCCGCTATGCCGGGCGACCATAGCTGCGACATCAGCAACTGCTCTTCATTGGATTTATAGATCGGCAGTTGTGCCATTATGCAGGGCCTCTTGGACGTATTTTTTTCAGTCGTTCTGCGGCTAACATTTCTAATTCAGTCAACATATCAGGAAAAGATTTTCCTTTTAATTCGCGCCATTGCGCGCCTAACCCTTTGTCAGGATTCATTAGACTTTTGGCGTGGTTGATTGCTTGGTTTCCTACCATTGTATCATCTTTACCGGGTAACGAAGGCGTAACTTCTATATCGCCAAAATGCCTTAACATCATTCCGCGAATAAAAGTTTCTTCGTTAGAATCTCTAAACCATTTTGGAAGTTCTCCCGCTTCTTTTAACATGTTGATGCCGCGATGAAGCGATTCATGAATAACATTGCTTGGTTTTTGTTCATGCGTCCAAATTTGGTCTTGCCCAGGAGTAAAAAAACCGCCGACAGTAAGTCTTTTTCCGGTATCCATTGTAGACGATATGCGACGCGGGTCAAAACCCAATGCACCAAGAGCTGTTTTGTTTGCCGCCAGCCAAGATGTTTCAAGCCTATCGCGATTTTGAGAGTTTATTTCTTCAGGGGCTAAAGGCAAAGGGACGCCTTTACCATAGGTTTTTTTAACTTCTTCAAAAGATGGACGATTAACAATAGCGCCTTCTGTTAATGTTGGAGCAACAGAAGTTCCATAAGTTAGATCATATTTTCTGGACGCGCTTAAATCTTCAAGCGAAGGCCATCTTTGATCCGGTGTCGCTTGCCCATATACCGGAGTTGCCGGAGTTGCGCCAAATAAGCTACCTAAAAAACTAGGTGCTGGGGTTTGATTTACAACTTCAGGTAAATATTGAAATGGCGCGGGCAGCGCAGGCGGTCCTTGCCAACCGCGCCCGCGTTTACCGCCTAGACCAGTAGTTTCACCCGCCATCAAATCGCGCAATCGGTTATAGCTATCCGGCGCTAATGCGTTCGTATCGGCCATCAGCTATCTCCGGCGTGGGGTCGTGTTCGATCAAGCGCGACTGGGCGTCTTCCAGCGCCTGAGTAATGCTGATCTTCTGGTAAACGTCAATGGTGATCTCTTGCTTGGCCGTCCAGCCATGCGTGTGCTGCAAGATTGCCAGCGCCGCTTTGGCGTCGCCGCCCCGCGCGGCGTCGTGCAGCAGGCCAGAAATCTCCATCTCGCCGTCAGCGCGCCCCTTTAGTTCGGCCATTTCCGCCAATTGATCAAATTGGCATAATTGACGGTATTCGGCAGGCTGCATACCCGCAGCCAACGCCAGCGTGTCGCCCTTCAAGCCATTGCGCGCCGCCCAATAGATGGCGTCCAACCGCGCCTCGGTGGCTTGGAGCTTGCGTGGTTCGTGTGGGAGCGTGTGCCATGTCATGTAAGACATCGTTATTGTTTAGTTGAAGGTAAAAATATTTGCGCGTCTGGTATTCCAAGGTCTCTAGCAGATTGTAAAATTTGAAGATATTTGTGCGGCCCTATGTCTTCAGGCCGTTGCGTAAACATTTCTTTAACAACATTGTGCGCGGTTGGGTTGTCTTTCCATGCCCGTGTACCCGGCCCATATGCGTCATTAAATGCCGACACAAGCGAAAACCCTGACGAAGGATCTGGATCGTACCCGTTATCTAAGCCGCGATGAGTTACGCGAAAAGCACCCGCTTTTAGTAGCGCGTCAAAATTTAAAGGTTTGAAGTCCGCCGTTAACGTAGGGTTGTTGCTTGTCAAATTTTTGTATTTAGACAGATCAGTTATGGCCGAATACGCCGGTGCTTCCGATTGCGCTAACGCATTCATATTTCCAGGCGCTAATGCGTTTGTATCGACCATCAGCTGTCTCCAGTGTTAAAACTTAAGACATTTTATATTTAAAAAAAATTGTTTGCAATCCCTCCGTGACCGTGACCGGGCGGCGCAAGGCCCTGGCCCCCCTCCAAACTTGACCATAGCAATAGCTACATGGCCTAGGCAATGGGGCCTGGCGCTTGGGTCTTTTAGGCTAGTAGAAAGCAGTCGCACATTGCGTCTTGCGCTCGCATGGCGCTCGCATGGCGTCACCTGGTGGCGTCATAACGTGCCAGTGGCGCTCGCATGTTGTTAGGCCTTTTGGGCTATGGGCGAGCGATAGCCCAATGCGCCCAATGAGCCCAACGCGCTTGGAAGCGCGGGTGCGATGGGTGGTGTTAGGTACTTTTTAGGCCATTAGGCCACATTGTCACGGGTTTTAAGTCGCTGCTGAAACGGGAATCGGCGCGGTCCAAGTCACAGCCTACAATTCTATTCTACAGTATATATATGTAATTTATAATCTTCTAAACAAAATGTAAGAATGATTAAAGAATAGCCAAACAAGCCGGATTTCCGGGCTTTTCCATGATCTAAACCCGCGCACAAAACCGGCCTATCACGCGCCCAAAACTATTTTCGTTATCTTGCATTAAAATGCTTTACAAGCCTAAATGACGAGAGTAGGGTTAGTCATCGAATCGGAGCAAGCAAATGTCTAACCTGACCCCCGCGCAAGACCTTGGTATCACCAGCGCCAATCTCGCGTTTGATTGCGCTGGCGATTATCTCGATCTCGATCATTCCATCGACAGCTATCGCCTTAACATTCAAGACACCTTGATCGAAGAAGGTATGTTGACGGACGACAATTGCCGCGAGGCTTTCCGCGCTTTCGATGATCGCGTGGCGCAACGCCGCGCTGCTTGACACTCTGAAATGCGGGCGCTCACGGGCGCCCCTATTCCAGAGCGCCAATCAAGAGCGCCAAATGCGAAGGACAAACACAAGATGATCAAAACGGCTCAAGAGATGACAGTAGCGCTCAAGCGCTCCAAATTTACCGGCGTAATTTT
>Ga0209088_10002394_pt1 | contig 11550 bp, 16 predicted proteins | sample S_140625_EF_Meta_FD_187324 | JGI IMG/M metagenome (GOLD analysis project Ga0209088, IMG submission 187324) | Freshwater microbial communities from Lake Simoncouche, Canada to study carbon cycling - S_140625_EF_MetaG (SPAdes) (version 2) | ecosystem: Environmental > Aquatic > Freshwater > Lake ...
GATCCAGGGCTTTAACCTGCCACTCAAGGACTATGACGGGCTTGAGAACTGTTCAGAGATCTTGAACTTCACTCGCCCAGATGTGATACAGGAGATCCACAGCCGATACTTCGCCGCAGGATCAGACATCGTCGAGACCAACACGTTCGGTGCTAGCCCATGGGTCCTCGCAGAGTTTGGTCTCCAGGACGATACCGAGGAACTCAACTCTGAGGCAGCATACATCGCGAAAATGGCTGCGGGTAAGTTCACCACTGAAGCTCGACCCCGATATGTCGCTGGCTCGATCGGACCCGGCACTCGCCTCCCATCGCTCGGGCACATCACCTGGGATGAGATGTTTGCGGGTTACAAGCGTCAAGTCCATGGACTCATGGCGGGCGGCGTTGATCTCATCATCGTTGAGACCTGCCAGGACCCGCTCCAGAAGAAGTGTGCGGTCGCCGCGACCATGGAAGTGTTCAAGGAGCTGGGGCGTCGAGTCCCCGTGATCGTCCAGGTCACTATCGAGACGACCGGTACCATGCTACTTGGCACTGACATCTCGGCGGCGGCAACCATCCTCGATCCATACGATATCACTGCAATCGGTCTCAACTGCGCCACTGGACCGCTGGAGATGGCGTCGCACGTCCAGTGGCTGAGTCGGAACTCGAACAAGCTCATCAGCGTCCAGCCCAACGCGGGACTGCCCCAGCTTGTCGACGGCAAGACATGCTATCCACTGTCGCCTCGTGAGCTCGCCCAGTGGCATGGCAGGTTCATCAAGGACTATGGAGTCAACTTCGTCGGTGGCTGTTGTGGTACCACTCCTGACCACATTCGCGCCGCATCTGAAGTAGTCCTCCGAGCCAAGCCTGTGAAGCGGACGCCAGAGTGGATTCCAAGCGCAGCCAGCCTGTACCAACCGCAACCGCTCAAGCTCGATGCCGACGTCCTCGCAATCGGCGAGAGGACGAACGCAAACGGTTCCCGACAGTTCAAGCGGCTCCTCGACTCCCAGGACTGGGACGGCATGGTCGGGATGGCGAAGCAACAGCTCAAGACTGGAAGTCACGCCATCGACGTCTGCACTGCGTTCGTCGGTAAGGACGAGAAGTCCGACATGTCTGAGCTCATCTTCCGTCTGAACACGTCGGCTCAGGGACCTATCGTTGTCGACTCCACTGAGGTGCCTGTCCTCGAGGCGGCGCTCAAGAGAATCGGCGGAAAGGCCATCGTCAATTCCATCAACCTCGAGGACGGTGAGGAGAAGCTCGACCAGATCGTGGAGCTCTGTCGAAAGCATGGAGCAGGAGTCATTGCCCTTACCATCGACGAGGATGGAATGGCAAAGACGGCTGAGAGGAAGCTCGAGATCGCTGAGCGAATCTACGACCTCGCCGTGAACCGCGGCGGCATGAAGCCAGAGGACATCCTCTTCGACCCGCTCACCTTCACGCTCGCGACCGGCAATGAGGACGACCGAAAGCTGGGACTGAAGACGCTACAGGGAATCAAGCTCATCAAGGAGCGCTTTCCAGAGTGCGGCATCGTCCTCGGTCTCTCCAACATCTCGTTCGGATTCAAGCCCGAGGCACGCCAGGTGCTCAACTCGGTCTTCATGCACTTCGCCAAGGAAGCTGGCATGACGGCAGCGATCATCCACGCTGATAAGATCGTTCCCCTCCACAAGATTCCAGAGGACCAGAAGAACGCCTGTGAGGAGCTGATCTTCGATCACCGGAGAGAGGGTCATGATCCACTCCAAGTGTTCCTCGCCCTGTTCGCCGAGGTCAAGGAGGCGAAACCAGTCAGGCAGGTCGACCTTCCAGTCGAGGAGAGACTGAAGGAGCGGATCGTCGATGGTGACCGAAACGGAATCGAGACAGACTTGACTGAGGCGCTACAGAAACACTCAGCGCTTGACATAGTCAACACCATCCTGCTCGATGGTATGAAGACCGTGGGTGACCTCTTCGGTTCAGGACAGATGCAGCTTCCATTCGTTCTCCAGTCAGCCGAGACCATGAAGACGGCTGTCGCATTCCTTGAGCCCCACATGGAGAAGAAGGACGGGCCTGCGAAGGGGACGATGGTGCTGGCCACGGTTCGAGGCGACGTCCACGATATCGGGAAGAACCTCGTCGATATCATTCTCAGCAACAATGGCTATAAGGTCATCAATCTCGGCATCAAGCAGCCTGTCGACCAGATCATCAAGGCGGCAAAAGAACACAACGCTGACGCGATCGGCATGAGCGGTCTGCTGGTCAAGAGCACAGTGATCATGAAGGAGAACCTCGAAGAGATGCGGCGCCAGGGAATCACGACACCGGTCGTCCTCGGTGGAGCTGCGCTCACCAGGTCCTACGTCGAAGATGACTGCTCGGTGGCGTATGGTCGCAAGGTGACATACGCCAGGGACGCTTTCACGGGCCTACGGTTCATGGAGAACATGGGCGCTATAGAAGAAGAGCCGGTCCAGCCGAAGAGCCGCAACAGGTCGAGGCCAGTCCCTCACGACCCTAGAGATTCGGAGGAGATCAAGCCCTATCCACCGCTTGATTTCCCACAGTGCACAAGAGTGATGGAGCTCAGCCCGAGCGCGATAGTTCCTTACCTGAACACCGATGTGCTGTTCAAGCACCAGTGGGGTTTCCTGAAGAAGGGCATGACAACTGAGGAGCACAAGGCTCAACTCAGGGACGTGGCGACTCCGAAGTTACGCGAGATGCTCAAGGAGGCAGACTCCAACGGAACTATCGCGCCACGAGCGGTGTTTGGAACATTCAAGGTGAAGAAGTCCGGCGACTCTCTCGAGTTCGAGGATGGTACGCGTCTAGACTTCCCGAGGCAGGCTCGTTCAGACGGTCCTGGGCTGTGCCTCGTTGACTACCTGAACGACGAAGACATGGTCGGGCTGATGGCAGTCACCATCGGCGACAAGATATCTGACGCCACGCGCCGATTGTTCGAGGACAACAAGTACACTGAGTACCTGTATCTCCATGGACTCGGGGCAGAGTCAACTGAGGCCACCGCAGAATACATGCACCACTCTGTCCGCCACCAGTGGGAGATCGCCGGCAAAGATGCGCTGGAGATATCGAGCTTCTTCCACAAGCAGTATCAGGGTTGCAGGTATTCGTGGGGATATCCCGCGGTTCCAGACATGGCTGACCAGAGGAAAGTGCTCAAGCTTCTCGGTGCGGACAGGATAGGAATCTCCATGGATGACGACGAGCAACTATACCCTGAGCTCTCCACTTGCTCGATCATACTCCACCACCCTCAGGCTCACTGGTTCAAGACCTGAGCAATCGCAAAGTATTTCCTTCCCACCAGCCTCGTATGTGATTACTAGATCTGCGAGAGGACAGAGGAACATGGAAATCCTGAACACCATCACCACCAACGCCGTCACCCTCTGGAACGCCCCCATCGACTGGTCGCCCACCGCCGGACCCATCTGGCTCGTCATGATGATGGTCGGGGTGGCGGTCATCGCCATCGCGGCCTGGGTTTCCGAGGCCCGCCAGGAACGCCGGCTTGCCCGGCAGGAACTCTACCGGAAGGCCCACGCCAAGGCCAACATCCGGCTCAACCGGCTGGAGCGACAGGGCTACGTCGATACCCGGAGCTTCTGATGTCCAGGTCCAACCGTCACAAGCTGAAGGCCACCACACTCAAGCGGATCGAGACTTTCCGTCTACTTCGTGGATTTGACCGGGCAGCCCACTTCGCCGCCGGCGGGACCCCTGCCGACTGGCGTGGGACCCACGACATCCGACCGGATGAGGCGAAGGAGAGCGACAAGTACCTCTGCCGCGAGGAGATCACGGAAGAGGAGTGGGACGCGGGAGAAGATGAGTGATGGGCGCGAAATCCTATCTGATCATCGTCCACGACGACGGCAAGCCAGTAGAAGTCCTCACCCAGGACGGAAAGCTCGGCATCCTCTTCCCCCGCGCATCAGATGACGGCGAGGATATGTTCTACGGAGAGCCGTCTGTCAACAAGGCTGTCTTTCGCGTGATGCCGGATGGGAAAGAGAAGTTCCTCATCGGCGGGATGACAGCCGATGAGGTCCGCAAGGAGATCCTGTCAAAGGACAGCCACAACTACGTGCCCGGCTGTGAAGATTGGGATCTGGTCGAGAGAAACACTGTCACATTCTGGTGATACAACTATCGCAGGAGATCACATGAGCAACGACATTTTCGCCCCCACCGCTTACACTGTCGAGGACCCTGGGAACGGCAAGCAGCGCCGTTATGACGCCGAGAACAGCCTATACTCTTACCGGCGTGCACAGGAGATGTGGACGACCGTCTCGAATTCGTATCCCCACCTCGCGCGCAGCATTGTGCCCGACCACTTCGTCCAGGAGTATTGCCGGCGATGCGATGCCGCTTCCTGGAGCGGGAGCTATGGTCCTGGGGAGAGCGCTCCGGCAGAAATCTTGCTGAAGCTCCTCGAGCAATCTGGCGCGGCTGGTGGACTGAACTTCCTCGATCGAAAGATCTGAACACCGCCGGCTCTAGTATTACACTTACTCCAGTGGAGTTATCATGAGCATCCGAAAGTGGCCTGACATCGAGGGCTTGCATGTCATCGTCCGGGACCTCCGGCGCTTCGAGGAGTCTTCGGGTGAGAAGCCTCCCACGGTTTCTTACCGGGCAAAGGTCAAGCTCGACGGCACGAACGCGGCAGTCCGTTTCGTCAACGGTCAGGTCGATGGCTTCCAGAGCCGCACTCATGACGTCACACCCGAGAGTGACAATGCTGGCTTTGCTCGCTGGGCATCGACTGTCGATTGGCCGAAGCCCTACTCCAACGAGGAAGTTCCCGTCACTGTGATCCACGGAGAGTGGGCTGGTCCCGGAATCCAGAAGGGCACCGCTTGCCAGATGATCCCGGGGAAGAAGTTCTTCGTGTTCGCGATCGAGCACTGTTCCCTATCAAAGTCAGAGAGCGGTGACTGGGAGACTCGCCTGCTGACCACAGAGCCGAGCGAGATCTCTGGAATGCTCTCTGGCTGGTCGCACCCGGACGTGCACATCCTGCCATGGCACACCCAGCCACAGAGCGTCGACCTCTCTGACCACAATGCCGTGTCTCGATTCGCGGAAGATATGAACGGGCTTGTCGACTCGGTCGAGAGTTGCGACCCGTACCTCAAGGAGCTGTTCTCCGTGGAGGGAATCGGTGAGGGTGTGGTGCTGTATCCGATCAGCGAAGATACCTTGAATGTCTCCCGCGTGTGGTGGAAGCGTCTTGCCTTCAAGGCGAAGGGCGAGAAGCATCGGGTGAAGAAGGCACCCCGTGCGGTAGAGGTCGACCCCGAGGAGCTCAAGAGCGTGGAGGCATTTGTCACCGCGTTCGTGACCCAACAGCGCTGTGAGCAGGGGCTCGGCGCCGTGCTGCGGGGTGAGAGCCCTGACATGCGGCGGACAGGCGAGTTCATCGGGTGGATCTCCAAGGACGTGGAGAAGGAGTCGCGCACTGAGCTCGAGGCATCGGGTCTCACCTGGAAGCGGGTGGCAGGAGATGTCAGCAAGGCAGCCCGTGAGTGGTACATGGAGCGCTGCAAATCTTTGTAGAGTCTCCTTCCCACTGTGGCGAGGGTTGATTATAGAGTCCCTGTGGAGATCACGATGAACACGGTACAGATCCTCGAGAAGCTGGAGTCTGACAACTCGCGCCTGTTCAAGGAGGCCCTCCTTGAGTCGAACCGCGACAACCAGGTGCTCCACCGATTCCTCGTCATGGCGTTCGACCCCTGGAAGAACTGGGGCGTCACCAAGTACGACAAGCCCGCCGCCCAGCAACCGGTCGCATGCGGGGATGACATCATCGTCGAGTACATGGACCTGCTCGAGCGGCTCAACCGCCGTGAGATCAAGGGGAACGCCGCGCGCGAGGCGGTGACTTCTGCGATGTCGAAGGGGGATGCGCTCGCCCAGAAGTGGATGGAGCGCCTCCTGTGGCGGAACCTGCGCTGTGGTGTCTCGGTCTCCACGATCAACAAGGTGTGGCCAGACTCCGTGGTCCCGTTCGCGGTAGCCCTCGCCGGCACCCTGCCCACCAAGGGCGTCAATGGCAACTTCGTCTTCTCTGAGCCGGTGAGCTACCCGGTCCGAGTGGAGGCGAAGCTCGACGGGCTCCGGGTCGTTGCCGTGAAGTCCAAGGGCGATGTCACCCTCTACACCCGAAACGGCACGGTCCTCGAGACACTACCGCGAATCAAGGCGGCGATCGAGGCGCTCCCGGTCGATGACTTCGTCCTCGATGGCGAGGCAATGGGTGAGGACTGGAACGAGTCCGCCTCGGTGGTGATGTCGGCGAAGTCGAAGAAGGACGACTCGGCGATGCGCTATCACGTGTTCGACTGCGTTCCCCTCGCAGACTGGCAGGCCCAAGAGACCAAGCTCACCTACCACGATCGGCTGAGCAACATGATCTCGATCGTCGGCGCAGATCCTACGCTCTCCAACGGACCGATCAGGTATGTGAAGTCGAAGTGCTGTCTCGACGAGGAAGAGCTCCGCTCCTTCTATGCCCAGTGCCTCGACGCGGGGTACGAGGGCGTGATGCTCAAGGACATGGCGGCACCCTACCGGTGGAAGCGGTCCGACGCAATCCTGAAGCTGAAGCCCGTCGCCACTGAGGAGGGTGTCGTGGTCGACTGGTACGAGGCGAACGCCAACACCAAGCGGGCAGGACAGTTCGGCGGCTTCGTGGTCCTCACCCCGAACGGCGTCACGACACGGGTCGGTGGAGGTTACAGCGACGCGCTGAAGACCGAGATCAACTCGAGTCCGGATTCCTACATCGGACGAGTCGTGGAGTGCGAGCACCAGCCTCCCTTCACGCCGGACGGAAAGATGCGCTTTCCCGTGTTCACCCGCTTCAGGGACGCCTCCGATATCGACCCCAAGATTCTCGCAGCGTACGAGTCCTGGAAGGCGACCGCTTGAATCTCTGGTGGGTGTACGTCCTGCAGAGCCAGCAGGTCAGGGAGGGGAAGTCTGGTCGTCCCCTTCCTGGCTTCCACTATGTCGGGTGCACGACCGATGTCAGGCGCAGGCTGAGACAGCACAATGGTGAGCTCACGGGCGGAGCAAAGTACACCTCGAAGTACAGGCCATGGAAGCTCATGAAGGTCTATGGTCCGTACGCGAACAGGTCTGAGGCGCTCAAGGCTGAGAGAGCCCTCAAGCACGGGAAGCGCGGAGAGTCGAGGACACGGTGGTCTGCGGCAGACTCGCCCTGGTACAGGGAATGCGACGAGTCGAGGCAGTTTGTCAGTGGCTAAGTGGCTCTTCGAGACAGCCTCAAAGGCAGCCCTCATCATATTCTTCTACATGTTGTTCACTGGCCTTCGTGGCTGCGCAGAATATACTTACAGAGGAATACAAATCAGGAGATCTGCAGATGATGGTCCTATCAGAGGGAATGAGATATCACGTGACCAAGGGGGTCGGTATCGACGATAACGTCTACCGTCCTGGCACCAGGGAGTTCTTCGACCTCGTCAATGAGGCGCGTGAGCTCTGGATGCAGGGAATCTACGAAGCCACCATCTCTGAGGAGGAGATATTCGAGAGCGACCTCGGCGAGTGGGCTCTCCACGAGGGACTCCTCGTCCCGCTCGATTTCCCAATGTGGGACGAGGACCTCAATGAGGCGAAGTACAAGGGACGCGAGGTGAAGCTCGGCGCTGCCGGTGCCTCACACTCAGGTGGCAAGGCGCATGTCTATGTCCGCGATCCAAAGAGCGGCAACGTGAAGAAGGTCTCGTTTGGATCTGGAATGGCTGACGCGATGGGAGACTCTCCAGCGCACAGGAAGCGCCGAAAGAACTTTGGAGACAGGCACAATTGCTCGGGCAAGAAGGACAAGACCAAGGCAGGGTACTGGGCATGTCGGGCGACGAAGATGTTCGGGCGCAAGATTCCGGGCTGGTGGTAGAGGGTAAGCCCTACTCGCAGCAGGTTCTTGGCAGTACAATCCTGCGGGAATTCTCGGGTGATGTCGATCCCGATGATCTCGAGTGGCATCAGGACGAGAGAGACCGACAGGTCCGCGTGATCGAGGGGAATGGGTGGCTCCTGCAGTTCGACGCAGCGTTACCCTCTGAGTTGGTAGATGGTAGGACATATTACGTGCCTGCAAAAACATGGCACAGAGTGATACGCGGCGGGGGACGTCTCGTGGTTGAGATTGTCGAATCATAGCTGAACAACTTCATGACTTCGAGTACTATCAGTCGGGAGGTTAGATGCCGCGCAGTTTCTCATGGGGCGCAAGGCAGGTATCTGAGGGCGGCAATTACATCAGGCTGACCTCTGGCACACTGTTGGTGAGCAAGCGCAACAAGCAAAATCCACGCTGGTCAAAGACCTTCATATTCCAGCGTGGTGGGCGGCCAAGGTTCCAGGTCATCCCATGGGAGTCTATCGCTGTATACATCTCAAGGCGTGGACCCACCCTGAAACTCCTGTACGCTGGTGAGATCTGGCATTCTAACGCTAGGGACTGGGCTGTGCCCCGACAAAATAGTTCGAAGAAAGCACAAAAATAGGTGTCCAACCCTCCACCACCGGATTACTAGATCATGTCGGCTGGGGAATGGACCCCAGGCCGGAATCTCCTCGGAGAGGCAACATGCGACTCAAGTTCTCGGACTCCTTCACCTTCGGCACCAAGATCTCGGACGTCAAGGTCCCGGACGAACTCCTCCGGCGCGTCCGGACCGGCGTGGAGTGGATCGACGAGGGTCTCGGCGGCGAGGGTTTCACCCCGTCCATGGTCACCATGTTCACCGGTGAGCCCGGCGCTGGCAAGACCACTGCGCTCCTGACGATCGCCTCCGGCCTCGCCGAGAACGGCGCCTTGGTGGTGTTCAACACGGCGGAGGAGAGCCTCTTCCAGGTGAAGCGCACGGTCAATCGCCTCGGCCTCGACGCAAACTTCCTGGTCGGCGGTGAGACCAACGTGGACGACATCATCAAGGGAATCGACGAACTCCGCAATCGCAAGGAGCACCAGGGCAAGCAGGTGTTCCTCCTCGTCGATAGCCTCCAATGCCTCGATGATGGCCACTTCTCCACGGGTCGAATCACCACGGCGACCGCCGAGCGATCCCTGGAGAAGCTCACCACCTGGGCGAAGGAGAACTTCACCAGCGTGATCGCGATCGGTCAGGTCACTAAGGGCGGCCAGTTCGCGGGCAGCAACAAGATGAAGCATATGGTGGACTGCCATCTTGCGCTCACTTGGGAGAAGAAGGACAAGGACCTGCTCGGACACCGGAAGTTCGAGGTGGAGAAGAACCGTTTCGGTGGAACAGGTCGTACCTCTTGGCTCTCGATGGGTTCGAATGGATTCGAGGTCACCGCAATTGAACAGAACTGATTAGAATGTATAGTTAGTGATGATGGCTACTAGCACCTCAGGAATCTACAAAATCCACTGTTCTGCCGATGATAGGACCTACATTGGCAGATCAGTTCATATAGAGAGAAGATGGATTGAGCATAGAAGAAATCTTAGAGCAGGAGTCCACAGAAATTCTTTTATGCAAGCTGCTTGGAATTTGCATGGAGAAAGCTCCTTCTCGTTCGAAGTACTCGAGATTGTTGATGCCAGCCAACTTCAACAACGAGAGCAATTTCTGCTGAATGCATTGTTTGCAGATGGTCGACCCTTCAATCTTCGAAGAGATGCATGTGGCGGAGCAGATCACACTCCCGATCAATTGGAAAAGATGAGTTCTAGGAGGAAAGAGCTCAATGCCGAGATGTGGGAGAAGAGAAGAGAGTCGGGCTGGAAAATGTCCGAAGAAGCTAAAGCGCAGCTTAGTTCTAAAGCGGCGGGTAAAAAGCAGTCTGATTCTTCGCGAGAAAAGCGATCTGAAAGTATGAAGAAAAATTTAGAATCTCGCGGTGGCCAATGGAATAAGGGAAAAAGATTGTCAGATTCTGACAAAAAGAAGAAGAGCGAGTCTTTGAAGGCTTACTGGCGTGCAAAGAAATTAGAAAAAAGCGGTGACAATCATTCTTAGAGTAGATTAAAACTAAACTAGGAGAAGTCATGAAGACCCTTCTGAAGAAGCCCGAGCCGAAAACTACCACAAAGACAGTCTATCAGCACGGGAATCGTCCTGTGAAGCAGCGGTTGACTCCGCCCGAGGAGATTGACCATGGTCCTCGCACTCCCGAGGGCGATAGGCCCAGTCCGCTGATCAGCCCGAGGAATCGACGTTTCGTCGCAATCCAGGTTGGTGACCTCGTCACCGTGAAGGGCGACCGTGATCAGAAGTACTTGGTGACCTCAATGCCTCCACGCTCTGAAAAGCGCGGGGCTGAGGTCGAGCTCCTCGAACCAGGTGGAAAGCTCGTGAAGAAGCCGCTTGGTTGGTGCCGCCCGTACAAGCCGGACCTCGACCGCCACAATGGCGCCGACCCCATTGAGCAATAGGTCTATACAGCTCAGGAAAAATCGAGGGCACGCTGGGTAACGCTGCAGGGTGTACACCCAGCGTGCCGATTCTATAATCCCGAAGGAGATGAGAGATGTCTACCCACAGCACGATTGGATACGAGACTGAGGACGGTGGCTACGTTGGAGTGTACTGTCAGTTCGATGGCTATCCTAGCAATGTCTTTCCGGTGTTGAAGTCCACTCCACACGATCGGGTCGTGAGAGAAGTCGAGCGAGCCTTGGTCGAGGGCGGTCTTCGCGCCATCGACTTCGGCGCGTGGGAGACCTATGGTGACGCCCACGGCGACAGGTCCAAGCGAGAAGAGTGGATCCATCAATCCTGGCCTTGCCACGAGAATGAGTACAACTACCGCGTCAGGCTCGATGGTACAGTCGAGTGCTTCGATTCTGAGGGATTTGTCATCCTTGACGAAAAGAAGTGACAAAAGCGTGCATCCTCCTTCCCGACAGGGCGGCAGTTGATTACTAGATCTACGAACCGGAGGAAAGATGAGCATCAACTGGCAACGTATTGAGAATCGATTCGAGCAGATCGACAACGCGAGTGGCGGACTCGCCGAGTTCTTCGTCGTCGCAGGGCTGGGCTCAGTCCTCACTGCCGGTCTCTACTGCGCCGTCTCAGTCGTCGTGTACGGCTACCTCCAGCTCTTCACCCTCGCAACCGGAGCATTCTGATGCGTTCCTCTTTCCTCGATGACCCGAACTTCTTTCGGAACGTGAACATCTTCCTTCTCGCAATCCCGGTTCTGGGCGTCATCTTCGCGGCCTGTTCCCAACCCAGCACGCCTGAGGAGAAGGCTGCGTTCGATGAGGGATACGGGGACCAGGTGAAGGAGGACCTGGTGGTCATCTCTCCTCGTCCCGGAGTGGAGTGCTACATCCTCCGGGGATACGGATCTGGGTCGCCTCGAACGATGTCCTGCGTCGGTACGATCCCGACCACGATGGGGCAGTGATGGACGTAATCTTTCTCGGCGTCGCCGCCATTGTTGTCGTTCCGCTCGTCATCATGACACTCCTTCGATAAGGATACACGCCAATGATCGCCCTACTTCTCAC
>Ga0209088_10002395_pt1 | contig 11549 bp, 14 predicted proteins | sample S_140625_EF_Meta_FD_187324 | JGI IMG/M metagenome (GOLD analysis project Ga0209088, IMG submission 187324) | Freshwater microbial communities from Lake Simoncouche, Canada to study carbon cycling - S_140625_EF_MetaG (SPAdes) (version 2) | ecosystem: Environmental > Aquatic > Freshwater > Lake ...
CGTCCAGTGGTAACTTTGATGTTATTACCTTTGTTCCAACTTGTGCGCTGCCAATCACCTTTCATTGAGTTATACAAGTCGTTGTTTTGCAATAACTTGTCTGCTATGCCATTGTGATTTGTAACCATACCACCGTGGTCTTGGCGGTAGTAATTATAGTTCTTTTCTGGATCAGTGTCGTCTAAATATTCGGGTTGATTTATATCATTCATAGTATTATTTAGCGTTTTTATACTCAATAGAAAAGGACCCGAAGGTCCTTTTTTTATTACTTTAATCCCTTTAAGAATTAAGGAGTAACGTCGCCTGCACCAAAGTTTACACGACTTACCAATGCGGCTGGACGTGCACCTGGCAAACTTGCTTGTGCTGTAGTTCCTGCTGTGATGTTATTCAACATACCAACACCTGCTGGGTTACGAACGATCAAGGTCCCCTCTAAAATAAATTGATCCAATGACGCATCAGCATTTGAGAACACTTCATTGTTAGGACCTAGGTCACGCAAACTTCCGTATTGCACCACGTCCTCATTCAAGAAGTAAATGCTGTTAGGAGTTACTTGATCCATGATCCAAGAATCAAAGATTTCGTAGGTGTAGTTGAAGTCACCTTCGTAGGTTTGAATTGTGTCACCACGTGCTGAATCAACACGGTTGATACCACGTGATTGAGCAATGTTGTCACTGATTGAAGTGCGTAGACTTGTTGGAGCAACTACTGTGCGGATCTTAGCGTTGTAGCGTTGTTCAGCAACTGTTACCAATTGCTTGTATAATGCTGGGCTGAAGAACTGGTTAGTAAATGTTCCAGAGTAGAAGTAACTACCGTTAGCGTAAATGCGTAGTGCATTGGAGATTTGAGTAGCACTGTCAGTGTCTTCGTTGTTGAAGAATGTGTCTAAACCACTCAATGTGCCTGATGTAGTATTGAATGACATTGTGCCTGCAAATGAAGCCAATGAACCCATACGACGACCAGTTTGACCTGCTGGTAAGCCAGAGGCTGTGCCAGTTTGACCAGCATACTTAGTGCCGATTTGGTCATTACGAACTAATTGTAGTTCTACGTCAAACATCAATTCAATCAGTTGTTTTACCTCCTGGTAACTTTGCGGATCTCCGCCCGATTGCATAACAGCGCGAGCAGTGCCGGAAGCGGCAATAACTGTGCTGAAAATCTGTGTGTAGTTACCCAAGTTGTAACGCTGATTGCTTTCTGCTTGTGACGTAGAAACAGCAGCGCCTTCAACCTGTGCTTGAACACCAGGTGCGCGATAAATGTCATCAGTCCACAATGGTAATGTGCTGTTAACTTTACGTTTCTTTGACATAGCCATGTTTAAAACAGGCGTATCATCTTTAACTCTGTTGGACACATCTAGGTCCAAATCCTTGACAACGATGTCAGCGCCATACGCTGTTGTGCCGTTACCAATTTGACTTGTTGTAATTTCTGCCATTTTAGGCTCCTTTAAAATTATCGTCTGCCGCTACGAATACTCTGTAATCGTTGCATTAGCAGATTGTCTCCGGCTTTTTTATCACCGGACTTGGCTTGTTCACGAAGTTTTTCAAGGTTATCATTATTACTCTTACCTGTGCTACTACTACCTTTTCTGTTGGTTAATGCAGCCATGCTGCTGCCAGCACTTTTGGTAGTGGGTTTATCTCTATATCTTAGACCATCACGAACTAGACTTAACAATGCTTCATCACTGCTGATTAAATCAATGTTAGCAACTCCAGGTATTATTTCCTGTTTAGCGTGTGGCCAAATCTTTGCTACCTTGTCACGAAGTTCATTATAAACATATTCATTTTTCAATTCTTTGTCTGTAAATCCTTTGCGTGAACTATCTAACCTTTGGCTGACCTGCTCTGCACGAACCTGTCTAAACTGATCCACTGCTGGCTGAATTTGATTAATCAAACCCTGCTGTTGGCGAATGTATTGTTCATTTTGATTCATACTTGCTTGGATACGGGCACGTTGACCTGGATCCTGTGTTCTAGCCAATTGTTGCTGAAACGTAGTTTGATAACTCTGTGTTTTTAGAATTTCATCATAGGCTTGTTGCAACTTTGGTTGGATGGTAAACTCCATTGCTAGAGTTAAACCTTCTTGTCGGGCACGAGTTTCTTTTAGATACTCATCAAATTCAGCCTTTTGAACTTTTAGTTCTCGGGCTTCTTCGTGTATTGCTGATCCTTGACCTAGAATTGCTGCGGCTTTCTTAGCATCAATAACAACTTCTTTGCCATTCTTCATAAATTTGAATTTGGCGTTTGGGTTCGTTTCTGCGAACTCAACAAAGTCAATTAATTCGTTTGCTTGAGAATCATTACTATCGGCGCTTACAGTTTCCTGGGCATCCGGTTCTTGATTGTCGCTGGCATATTCTTCATCGTTGGAATCACCAACTTCGGCGTCAGCGTTACCGCTGGGTGCCACAGGGTTGGATGTTTCTTCTGCCACATCATCTACTCCTGTTGCAGTTTGTTCAGTAGCACCAATTTGATTACGCAATGTCTGTTCTTTCATTGCGGTCATTTTAGCGGCTATTGAGTCTAAACTTGGGACTGCGCTTTGACTAGCGGCCGCACTGGTTTCAGTGTTAGGACTTGTCGTTGTTTCCATTTATTTTCCTTAATTAATATCGGGCACTTCGTTAGTGCTTACGATACGGTTCTTTAAATAAACAGCCCTTTTGAGACTGCTTACAAAATTGTCAATGCCTGCAAGTTCATTGCTGATTGCAATTCTTCTAGCATTGTCGTCGGGTTGATGACTGCGGATACCTGCTAGTTCATCAGCCAAACTAAATTTAAAATGATGAACAAAGAGTGCCAAGTCTTTGTTCTTTAATAATCCTTCAGCAAGACTACCATAGTGTTTAACCTGGTCTTTTTGACTTGCTGTTAGTTTACTGGGTTGACTTAGATCAACCGTTAATCTACTATTATATGCGTGTAATGTATCTTCACTTATCATTCTATTCTTTTCTATATCAGTTATTTAGCATTTAACTATATACTTTTGGATCGCCTGCTGCCATTGACATAAAGTCCAATTGACTTTCAGCATCAGTGCCAGCAACTTCCATTTCTATCTGTTTGGCTTTAATATCATTCAAATTAGCAACACTTAATTTCTGCTTGTCATCTGGGCTGGGTTCTCTTGATTCAGCGGCTTGTTTGCCTGCATCAATCATTGCCATTACTTCTTCATCATTTGGCAAATAAGTATCACAGTCTTTGACACCAAGAACATATAATGTATCAGCAAATGGCTTTTTAATCTTTTTATAAATTTCAGGAGTTAATGTTCCACTACCAGCCATGGCCTGTGTTGCTGAATATAAATCAGTTTGACATTTTTGAATAATCTGTAAACGACCCAATGCGTTTTCTTCACTTTGCATACCCAATGCCAATTCCAAGTGTAGTTGCTTGCGTTCGCAGAAGTTCATGTCATCCCAAGCCAAATAATCTAAGAACACTGGCTGCTTGTCTGGATGACTAGCGGCTGCTAGTTTTTTAACACCATAGTCATCACCATACTGTATCAATGTGCGCCAAATCAAATACAATGCTTCCTTCAAACCTTCTGCACTATTACGCACAGTATTGTCCTGTATGATTTGATTTGGACTTAGTGCCATTTGTAGTTTGATGCCCGAGTTACCTGGTGCCATGACTTCTGGATTGAATACATCCTGTGGAGTAGTCATACCAACCATGGCCATGGTGTCTTGTTGTATGCGGGTCATAGCAACTTCTAAGAACTGTAGATTACCACTGGGAGGAGGCATTTGGTAAATGTCTTTTGCGGGATCAAATTTACTGTCTAAAATAAAGATAGCGGCTTCACCATCCTGCATCATTTCAAAATCAACTCTATCTGGCTTAACACCAATACGTGGTGTGGCTGTTAACAAGCCCAATTGTATTTCTGCTCTAGCCGCTGATGTGTTATATTCCTGCATGGGAATAACACTTTCACCAATGCTCATACCATAAAAGTTTCCTGGCAGTGGTTTTGGACACATATTGGCCACAGGAATAAATTCTACTTCTCTAGCACTGATAATATAACTACCAGAATATATTAATTCAATTAGTTCTAACTCACCATCACCGTCAATGTCATATTTGTTCCAAACAGTGACAATTGAAACTTGTCTACTATCTGGATCTGCTGAAGCAGCACTGCTAACTGGAATACCCATAACAGGCACACTGTCACGTGCGTGAATAGCCAAATTGTTTAATACACTACCTGCTTGATAAGCACCATTCATATTGTATTCTGCGTGAACACGAAAATGTTCAATGTCAATGCCTGGATATAATTCCACTGCTTCTTGAATAGTCATTGGATCATAATAACCGCAGAATGGTTGATCCTTCATTTCAGCCACTGTGGGATCACAGATCCAGTAGTGCTGTGCAATGGGGTGAAATTTAACATTAATGTTGTAACCAGTTAGTTTGTATTTGGCTTTATAAATTGTGTTGCGTTTAATAGCGTCATTGAGAATTTCTTCTTGTCCAGAGACTTGATCCGCCATCATTGCTGTTTGTTCCATGGCCATGGCTTCTGGATCTTGTTCTTCAGGCAGTTCACGCAGTTTTTCAATTTGACTGCTAATCATATCATCACTGAATTGTTGTTGTTGTCCGCCTAACAATTGTTGCACTTCAGCAATGACTTTGTCCATTTCAACACCAGTTTGTTTTTTGCTTTGACGCAGTGTGGTTAAACCTGATTCTGCTGCCTGTTGTTCAAATGCACGTAGTTGTTCCAGTGTGCCTTCTGTTTCTACATAACGAGTAATTTGTTCACGCACTGGTTTGATCATCATCATACCATTTTTGTGCATGGCTGCGTCCATGATCCAACGCTCAAGAATAAAGTGCGGATCATTCATTTGGTTGACAATTTTACTGACCATGTTTGTGGCTTGTCTTGCGGCTACTTCATCATCTTCACTGTCAGCGACAAAATCAAAGTTAATTTCGCCATTGGGCATAAGTCCTTTGGCAATAACTGCTGTGGCATAATCAACTACGGGCTTAACTGATGGGTGAATATAATCAATGCCATTAACAGGAGCAGTTGAATCTGTCACAGCCAAACACAGATAATGATAGTCTGTGGCTCTGTTTACAGCATTTTTAGTTCCCAAATAGCGTAGATAACTAGCCATTTTGACATCCATTTGATTTTTCATACGCACAAAATTGGCGTTGACTTTTCTATTTTGATTGATGTCGCTGACAGGGATATTTTTAATTTCTAACATATTGGCAAGTTACCTTTAGTATATCTATTATTTAGCGTTTTCTTTAACAGGTTCTTTTGGCTTTTCCTCTTTAGGATCCTTCTTGCCGAATATTTGATCCCAGTTGTCACGGATCTTTCCACTGTCTTCTCTACGTCTTGTTGAACCTTTACTCATTAAAATTCTCCCGGTAATATAATCTTTGGCTGATCTCGTTGTTTTAATACTTCATTTAAATTGCAGACATGGCAAAAATGTGCATCAGTTTGATCATCATCCATTTCATAGATAGTATGTGGCAGTTCATTGATTGTCATTGCTGTTTCAAATACCTTTGAATGTTGTTCGCACATGATCACTGGAATGTCATTGGCTATTACTAAAAATAATGGTGTCATAGTGCGTCCTTTAATAGTTTAAGTTCTTCTTCAGTTAAAAAAAGTTGAAATGTATGATCATATACACTTTGACTTAAGAATTGTAAATGCCAAATCTTGGTTGTAGATACCCAAGTTTTAATAACTTTAAGTTTGTAGTCTTCACTGTTTATTAATATCTGTTCCATGCTATTCCTTAGTTTGCTGAGAAGGTCTTCTTCCAAGCAGGTTTATTACTGTCATCTTTTGTGACATATCTATCACGCTGTGCCATCATACGCTGTTGTGGACTGCGATTGTCCCAAGGTTCTGCGATTCCTTGCAAGCAGGCCATTAGTGCATATCTTGCTGAGTCAATACAGTCATCTGGATCGCTGAACCTTCCTCGTTCGTCTACATAATAGTTAGTTGCTTCGCTCAAGAAATGTGTGCAGTTTTCGTTGACCATTAGATTACCAACTTCCAACATTTGACGCATTTGATTAATGCCATAACTTTTGTGATTGGTTACACGTCCCTGTGGATCAGGCGGATTCATAATAGCCCTTTCGTAAACGTTTAATTCATATTGTTCAAATAGTTCACGGATACTACTACTGCTCATGGTATATCTACCACTAGTGCTTGCATCAGCAGGTAACACAATAGGAGTGCCAAACACTTCAGGACGAAGTAAATGATTGACATACTGAGTGGGCACAGCCTCTTCAATGCCCTGCACAACAATCTGTCTATGTAAATACGCAGTTCGTTCATATGGTTCCCAATACATTAATGATATAACTGTTTTGTCATTGACCAAACCCAAGTCTAATGCAATAACTCTATGTATATTTGGCATACGGGTAAAATCAATTTCACCTGTTTTATAAGTAGGCCATTGTGCAAGTTGAAACACAGCACCTTTGCCCATGACAGGTTTGCCGGCAATACGTGCTTCTCGCTCGTGTGGCAAGTAATCTCGTTCAAGTTGTCTACGAGTTTCTTTAAGTAAGAATGGTTCACCCCATGGGCTATATTCAGGACAATCATCCCAACTTACACGAATGTAGTTATAACCTTCTTCTTTGTTCCAAAACTTTGATACTAATCCGTTGAGTCCTTTAAGCGGCGTAAATGAGCAGAGAACTTTTCCCTGCGTTGTTGCTGTTCTAGTAACAATTTCACTGAAGAAATCATCTGGTGGTTGCTCATCAAATACTGCAAGATTAAGTTTAAATCCTTGGAGTTGTCTAACTTCCTGTGTGTAGTTAGCAAATAACAGATAACTATTACTACCAGAAATATGACGGACCTCACAACCGATACAGTTGGCTCCATCATTTCGCATAGTATCAGCGATAATACAACTACGAGGAATGGCACCAGTTCCCAGATTCTCTGTAATTTTGACATCTTGTGTTCCTAATAATTCATTTTGTAATACTAGAGCCACCTGGCTCCAACCCTCACCTGCTACCATGGCAGTTATAGGGTTGGTAAACCTATGTCCCTCCCACCAATCAGGATACAGGCCAGTTAAATGCATGGCTGTTTCGTAACAGGTGCTTACTGTTTTACCAACCCTATTTGCCGCAAGTATACCACGACGTTCACTGGCACCAGTTAAAAAGAATTTCTTTTGGTGTTCAAATGGTCTAAAGTATTTTAATTGATTATACTTCATGTCTTCAGCAACATTAATACTTAGATCCATCAAATGTGTTTTTAATGGTCCTGGTATTGTTTTAAGTGCATCCACTGTTAGGTCATGTTTGTCTACACTCCAACGCAGTGCTCTAGCCATTAATACTTCATTGCCCAACATTACATTGTCCTTAACTTGTTTACTACTAATTTATTGTCAAGATATCTTACCAATGTCTGTAGTTCATTATGACTTAATATTAGAAATACTTCTATGTCGTCTTGGTTATCTGTGTTGAATTTAAAATGAAGTTCAAACTCGTCAGGACCAGTCCAAACTCCACCTATGTCTATTGCTGAATCTTCATTGTGCGTTAGATTGAACATCTCTTAATTTTTCTTTAACAATATAAATGTGATGTATTGCTGTGCTTAGATCGCTGAGTTCTTTGCTGGTCATTTTCCAAGTATCTGGATTATCAACTTCAACACCATCACGCTTGTCCAAACCTGACTGTAAGCGTTCTGTTAACAAGCGTAGAATGTGTTCAATTTGTCCAGGAAACTTTTCAGCAAAAGCCAATCTGTGACTGGCATTAATCTTTTGAAGAATCAATGTGTCGCTGACTTTTGCCGCTTCTTGTGCGCGATGTATTTCGCTGTCACGGGCTGTCATTTGCTGAGGTCCCAAACGTCCGTTACGCCAACGCCACCTAGACTAATAAACTCTCTGTCAATCCATGTGTCCCATTGATTGCTAGTGTTGACTTTAAAACTTTGCATGAGTCCACGTAGTTTACGACCCTGTGGTGTTAATGTGCCATCGCCACGAACAATAATTTGTTCACCACTGCGGGGATCAACCCATTTGATTATCTCAGGACGCTCACGACCAAACTTGTCTAATTTCATGCCGTGTGCTCGTTGTTCAATTGGACCTGTGATTTCATAACTGATTTCACCTGTTTTATATTTGCGAAAGTATACTGATATTTTTTTATCCTGCATACGTGCTTCAAAGTCAGTGTGTGGGATAACATTACTGACAAAGATGTTTTGTAATTGATTGGGTTCAGGTAAATGAAGATCACGACTTGGAGGTTCTTTTAAATCTTCTACTGGCACTAATTCTGTTTTGTCAATGTAGGGATTGTCTCCGCCAATAAATTTGGTATCAACTTCAAGGCCATTTAATACATCCATGGCCACTTGATATTTTAATTTATTGGCACGACCTTTTAGGTTCAATACTATGCCAGTTTCATCAAAGACAAAACGTTCTAGTTCTTTGGCCGTGGGAAAGTCTGTCATAAGACCGTCAATATCAAAGTCAGCGTTGCTAATTGACTTGGGTATAATGCCAGCAACTTGTTCTGCTACGTCTATGATTTCTTGTTGTGTGGGCTCTTCGTCCCAAGGACTTGCTACTTCAGCAGTAGAAGGGGGTGTTAATTTTTTTGTCATTTCTATTCCTTAAATTGTCTATGCTATAGAGACTAGTGTCTCTGTGTTATTTAGTATGGGCTGGTAGAACCTATAGCACCAGTTCTACTATTTGTAGTTCTTGGTGTTGCTCTAGGTTTAACTGGCTTACTGGGTTTTGGTGGTTTGATCATTTTAGGCTCTTTGGCCTTTTCTGGTTTCTTTTTTGCTTTAGGCAAATTAAATTTTGTATATGTTGACATAATTAATAACCGCCACTTTTACCACCACCATATGATGGATTAAAATCATTAATGTTCATATTCATCATACCACCACCATGATCATCAGTTGGAATGCCATTTGCATCTAAAAACATTTTATTACTATTCTGTTGCTGTGGCATGCCACCTCCACCCATGTTACTTACAGGATTTGGATTAGGATTGAATGGCTGTGGCGGTTGTCCAAAGTTAGGAGTATATGCTGAATTAGGATTACCACCGAATACGGCATTACTATAATTTTGATATTGTTGTTGTGGAGTCATACCTGCCTGTTGCATCTGCTGTTGACCACCAAAAAAGTCTAATTGTTTGCCTATAATACCATTGTTACCTTGTAATCCTTGACCAACAGCATTTGCTGCCATATTGCCTATGCCAGAACCAAATAAACCAAAACCGCCTTTACTACCACCAAAGTTTGGCATATAATCATTGGGAACAACTTCAGGTCCTCCAGGTGCTGGCGTAAACATTGGTTGTTGTGTTAAATTTTGATTATTAGTCAAAGGATCTATCTTAGCCACTGGCGCCGTATTATAATTTCTAAATGGTGTCATTGCTTGACGCTGTGCCAATGTAGTTCTTCCACCAGTTACTGGCTGAACAGTTGATCTAGGCATTGGCTGCGCCATGGGTCTTGTTGGACTGGCCATGCCCTGACGATTGACAATATTTCCAATATTGCTTAAGCCGCGGCTTCTTGGAGTTATTGCCATTGTTATTCCTTATTTCTTTGGACTTTTGTATTTGCTGGGTAATTTATCACCATTGGCAGTGGGATTTGTCTTAGGACCAGTGTTGCTGTGTAGACCTTCCAATGCGGGATTAGTTACACCTGCTTGTCCACGTCCACGCATTTCAAGTGCGTCTGTGACCATTTTAGCCAATACACTTTTCTCACCTGAACTTGCGGTCTTTTCTGCCACGTAAGTGTCACGCTTTGACATAGTGCCAGCGTTGCCCGTTGTAGGACCACGCTTTTGGTTAATGTCTTTGTTGCCCATTGGGTTAGTTGATTTCATAGTATTTTCCTTTTATATTTCTCGTGTCACAGGAGTAAAGGTTGTGTATTGTCCAACATTGTCTGCGGCTGTTGAAAACGCACTGCTATTAACTGCTGTTGATAAACCAACATTTTTGTATAATGCAAATGTATTACCTGACAATACATCAACATAATACAAGTTAGTGTTATTAACGCCTGCTGTTCGTAGTTGTGTCATACCTACCACTGCTGTTGGTGTCATTCCCGCTGAACTTGTGCTACCTGTGACAAAATTAGTTGTGTTAAATGCGCCAGATACGGTGTTGATATTTAATGTGCTTGAGGCGCCATTATAATCAACACCAGTAATAACCGCAGTTGCGTTAGAAGTTGCTTGAGTAATTGTTTCACCTACTTGGAATTCAGGTAAAAGACCAGTGACTACTTGATTGATCAATGTGCCAGGTGTTGCGTTTAATGTCCAAGTTGATCCACTGCCACTGCCACTGACATTAGCAACAATGTGTAATCCATTTAACAACGGATTTACACCTGTTAGCACTTGATTTACTGCAACTGTGCCACTGACCACTGTGCCAAGAGTTAAAGTTGTGCCACTTACGCTACAACTAACTGCTTGGAAATATGTTCCTCTTGGTGTAGATTCTGTAAATGTTAATGTAGCGTTTTCAACACCAGTGATTAAAACACGATCACCATCAACTAGACCTGCTGGCAATGTGCTGACTGCTGGTAATGTAATATCAGTGACTGTGCCTGCTGTTACAGCACTGGTTGCGTTGATTAAAATTGCTTGTGTGCCAGCAATGCTACGAACACTGACTGTGCCAGCGCCAAAACTACCAACACCGTCTGTGGCAGTGATAATATCACCAATTTGTAGACCTGCTGTTGTTGTCATTAAATTAACACTGCTACTAAAAGTCAATGTGCTACTACCTGTTCCAGTGCTGTTTACACTCAGTGATATTACTGAACCTGCAATGCCAGTAACAACTGCACTAGCACCAATGTTAGTGCCACTTACACTCATACCAACATATATTGTTGATGATACTGCTGATACTGTTACAGTATTTGTATTGATTACTGCCGCACCAGTTGCAGTAGGTATATTAACTGTGCCAGTTGCACTGACAACTTTTTCAGTTACAGGAACTGTGACCACTGCTGGACTGGCTTTGCTAATACTTTGAATAGCATTTGGAAATAAATTTACGATATAATCTGTTGTTGTTGCCATTTTATTTTTCCTTTATGGTCCTACAAATGCTGTTAGTAGCACTGGTGTTATATATACTGGACTTGAACTTGCGGCTACTACTGCAACATACACGGGAACTACTGGAATCAATCCGCCTGCTCCTGCGATTTGAACAATAATTTCACCGTATGCTGGAATTGCTGTTGAACCTGCTGTGACACCTGTGGGAATTACTGCGGTTGGTCCTGCGTCGGCACTTGTAACAAAGAACACATTATCTGCAGCACTACCATTTGTTATCTTTAGATAGTATGGACCGCGTGTGCCACTGAATGCTGCA
>Ga0209088_10002396_pt1 | contig 11544 bp, 10 predicted proteins | sample S_140625_EF_Meta_FD_187324 | JGI IMG/M metagenome (GOLD analysis project Ga0209088, IMG submission 187324) | Freshwater microbial communities from Lake Simoncouche, Canada to study carbon cycling - S_140625_EF_MetaG (SPAdes) (version 2) | ecosystem: Environmental > Aquatic > Freshwater > Lake ...
AATCTGATAACGGCACTGATGCATGGGTTCAGTCTCGTGATAAAAAATATTCTCCAAGCCAAATTTCTGCTTTTATTCTAATGAAGATGAAAGAATCTGCAGAAAAATATCTTGGCAGCGAAGTAAGGCAAGCAGTTATAACTGTTCCTGCTTACTTTAATGATGCTCAAAGACAAGCAACTAAAGATGCTGGAAAAATTGCAGGTCTTGAAGTTTTAAGAATTATAAATGAACCAACGGCAGCAGCTCTTGCTTATGGTCTTGATAAGAAAAAAGCTAAAACAATTGCTGTATACGATTTAGGTGGTGGTACTTTTGATATTTCAGTTCTCGAACTAGGTGATGGAGTGTTTGAAGTTAAATCTACGAACGGAAATACTTCTTTAGGGGGTGATGACTTTGATGCTGTAGTAACAGATTATATTATCGAAGAATTCAAAAAAGAAAGTGGAATAAATTTAAAAACTGACAAATTAGCATTACAAAGAATAAGGGAAGCTGCTGAAAAAGCAAAAATAGAACTATCTTCTTCGGTGCAAACTGAAGTAAACCTACCTTTCATTACAGCGGATAAAAGCGGTCCAAAACACGTTAATATGAAAATCACAAGAGCAAAGCTTGAAGCTCTTACTGCTGCACTAATTGAAAAAACTATAGAACCTTGCAAGATTGCTCTAAAAGATTCTGGTTATACCGCTTCTGAAATTAACGAAGTTATTCTTGTTGGTGGAATGACAAGAATGCCAAAAGTTGTTGAAGCAGTTAAAAGTTTCTTTGGAAAAGAACCAAATCAAAGCGTTAACCCTGATGAAGTAGTTGCTTTAGGAGCTGCTGTTCAAGCAGGTGTATTGCAAGGCGATGTTAAAGACGTTCTTCTTCTTGATGTTACTCCATTATCACTTGGTATTGAAACTTTAGGCGGAGTATTCACAAGATTAATTGAAAAAAATACGACAATCCCAACTAAAAAAAGCCAAACATTCTCAACCGCTGAAAACAATCAGCCAGCCGTAACAATTAGAGTTTTTCAAGGTGAAAGAGAAATGGCAAATGATAATAAATTACTAGGCAATTTTGAGTTAACAGGAATAGCACCAGCTCCAAGGGGTGTTCCTCAAATTGAAGTGACTTTTGATATTGATGCTAACGGTATTGTTAACGTTTCTGCAAAGGATAAAGGAACTGGAAAAGAACAAAAAATTCAAATTCAAGCTTCGGGTGGTTTAACTGATGAAGAAATTCAAAAAATGGTTAAAGAAGCAGAAACCAACAAAGAAGCTGATAAAAAGAAAAGAGAAGAAGTTGATGCAAAAAATCATGCTGACTCCTTAATAGCTTCAACTGAACAAAGTTTAAAAGAACACGGAAATAAAATTTCAGAATCTGACAAAAAAGCGATTGAAAAAGATATGGAAGATTTGAAAGAAGCTATTAAATCTGACAAAACTGAAGATATAAAAACTAAAACTCAACAATTAATGACTTCTTCTATGAAATTAGGTGAGGCTATATATAAAGCTCAGCAAGACACTACTGGTGCTTCAAAAACAGACTCTAAACCTGATGATAAAAAAGATGTAGTTGATGCCGAGTTTGAAGAAGTAAAAGACGATAACAAAAAGAACGGCTAATCCATTTATAACTGGTTTCGCCCTAAGTCATTATGTCCAAAAAAGACTATTATGATATTCTTGGTGTAACCAAAAAAGCAACTCCTGAAGAAATAAAAAAAGCTTATAGATCTCTTGCAATGAAATATCACCCTGACAGAAACCAGGGAGACAAAACTGCTGAGGGAAAATTTAAAGAAGCCTCTCAAGCATACCAAGTTTTATCTGATCCAAAGAAAAAATCTTCCTACGATCAATTTGGACATTCTGCCTTTGAAGGTGGAGGAGGCGGTGGACCAGGAGGTTTTGATTTTGGAGGTTTTGAATCTGGAGCATTCTCTGACATCTTCGATGACTTTTTTGGCGACTTTATGGGTTCTGGTCGAGGCGGGAGAAGCTCTAAAAAATCAAGATCTAATCGCGGATCTGATTTAAAAATTAATTTAGAAATAACTTTAGAAGAAGCTTGCCTTGGAAAAAAACAAACTATCAATTTATCTTCAAATGAAAAATGTGAAAAATGTTCTGGAAGTGGTGCGGAACCTGGTTCAAAACCAAAAAAATGTTCTACTTGCGATGGACATGGAAAAGTAAGAACACAACAAGGTTTTTTTACACTACAACAAACATGTCCTGATTGCGGAGGAGACGGTGAAATGCTTTCTAATCCTTGTAAAGATTGTAAAGGATCTGGTGCTACTAAAACTAAAAAAAATCTCTCTATTCAAATTCCAAAAGGAGTTGATGATGGAACGCAAATAAGATTGTCTGGAAAAGGAGATGCGGGTTATAGAGGTGGATCTAATGGAGATCTTTACGTATTTATAACCATTGAAAAACATAAGATTTTTCAACGCTCTGAAGAAAATCTATACTACAAATTACCCATATCTATGACTGATGCTGCACTTGGAGCCGAAATAGAAGTTCCAACAATCGATGGGGGGAAATCAAAAGTTAAAATTCCTGCAGGAACACAATCTAGAAAACAGTTTAGACTTAAAGGTAAAGGTATGCCTATTATAAGAAGTGATGATTATGGAGATTTATATTTAGAAACAAATGTAATAATTCCTGAATCTTTATCAAAAGAGCAAAAAGACTTGCTCGAAAAATTTAAGTCTTTAGAAGATTTAGATAGTAATTCTGAAATAAAAAGCTTTATAAATAAAGCTAAGAAGTTTTGGAGCGGTAACTAATGAAAAAAATTAATATCACAATCACCGGCGCTCTTGGAAGAATGGGGAAAATTCTCATTAAAAGAATATCTAAAAACCAAAATCTAAAATTATTTAGCTTAACGGATCTAAAATCTGGAAAAACTGTGAATGGAATTAAGACACAAAAAAATAACCTAGAGGCCTTTAAAAAAACGGATGTTATTATTGATTTTTCAAGACCTAAAGCGTCCCTTGAAATATTAAATTATGCAAAAAAATTAAAAAAAAAAGTTGTAATCGGAACAACAGGTTTTACTAAACAACAAAATAATTTAATTAAAAACTATTCAAAAAAAATTGCTATATTTAAATCTGGAAACATGAGCTTGGGCATTAATCTTCTAGAATATATAGTTAATATTCTCTCAAAAAAAATTCCTAATGATTATCGTATTGGAATTAACGATGATCATCATAGAAAGAAAGTTGATTATCCATCAGGAACAGCGTTGATGTTAGCAAACGCTATAAGCAAAGGAAAAAATAAAAATCTAAAATTAATAAAAGGAAAAACCTTTTTAAATAAAAAAGGTAGTTTACAAAAAGACAAAATTAATTTTTTTATTACAAGAAAAGGAAATACTATTGGCAAACATTCTGTTCTTTTTAATAATAAAATAGAAAATATAGAATTAAAGCATACTGCTTTTTCTAGAGAACTATTTGCCGATGGAGCCTTAAATGCTGCAATATGGATAAGCAAAAAAAATAAAGGCTTATTTAATATGCAAGACATGTTTGGCTTGAAATAAACTTTATAAAAGTATTTGAATCTTTTTTAATGCTCCTGAATAAAAGTAAAGCTTTAAAGCTTATTGAACTTTTAAATAAATCAATAAAAAATCCAAAAACATCATTAAAATATAGAAATCAATTTACTTTGTTAACCTCTGTTGTTCTGTCGGCCCAATGTACTGATGTTAATGTAAATAATGTCACTAGTAGCATTTATAAAAGCTATTATACTCCTAAGCATTTTGTAGATCTTGGAATAAACAAAATAAGAAATCTTATTAAAAGTATAGGGCTATTCAACAATAAGGCTAAAAATTTATATTACTTATCTAAAATTTTATTAGAAAAATACCAAAGTAAAATTCCCAATAAATTTGAAGAACTAATACTTCTTCCTGGAGTTGGGAGAAAAACAGCTAACGTTGTTTTAAACGCTGCATTTAATAAACCCACTATTGGTGTGGATACACATGTCTTTAGAGTTGGTAATAGAACTGGTCTTTCTAATGGCAAAGATCCTAGGCAAGTTGAAAGTCAACTTTTGAAAATATTACCTACAAAACATCTTAAAAAAGCTCATCATTTAATACTTTTACACGGAAGATATACATGTAAGTCTAGAAATCCATTGTGTGAAAAGTGTGTAATTAATAAAATTTGCCTATACAAAGGAAAAAATGAATAAAAAAATATTAGGCATAGGTAATGCAATTGTTGATGTATTAGCAAAAGTAGATGATGAGTTTTTAAAAAAAAATAAACTAATAAAAGGTTCCATGAAGCTTATTAATAAAGCTGAATTTGAAGATATAAAAAAAAATATCAAAATTGAAAAAGTCGTAGCTGGAGGTTCTGTTGCAAATACTATGGCTGGCATTGCCCACATCGAGGGAAATGCATCTTTTATTGGAAAGATAAATTCTGATAACTTTGGAGATTTATATAAAAAAAGTCTTCAAGACATAAATGTAAATTTTTCTTATATTGAAAAAAATGAAGATTTATCAACAGGAGCGTCTATAATTTTGATTACCCCAGATTCTGAGAGAACCATGTGTACTTATCTTGGTATATCATCTCACCTTTCGGCTAGCGACATAAATGAGAAAAATATTATAGATCATGAATTAATTTTTTTAGAAGGATACCTTTGGGATAAAGGAATAAGTGAAAAAATGTTTAAGCATGCAATCAATTTATCAAAAAAAAATAAAACTAAGATTGCAATGAGTTTGTCTGATATTTTTTGTGTAAATAGACATAAAGAAGATTTTTATAATCTACTAATAAATGACTTAGATATATTGATCGGCAATGAAAATGAAATAAATGAACTAACAAATCAAAAAAATTTATTAGAATCTGTGAATCAATTAAAAAAAATTAATAAATTAATAATAATTACAAGAAGCGACAAGGGGAGCATGGCTATTAAAAATAATGAAATTGTAAATTGTGATAGCATTAAGGTCCCTAAAGTGCTCGATCTAACGGGTGCTGGTGATTTATTTGCTGCAGGATTTTTAAAAGAATATTTAAACAAATCTGAAATTAAAAAATGCTTAATAACAGGAACAATACTTGCTTCAAAAATAATTCAAAAAGTTGGCGCTAGATTAAATTAATAAAACTTTATTTAGATAAATAATATAAAGAATCTTTTTCTGTAATAAATGTTTTGTCTTTAAAGGATTTATTTATTTTCTTTCTTAATCTGTGCAAATTTGTTTCGAAAGCATGACTTTCTAAATCTGAACTACGATTCCATATGTTCTTCAATAAAAAGGATTTTTTTAGTCCATTATTTTTATTCAAAGTTAAAATTAATTCCAATTCTTTCTCTGTAAGTTTAATTTTGGTATTATTTTTTATAATAAATCTTTGATTTGAATCTATCTCATAGTCATTAATAATAATTCTAGATTTGTGAAAAAAATTATATTTTATAAGCAAAATATTTAATATTTCTTTAAATGATAAAATTTCTATAGGTATAAATAAATATAGATGAAATTGTAATAAATTAAATTTATATTTTTTTAAAAAATCTTTATTTTTTAATAAAAAAATAGTTGGTATATTTTCTGAAAAATATTTTTTTATTTCTACTAGTTGTAATTGCTCGACAAAAATAACTCTAACTAATGGATCCTGATTGTTATATTTAAATTTTTTATCAGAAATAATTGTATAATTTATATTCAGCTCATCCAATAAAATAGAAAAAGTCTCTGAACCAATGATATGAAGTTTAATATTATTCATAAATAAATATATAATACATTTAATATGATTATTATAAAAAAAACTGGATATTTAAAGTATAAAAATTTTAGATTTCGTTGTGCGTTAGGAATGGGTGGTATTAAAAAAAAAATAAAGGAAGGTGACAATATAACTCCAAAAGGTATTTTTAAGATAACTAAAATTTATTATAGACCTGATAGAATTAAAAAAATTAAAGTTCCTATAAAAACAATTAAGATTAAAAAAAATATAGGATGGTGTGATGACCCAAAAAGTGATTACTACAATAGACAAATAAAATTACCAACTAAGTTTGGTTATGAAAAATTATACAGAAATGATAAACTTTATGATCTAATAGCGGTTCTAAATTATAATTTAGATCCAATTATAAAAAACAAAGGTAGTGCTATATTTATACATATTGCAAATAATTCATACAAAAAAACAAAAGGATGTATAGCGTTAAAAAAAAATGATTTAATTAAAATTATCACACAAATAAAAAAGAATACCAAAATTAAAATATCTAATAACTAATCTCTTTTTCCGAAAATTGCAGATCCGATTCTTATAAAAGTTGAACCACTTTGAATTGCAATTTTATAATCATTACTCATGCCCATGCTAAGTTCGGATAATTTTTCCTGATCGGCTATTTGTTTTAAATGATTAAAATATTTACTAGGATCAATATTAAAAGGGGGAATACACATAAGTCCCACAACGTTAAGTTTTAACTCATTTATACAAAAATGAATAAAATCGGAAGCCTGCATTTTTGATATGCCTGATTTTTGATTCTCATCAGCAATGTTAATCTGAATAAAATATTTTAATCTTTTTCCATATTCTTTTTCTTTTTCAGAAAGACGAAATGCTAATTTTTCATTATCAAGGGAATGAATATATGAAAATAAATTAATAGCTTCCGAAACTTTATTTGATTGTAATTTACCAACCATATGTAATTGTAAATTTATTTTTTTACTAATAATTTCTGACCATTTAACAAAGGTTTCCTGTATTTTATTTTCACCATAGTGAAGATGACCAAAGTCAATTAATGGCTTTATAAAATTTAAAGAAAAAGATTTTGAAATAGCAACAAGAGTAACTTTTTTAACTGATAGTTCTTTTGCCTCATTGTCAATTTTATTATATCTTTCTATAATTTCTATCATGATATTTAATAATCTATTAAAGCGAAAAGAATTTTATTTTTTTACTAGCGAAATAAATAATTTATTTAGAGACAATATATTAAAATTCAGAAATATAAGCATTATATATAATAGCGCTTATATCAATTATCATGAATTCATTAAGATTAATAATTTTTGCAAAAAAAATCTTATAAAGATGTATATTTTAAATAATTATAGGGCTGTTATTAAATACAAATTAAATGGCTTAATAATTACTAATAAAAAAAAGATTTTATGTCTAAACTCTTTTAGCAAAAAAAAAGAAGTTAAAGTTATAGGTAAAGTTCATGATCAAAAAGAATTTTTTTTAAGAACAAAACAAGACTGTGACTCTATATTTTTTTCTCCTCTTTTTGCAACTTCAAAATACAACACGAGCAAAGTGTTGGGGTCTGTGAAATTTAATTTAATCTCTAGAGAATGGAAAAATGAAATCTTTTGTCTTGGGGGAATTAATTTTTGTAATTACAAAAGAGCACTTTTATTAAGTAAAAATAGTGGTTTCGGTTTTGTCTCGCTAATAGAAAGCTCTAAAATAAAAAAACCCTTCCCCTCTTTTTAAGAGAGGAAGGGTTTAAATTAGATTTAATCTAAACTATTAAATTAAAACTTTGTTGAAAGTCTAATTTGACCTTGTTTACCATCTTGTGGTTTAAACGGATCAGTGTCTAAAGATCTTCCAGCAATGTTAGTGATCTTAGAATAGTCAGCTGTTAAAGCAACTGGTCCAAGATTGTAACCAACTTGTACTGATTTAATTTTCTCATCAGAAGCACCAACTTGGCCTGAACCTACGTCAGATTTAACGTAAACCAATCCAACTGATAGTTCTTTGTTAACAGCATAAGTAACACCATATCTATTACTTTGTACTTCTACTTCTGTAGTTACAGTGCCAGCAGTTCTGTTAGTTTCCATTCTATCAAATCCAATAGCAACTGTTCCAAAGTTATACGCTATACCGTAAGTTTTTCCTTTTAGATCAGTAACGTTTTCTGAAGCTGTTGGAGTATTTTGAGCTTTTTCTTTGTTATAGAAGTATCTAGCAGATAATCCTTTAACGCCACCAATGTCAGAACCTGCGATTCCAAGTTCGTAAGAAGGGTTACGTTGACCATTTGATGAAACTTCTTGATCGTTATGACCAAATTCACCGCCTTGTGGAGCATAAATCAAAGAAGCAGTTAAGCCTGTTCCTGGAATTGCTTGAACGATTCCAACATGAGCGTATTCTTTAGTTTTAGCACCAAGTTGGTTAGTCGCGTATCCTCCTAAAGCAAGCGCAACGTGATCGTAAACGTCTACGATTTGCGGAGCTGTAGCTGAAGTTGAGTTTTGAACGTGGTCAACGCCAATTGTGAAAGTTGTTGATCCAGCGATTAAATCAAAATAAACATTCTCGTTACTAATTGAAGCGGCTTCAGTATTTCTAGTATCACCAGAAAGACCGTTAGCATTCGCACTAGAAAAACCACGAGAGCTTGTTATATTTTGACCATCAAATTCTAAAGAAAAACCAGCAGCATAATCCATGCCATTGTTTAATTTTCCTTTATTCTGAACGTTTAACTGAGATTCTCTACCGATACCTTGTCTGCTATTAAGTCCACCAGACGTAAAAGACAAAGCACGATAAGCCACAGCTAAATCACCAGTGATTGATGTCTGAGCGTTAGCTACAGTAGCACCAACCATTAATCCGCTAACTAAAGCAGATGATAGTAGTAGTTTATTTTTCATTTGTTACCTTTATTATTGTTATTTTTAACTAAGAAACTTATATATTTTGCAAAGGGTATATTTAATATTTAACTGCTAAATCTTTGAATAAATTTATAATTGTTGTATAAATACAACATTATTATAAAACAATGAAATTAATGACTATTTTAATGATATTTCGATATATTTCTTAACTATTAAACAATTTTCCCATTATTAATAATAAATAAAAATGAAATTTAAAATTATAATATTCATATTCTTAGTATCCTTAAATAACTGCTCCAGCAAAACTGATACTGTTAATAATGAAAAAGTGATAATCGAAGCTGATCCCAACAAAAAAGCCAGAGAATATGCAGATAAAGGCGGTGGAATATTTGGTGACATTAACAATAAAAAATCTTCTACAACAACTTATGAATTTGCCTCTTCTAATGTCTTATGGAGAGCTACATTAAAAAGTTTAGAATTTTTACCATTAATTAATGCTGATTATTCTGGGGGTATAATCATTTATGATTGGTACTCGGACAATTTAAATTCCAGTGAACAAATAAAAATTACTGTAAAATTTTTAAGTAACGATCTTAGATCTGACTCTGTTCAAATAATTGGTCATAAAAAAAGTTGCGATATAAATAATAAATGTATCACGACAAAATTAAATAATAATCTTCCTGAAGACATAAAAGAAAAAATATTATTTACGGCCAGAGCTATGAAAATTGAAGAGGCAAAAAATAAAAAAAATTAAGAGTTCTAGTCATGGATAACTATAATCCTTTGCCAATAGAAAAAAAATGGCAGGAATTCTTTGAAAAAAATAAAATATTCAAGACAAATTCTAGTAAAAATAAAAAGTTTTATTGTTTGGAAATGTTTCCTTACCCATCTGGAAACATTCATATGGGTCATGTTCGAAATTATACCCTTGGCGATGTTATAGCTAATTTTAAAAGACTAAATAATTATAATGTTTTACACCCTATGGGATGGGATGCTTTTGGTCTGCCTGCGGAGAATGCTGCAATGCAAAATAATTTACATCCTAAAGACTGGACATTAAAAAATATTTCAACAATGAAATCTCAACTGCAACGACTTGGTCTATCAATAGATTGGGCCAAAGAAATTTCTACTTGCGATACTTTATATTATAAACATCAACAAATCTTATTTTCTCTTCTTTTTAAAAAAGGGATTGCTTATAAAAAAAAAAGTTATGTCAATTGGGATCCTATCGACAATACAGTCCTTGCAAACGAACAGGTTACAGATGGTAGGGGTTGGAGATCGGGAGCAATAGTTGAAAAAAAAGAATTAAATCAATGGTTCTTAAATATTACAAGATATTCTGATCAATTATTAAAATCACTCGATAATCTAAAAGGTTGGCCAGAAAAAGTAAGATTAATGCAAAAAAACTGGATTGGAAAATCTGTAGGTTGCGAGATTGATTTTATTTCTGATTTTAAAAATACTAAAATTAAAATTTTTACAACACGACCAGATACAATATTTGGAGCTTCATTTATTGCTATTGCCCCAGATCATCCTTTTACTGAATCTTTTAAAAATGAAAAAAATTTTCAAAATTTCAAAGAGCTTGCCTTAAAAAATATTGCGACAGAATCATCATTATCTAAAAATGAAAAATTAGGTTTTAAAACGCCATTTTTTGCGTTACATCCTTTTTTAAATAAAAAAATACCAATTTATGTGGCTAATTTTATCCTTATGGATTATGGAACCGGAGCTATATTTGGTTGCCCAGCACATGATCAGAGAGATTTGGAATTTGCTAAAAAATATAATCTAGAAATTATTCCTGTCGTAAGCGCCAATAAGTCTAAATCTATTATAATTAATAATGAGGCATACACCGACGATGGTTTTATTATTAATTCCGATTTTCTTAATGATTTAAGCGTTGAAGATGCAAAAAAAAATGTGATTGAAAAAATAGAGGGCCAAGGAATTGGAAATTCTAAAATAATTTATCGACTTAAAGACTGGGGAGTATCCAGACAGAGATATTGGGGATGCCCTATTCCAATTATGTATAGAGAAGATGGAAAGGTTATTTTGGTTCCAGAAAAAGATCTGCCTGTAGAACTTCCTAAAGATATAGACTTTAACAAACCAGGAAATCCATTAGAAAATCATCCCACATGGAAATATACAAAATGTCCTGAAACCGGCATGAAAGCCATTCGTGAAACTGATACGCTTGATACGTTTGTGGATTCTTCTTGGTATTTTCTTCGTTTCTGTTCACCAAAAGAAGACAAAAAACCTTTTGATATAGATGAAGCTAATTATTGGATGCCAGTAGATCAATATATTGGCGGTGTTGAGCATGCCATACTGCATCTTCTGTATTCGAGATTCTTTACTTTGGCGCTACAAGATGAATTTAAATTAAAAGTTTATGAACCTTTTAAAAATCTTTTTACTCAAGGAATGGTTTGCCATTCAACTTTTAAAACAGAAAAAGGGAAATGGGTTTTTCCAAAAGAAGTTATTGAAAAAGATGGATCTTATTTTTTAGATAATAAAGAAAAAATTTTAAAAGGAGATAGTCAAGCAATGTCCAAGTCTAAAAAAAACATTGTTGACCCCGATGATATTATTAAAATTTATGGTTCAGATGCTGTAAGATGGTTCATTTTATCCGACAGCCCTCCAGATCGCGACATACAATGGAGTGATAGTGGAATCCAAGGTGCATTTAAATATATACAAAAAATCTGGCGTGTTTGTGAAAAAATAAAAGTTTATAAAAAAGAAAAGCAAGAA
>Ga0209088_10002398_pt1 | contig 11541 bp, 10 predicted proteins | sample S_140625_EF_Meta_FD_187324 | JGI IMG/M metagenome (GOLD analysis project Ga0209088, IMG submission 187324) | Freshwater microbial communities from Lake Simoncouche, Canada to study carbon cycling - S_140625_EF_MetaG (SPAdes) (version 2) | ecosystem: Environmental > Aquatic > Freshwater > Lake ...
GTCAGCAACTAAAATACCTGCTGTACCAGTGAATACTTCACTGCTGTTGGCAGCTGACTTTAATAACTTAAACTTGCTGTCTGATGTGTCATAACCAAAGAAACCAGTACGGCTTTGTGTGTCATAATATTTGAATTCAATACCACGTGCTTTGCCGTCGTTGCTTGAATATGTACCTTGACCAACTGTAAATACCGGATCAGTTAATGTTGTTACTGTTGATTCAACTGTAGTTGTTGCACCTAATACTGTTAAATTGCCTGTAACTGTAACGTTGGCGCCAGCAACAATGTTGCCGCTTACGTATGCGTTACCAACAACGTCCAATGCTTCTGATGGAGTTAATTGACCACCAATACCAACTCTGATATTTGAACTGTCAACAAACAATGTTGCACTGGCAAAGTTTGCATTGCCTGTACTTGAAACAACTGTGAAATCGCCAGTACTTGGAACGCTGTGACCAATTGGTGTACCATCAATATCACCACCGCTGATTGTTGCATCAGCAAATGAACTTGAACCAGTACTTGTTACGTTACCATTTACGTTACCAGTTAAATTACCGCTAAAGCCAGTGTTAGCTGTAATTGTTGTACCAGTAATAGCATCAGGAGTGATAGAACCAATTGGTGTACCATCTACGCTACCGCCTGTAATGGCTACGTTAGTAAATGAGCTTGAACCTGAACTTGTTACATTACCAGTTACATTACCAGTTACATTACCAGTCAAGTCACTTGTAATAATGTTTGCACTGAAATTACCACTTGCATCACGAGCAACTAATGTGCTTGGTGTGTTTGCACTTGTAGCATTGCTTGTTACAGTAATTGCACCTGTTGCGGCATTAATGCTTAAACCTGTACCACTTACGGCAGCACTTGTTACACCGCTGTTGGCAAATGTTACTGATTTGTTATCATTGTCTGTTGTAATATCTAAACCAGTGCTACCAACATAAGTTAATGTGTCAGTTGCAGTCATTGGAACTACAGTGTCTTGACCACTTACTGCAAAAGTCTTGAATTTTTCTTGATTTGCAACAGTAGCATCAATTGTACCGTTTTGGTCATCATACGTAAAAGAAATACCACTGTGTGCTTGACTTGCAGTGAAAATGCCAGCGGCATAATCTTCAGAAGCTTCTTGGAAATCTGTTACTTGTGTGCTTGGAATAGCAATTGTTACGCTTGATGCACTGGTAATGATACCACGAACATCAACTTGAATTTGTGGAACTTGTGTTGCATTGCCGTATGTATCGGCAGTTACACCGCTGTTAGAAATAGTTGAAGATATTGTTACATTTGAACTACCGTCAAAGTTAACAGTACCAGTAACATCACCACTTAAAGCAATAGCTCTAGCTGTGTTGAATTTACCATCAAGATCGGCTGTTATAATATTGGCACTAAAATTGCCCGAACCGTCTCTAATAACTAATTTATTTGATACGTTATTGCTAGTTGCGTTAGTAGCAACTGTTAATGTTTCTGATTCTGCATCAGTAGTAACTACAATACCAGTGCCAGCGGCAACTGTTAATGAATCTGATGCAGTATTTGCAACAATGTTACTCTGACCGTCGACTGAAATAGTACCATAACTATGGCTGGCTGCTACTGCATCATCGACGTATTTTTTGTTTGCGGCTTCTGTGTTAGCACTTGGTGTGTTAACCGTAACCGTTCTGTTAACTAGGGCGAATATGTCGGCGATCTCAGTTCCCGTTATACGGAAATCTAAGTCAATCGATATATTCTTAATTTTTGTTAATGCCATTTAAGGACTCCTTTAAAGGTGGGGGGTTGACTAATCTATATTATTTATCGAGATTGTGAATCAATAGCATCAAACCCCATTATTTTTAGTAATGAAGTATGATGTAATTTTTTGAGTTGTTTTATAAAAGTCTTTCAATTGAAATCATATTATCGTTAAGGGCGGCACCTGTAATAACGGTAATTCTCCAACTGATTCTTTCTGTAAAACTGACTATATTCCAAACATACGCATCACCTGTATAGATGAAATCGTGTGTGGAATTTAGATAGGCAGGAGTTGTATCTATTCTCAGATTGGTTACTTTAGTGCCATCTGACAAACAAGTACCAGATACAAAAAATGATCCTGCTACTGAAGCCAATTGAATACTTCTGTTACCTGTAGCAGGTACACGTATTTTTAAATTGCCCAGCGTCAAATAAGTGCCAGCGTTAACTATTCCGTATATGCTTTTGGCTGCTGGAATATCTACTAAATCATTATAACTGCCTGAAATAGCAATGTCGGATAGACCTGATATTTCATCGGCTGTCAAGCTTAAACTACTTTGGCCTTGCCATGCTGTTGCTTGTGTAGTGTTGTCCGGGAATGTTACACTGCCATTAGGATTCAACTGCCACGATAACCATTGACTGCCATTTCTTATTGTTAGGTTTATTTTGCCGTTGACTGCTGAATTGATAAAACTAAACTGATCACCATTGACTTCAATTCTGTGGTCTTGATCCACTAGGTATAAATGTTCTCCCGGAACTGTCCAATTGCCCTGGCCATCTAGTGAGGCTATTTTTGTTCCGTTAACCAATTGGCTTACTGTAAATATTGCTTCATCTTTAAAAGAATAATTGCCGTTGCCGTCTGTTGATAAAACTTGTCCTGCTGATCCATCAATGATGCCCAAATCTTCCATAGTTAGTTTATCATTAATCCAGTTGGTGCCATCAAAAACAATAATATCATAACTACTCGGTGCTGTAATATTGATATCTGCTAATTCATTTAACTGAGTTGGTATAACGGGTTTGTTGGATAAACTATTATAATTTTTATCAAACATTCTGTGACTTATGTCAGTTAACTGACTCATGTCTGTAGGAATTATTGGTTTATTTGTTAAATCAGTATAACTTCCGCTGATTGCCACTGTGGATAAGTTTGGAGTATTACTTAATTCTGTGTAGGATAATTGTGTGTTGATAAATCTTGTGCCATTGAATTTAAGCACATTGCCAAATGTCGGGCTAATAATTTTTACATCGCTCAGACCGTTTAAATTTACTGCGCCTGTACTGCCACTCAAAGTGGCCCAAATTAAACTGCCATCACTGTCAACACTTAACACTTGTCCGGTACTAGGTAAATTATTAGTTAAAAATTTAATAGGGCTAATTGTAGCATCGCCAGGGGTTCCGATACCTGTTGTGCCTACATCAATACCATAAAAACTACTGCGTACTGGAGGGGCTTCGCTGAATATAATATCATCCCCATCTAATATATACGACTCTCCGGGTTCTTGAATTACGCCGTTGATACTGATAACCAATACATTTGCACCTAATATATTTGCCGTTACACCATTGGCAGTCAAAGTAAAACGGGTAGTAGTTCCATTAAATCCACTGCTGATGTCATCCAATTTTCTAATGGCTGTTGTAGCTTCATTGCGTGGGAATATTAAATGGTGTACTACAATAGGACTGCCTGAACCGGGCGCTACTGTAAATTCTATGTTGTTGTATTGATCTAAATTGTAGTCATCTACTGGCACCATTGTATAACCGGCAACACTGACCAGCAGTGCTCTACTAGTTACAGGTTTTGGATTACTTAATGGAAATACCTGTTGGATTCCATTACCGGTAAATGTATCAACTACAAACGCACTTTCTGGTCGTTGTAGTGGTGTTGGAAATCCAATATAATTAGGACTTAGTTGTTCACCTTCACCTGCAGACGTTATTCCTATATAGGCCATTATTGTTTATTCCATGATTCTACTATTTGTTCTTCTAGCATATTTACAAGATTAGCATGAGTAATAGTTTGATTTTGCATAGATGTCCATTTATTTACAGGACAGCTAGAATTAGAAAATGATGTTTTTGCTGGCATAAAACAGCCGCATTTTTCACATGTCTGTAAAGTTGTGCGTAAAAAATCGCAACTTTTACATATTGACATCCTGTGAATTTTTACTGCATCATTGACAATTTTAAACATTTAGATCTCCATTATGCTGGCAAATACTGTAATTGGACAACCTGTACTACTTTTAACTCTGATACTGTCTCCAGTTTCTAAGTTAATTGGTTTTTCCAATACTAGCGTCATATTTGCTCTCAAAGGAATTTTGTCTAATAATGTTATTGTTACTTCTGAACTATCGTCTAAAACTTGAAAAACAATATCAGCATTTGATCCAATACTGTTATTACTGATATAAACTGCATGAACTATTGTAGCAGTGTCGGCCGTATATAACGTCGAAAAAGCTGTAACAGTATCTTCTATTTTTGTGGTTGCATTTTTCCAAACTGCCATTTTTATCCTCCAAATGCTATAGCATATACCAACGCATTATTATCTGCAATACTTACCTTTGTATCAGTATATGTATTAGCAGAATCCAATGTATCAGCATCGCCTTGCTGTCGATTTTCAATCTCTGTTGCCAAATCATTTTGTAAATTTACCAAGCTTGTTGCTATGTTGGCAGCAAAATCGGGATCATTGGCTAAAGCATCAGCTAGTTCTTTAAGTGTATCCAACAAAGTATCCGCACCGTTGACTAGTGCGCTAATTTGATTGTCCACATAATGTTTAGTTGCGGCATCTTGTGCTTCTACTGGATCTACTACATTGTTAATTAAACTTGTAGTAACATTTATTGATCCCCCAGCAGGTGTTAGTGTAATGTTAGCGCCATTGCTGGTTGTCAACACTAAACCTGCTACGCCATTTACTGTATTTGTCTGATGATTTATATTAATTGCCATATGAATATTTATCAAAACAAAAGGACTCCGAGGAGTCCTTTTGATGATTTATAAAGTCTTAAAAAGAAATTATAGATATTTTACTGTACCCATTGCAATGTTGCCTAGGTAGTCGGCAGCATTACCAAGAGATGATGCTGTGTTTGTTAACTCAACATAACCATAACGTGTCATGAATGATACGACTGGTTCCATTGTGTTAGGATCTAGAACAACACCACTGCTCATCAATGGAATGTATGGGCAATAGAAAGCGGCTGCGTCCATTTCGTTAGGACCTTTGTAACCAACCAATACTGGTGCAGTTGCATCAGCATAGCTGTTTACATAAACACGAACTGAGCTGTTTAATGTACCAGCAAATTTAGTGTTAGTAGGAGCTTCGAATGTACCTTCTGTAGTACGAGCAAACGCTGAAGTAGTAGCACTTTGTAGAATTGTTAAAGCTGTTGGGCTTACAACTACGAAGTTACCAGCACCACGACGTGTGCGTTGAGCAATACGGTTAGCAACATCATTGATCATGATGGCTAATACAGCGTGTTGGTCACCAACGAAAGTCTGTGTACCTGTGAATGTTACGCTACCGTCTTGAGCGAATGTGTGAGTAGCAGAACCACTCAATGTTAACAAGCTACCGATAAGTTCTTGGTCGATTTCAGCTGTAATTTCTTGAGCTAAAGCGGCCATGATTTCTGCTTCAACATCTAAACCGTGCATTGCTTGTGCATCTTGCGCGGCTTCAAACGTCCAGCGAGCTGACATCTTACGTGTTTTAGCTTCAACTGTTTGTTTCAAGATTTGAATACTTAATTTCTTACCTGGTGTACCTTCCATTGTACTTGTTGCATCAGCACCTGGAGCACTTGCATTGCCGTTACCTGAGTAAGCTTTAGCAATGTTGAATGGGCTCAATGCTTCGCTACCAGCTGTAACACCAGCGGCAGTTTCTGCGTAACGTACACGTAGAGTGTGAATTTGACCAACTGGGCCAGTCATTGGCTGAACACCAACGATTTCGTTAGCGATAACAGTTGGCATAACACGACGGATTACTGGAAGAATAACTTTGTTTAAAACAGCTACGTTACCAGCTTGAGTTGCACCTGCTGACGCACTCTCCATAATGTTTTTCTTAGTATTTTCTAAGATTGTTTCCATAACAGCCTTGCGGTTGCCATTTAGCCCTTCTAGTAGAACGTCTTTAGTTGCAGTCCAATTTTGGGCTTCGAAAAGTTTTTCAGACATGGTAGTCTCCTTTTACTTACTTTCCAATACCGGCTAGCTTGCGTAGTGAAATGATATCTGCTGGTGCAGAGTTCTCACTAGAAGTTTTGTCGCCAGTCACCCCAGTCTTCTGAGATGATGTACTCTCTGATATTACAGTTTTACCTTTTGGTACAACTGCTGTTTCATTAAGAACGGCTGGTAGATACTTGTTGTATGATTCACGTAGTTGTGTAGTAGATGTTGTTTTTAACAAATCTTCCATAATACCACGTTTCTCTTTACCAAGTGGAGCTACCAGTTCTTGCATTATAGCTTGACGCTTTACAGCATCTTCGGCTATACGAATTTTTTGCTGAGCTTGTGCAAGTTCAGCTTCTTTAGTTGTAACAGCGTTGGCTGTTTCATTTAAACGAGTTGTTAAATCAGCAATGGTATTGCTTAATTTTTTAACTTGTGTTCCATCTGCAAAACCACTGGCCATAAATTCGCCAGCAAACGCTTCCATGATCTTGCGACCAAATGCGTTTTCACGGCTAACTTGAATGTCTTCACGCAGTTGAGTAATTTCACTACGTAATGATTCAGATAATAATTTTTCAGCTTTAGTAGCGGCTTCTTTGATAAATTTGGCTTTAGCTTGGGCAATTACTTGACGACCTTCTTTTACAAGGTCTACACGTGCCTGGACTAATTTTTGTTCGTCTTCTCTAAGTTCTTTAAGTTCAGAACTTAGTTTGCGTAAAGCAAATTCTTCAAGTTTTTCAAAGTTTTTCTTTTGTGAGCTACGGTCTTCTCTAAGTTCTTTAATTTCCTTAGCCATGGCTTGCATAACAAAGTTGTTTAACATTTTTGCATGTTCACGAATTTGTTTTTTATAAGCAACTCTTGACTCTACAACTGCACGTTTGTCTTGTGCAAACTCTTCCATTTCTTTGCGAATTGCTTCAGAAATCATTTTGTCAGCGGCACTTACGATTAAACCCTTGTCATGCTCGTAGCGTTGACTGAATTCTTCACGCAAGTTAGCTTCAACTTGTTCATGTAGTTGTTGTACTTTAACGTCCCAAGCTTCTTGTAATTGGCTTGTTACTTCCTCAGATAGTACCTCGGTTCCAAATAGTTCTTTAATTGTGCTCATCTTTTATCCCCTTATTTTTTTAGGTTGTTGATGAACCTAAGAACCTCTTCCTGGAGGTATCTTTGTGCTTTTTTATCATGTCTTACTGCTTCGCTCACGTCCATAAGGGCGCCGCGTCTACGATCCATCATTACACGTTCGTAGATTGCTTTGGGATATGCCTCTGGAGCACTAGGTTGTGCCACGATATCTACCGTGACAATTTCAAAATCTGTTACGCCACCAGAATCATTGACGTTGCCAGACCCCCTACTTGACACACCAAGTTTAACACCGCTCTCTAATAGAGTTCTTACAATGTTACCCATTGGGGTTGGTAGGATTTTTAATTTACCTATACCGTTATTTTCACTCATGTACATGTTGGTAATCATGTGTGACACACGGTCTAAGTTAACTTGTAGGTCATCAGGGTGATCGGCTTCGCCTAACACACTGAAACCATTTTTAATTTTTTCAGCAATATTGCTAGTAGCTCTGGCAATTTCATTTACAGGATAAACACGTTGATTTTGATTCTTCACGCCACCTTGAATGAAAATACCTTCCATATACAAGTCTTTACCGCCAGTAGAATTTTCCACAAGCTGGGTACGAATCCCAGCTTGATCGTAAGTTAATGCTTCAACTAATGGTAGATAGCTTGCCATATTATTTTGCTACAGGACTTGTTTTATTGCTTGCACTGTCGCTGTTCTTAGGAGTAGATACGCCTTTTAGTGCAGGAGCTTTGGCATTGCCAACTTTGTTAACATTGCCTGAATTGATTTCCTTGCTTGATGGAGTTGTGCCGCCAGCTGTGTTACCATCAGTTATTTTGATAGCTTTTGCGCCGTTTGCACTGATTTTACTACCTGAACTTACTGGGCTCTTTTTGTTTTCGCCATCTTCACCTGGTGTTGGCTTGCTAACTGCTTTTAATGAAACACTTTCACCAAATGCATTGTAACCTTCTTCTGTTGGCTCTTCTTCGTCAGCTGGCATATCCATGTCGCTTGAACCTTCATCGCCGGCGCCTTCTGCGTCGCCCATGATTTCAGCAAATGCGGCTTTTAATTCAGCAAATGCATCTTCGGCGTTGTCCATAGCTTGTTCAACTTTTTCTTCTGCACTGCCGCTCATGTCGTCAGAACCTTCATCACCGGCTGCCAAATCCATTGTAGCTTCTGGTTCTGTTGGCTCTTCCTCGTCGGCTGCCATTGGATCTTCCATGTCGTCTTCAGCTTCGCTGAATAGACTTTCGTCATCCAATTCTTCTTCGTCAGCAATGATTTCATCTTCGAAGTCTTTATTTGGAGAACCACCGATTGATTCGTCCATTTCTTCGTCAGTGATTTCTTCGTCAAATTGACTTAGTTCTTCGTAAATTGATTTACCTTTTGCAACAAAGAATTGATGTAGCAATTCGCTTGCACGGTCGTCTTCTTTATTGATAAGTGCTTCAAGCACTTGTTCTAATGTATGTTTAGACATGTTTATATTCTCCTGTTGGCCAAAAGTGGTCTAGTATGAATATATTTACATTAGATTACAGAAGTAGTAAGGAAATAGAGTTAAAAACCCAGTTTTCTCATAGATCACTAGGTTAAGTATAGAATCAAACTGCAAATTTTTGCAATTTTTACATAGCTAGCGGACGCTGGTATATTTTCTTGTAAATGTCTTCGCGATCCTTTATTTCTAATTTACGGATTTCGCGCATCTTTCTCAGCTTGCCTAAATGTGCTAAAGTAAGTCTTGGGCGACGTGTGTCTAGCTTTTTACTCTGTTCGAATTTGTCATCTTCAGGCGATTGCACTGCATCTTTAACTTCATTTAATTTCATTGTGTTGCTCCTGGAGTTGGTTTAGCATTAGCTAAAGGACTTTGATTTGTTTCAGCACCAAGGCCTCCTACTGCGCCGGCTTGTGCGTCGGCTTCAGCTTTTCCGTTTACTGCATCAATTTGACCAAAGTCATCTTCAGTAGGACGTTGCAGACCTACTGAATTTAAATCGCTGCCACCTAGTGCAGATTCTGGACCCATGGCAGGTGTCGCTTGTCCTTCTGGATTTTCTTCCATCCATTGAGATTCGTTTTGTACAATTTCTTCGTCTGTCAAGCCTAGATATTTTTTCAATGCAAAACGTCTGCTGATATATGGAACTTCTGCCAACTGTCCAAATACTGCGGCTCTGGCATTGTTAACTTCAATTTCTCTATATTCACTAAAGCTTTGTGGAGGTAAGAATGTCAACTTAAATGTACTGGCATCTATTTCTATACCTTTTTTCTTTAAGAACATTTTAAATTCTTTGTCCAAGTTATTGATCATTAGATTCTGTAATCGTTGGCAATACTTGTTAAAGCGGTATTCTTGAATATATGCTGTGCCTACGCGGCCGTCATTATAAGCGGCTGTGCCATCATCTGGTCCTGTGGGCATATAACTACTGGGAATACGTAACGCACGTAGCATTTTATTGTTAAAGTATTTCAAGTCATCAATCTGACCCAAATTATCGCCACCTGGCAATACTTCAACTTTACTTCCGCGACCTTCTGCTGTTTGAGCAAAGAAATAGTCTTCTAACATGCTTAATGGATTATAGCTGGAATCCATAATGCTTTGGCCGCCGCCAGTACGACTAGGAATTCTGCGTTGATGGATTTCGTTTTTAACACGTTCCACAAAACTCATGGCCATGTTAGCTGGCATGTTTCCCACGTCAATGTAGAATACACGACGCTCGGGCGCACGTTGCACACGATAAATTAAGATACTATCTTCTAACAAGCTCTTTTGTTGAAAGATTTTAAACACTGATTCTAATACACTGGTACCAAATGGATAGTTCGTATCCATGCCTTCACTTAGACTTAGGTGTAGCACGTGAGCGGCATCCACTGCTGTTTCTACATTGTTTGTAGTAGTATTACCTGCTGTGTTAGCACTGGCAAACTGTGTAAATGCACTCTTATTAAACTGTGTTGGACCGTAGTTTTGATCTGCAATCAATGGATTTGTAGCAACTTTTTGTCCTACATCTAAGCTGATATTCTTGATAATATACTGTTCAATTTCACGTCCTTTACTTTGATTAATAACAATCTTGGTAACATCTGTAGGATCAACATATAGCAATTCGTATGTTTCCGGATCACGTATAAAGAAAATATCACCTGATTTAATCACATTACGTACCATGCGCCATGCACGTTTGTTCCAGTCATTGATCATGCACCACTGACGTAGACTGCGTGTTATTACGTTTACTTCAGCTTCTGTTGTATCGTTAAAATGTTCTATGCTAAAAGGCAAATTGCTTTCGTAATCAAACTGTGTGCAGAATTCAGAGATAGTATCCAATGCTCCGTTGATTTCACTGTCCATGTCCATGATTTCATACTGCATATAACGGTCAACACGATTGGGTGCTCCGGCATATACGTCTTTTAACCAACTGCTAAACTTAGTAGTACTGCCGTGGTGATTACCGGAAGCGGCTTTTGATTGGGCCGCTTCGTTGGCTGTTTGTGGTATTTGAAAATGTTTTTTCCAACTCATATTTTATCCTGTACTGTATTTATAGAATATTACAGTATTATTTAGGCACTGGCAAGACTTGTTGTTCTCAAATACTTGTTGCTGTCGTCTTGCAAGCTGGCTGTGCGTGATTGAATACTGATCTGAGCACTGTTGCTTGATACTAGATCTTCTAACAGGGCTGTCTGTTTGGCCGTTTGACGTTGATTTTCTGACTCTTTAACTGCATTTTGATTATTGGCAGCGGCTGCTGTGTCTGGTAATACATTAGAAGTTGTAGTTGATTGATCTACTGGATAAGCCGAGGCTATGCCTGTTTGTGTTTTTTCTGAAGCCGTATTAGCAATTTTAGTATCACTGCTTCCACTGTCCCCGCCGCCAAAGATCTTTCTGCCTATCCAACTTGATTTTAACCAATTCCACATGGCCATTATTCCGTCACCTAATAATTTAAATGGTGTCAATACAAAATCAATAATATTCTTGCCTGCTTCCACAATAGATTCCCAATTATCATAAACCAAGTATGCTATGCCGGCTAGTGCGGTAACTGCGGCAATAATTGGCAAGAAAGGAGCGGCTGCTGTCCATGCGGCAACTGCTAAACCTCCCAGGCCTGCCAACGCTGGCATTAAGCCAGCTAATAATGCTCTTCCTAAAACAGCAACCCCTTGCATCATTGATACAGCCATAACTTTCAATGACGATCCAAATGCCATTAACGAAGCCATTGCTCCGCCATTTGCGGCAGTGTATGCTGTTATAGCACCAACAGCTGATTGTATTGCAGGATAGAATTGAAGTAATAATCCACCAAATGTTCCTACAATTTCCAATGTTTGGCCGGCGCCGACTAAAAAT
>Ga0209088_10002401_pt1 | contig 11526 bp, 9 predicted proteins | sample S_140625_EF_Meta_FD_187324 | JGI IMG/M metagenome (GOLD analysis project Ga0209088, IMG submission 187324) | Freshwater microbial communities from Lake Simoncouche, Canada to study carbon cycling - S_140625_EF_MetaG (SPAdes) (version 2) | ecosystem: Environmental > Aquatic > Freshwater > Lake ...
TCAAGCGGCCAGTAAGTACTGATATAGGCAAGCAACTTTTGGACATTATGGATAAAGTCTGAGGTATTGGAGTTCTGTCGCATCTCCCCGTTGACAAGTGTCTGAATTTGTAAATTATTAGGATCGCCCACAATATCAGCGGTGACAAAATTTGGCCCAATGGGAGCATATTGATCCAAGGTTTTACCCATCATCCACTGGCCACCTGGGAGATCTAACTGCAAATCACGTGAAGTAAAGTCATTTGCAGTGCAATATCCAGCAACGTAATTGAGTGCTTCTGATTCAGGAATATTGCGGCCCCTCTTCCCAACGACTACTAATAGTTCGGTTTCATAGTCGAGCTTATAAGAAACCTCAGGCGGAGGAATTTCTAATACGCACTGATGAGCAGCCAAACTATTGTCATACTTATTAAACAATGCAGGTACAGCTGATTTAGGCACCCCCACCTCTTCTGCATATTGGCGGTAATTAATGCCGACACAAATTATTTTGCCTGGGCTCTTAAAAAGTCTGCCATAGCGAATTTTCGATTCTGCTAAATAGGGTACTCCCGACTTTTCTGCGCCAGCTACTACCTTATTAAAGGCGGTGACATTACCCTCTTGCAGCAATTGATCCAAGGTATATGGCGCAGCAATATTGAGCTTTTTAGCAACAGCGCGAATGTCAATTACCCCTTTTGCACTGAAGACCCCCATTGTCTCTGAGCCATCGCCATTCTTAATGGATAGGATCTTGGCATTTTTGACCATCATATGAGGGCCGCTATAAGCTTCCTGTTCCTTAATAAACTTAAATCTACGCGCAGAAGCCTCCGAAGAAAAACCTAGGGTTGAGGCGGCCACAATACCAATTCCGGATAAGGAAAAGGTCTTAATAAAGCGGCGACGTGCGCTCATGTTTACTCCAGCTTGATGATTGGGTTAGATAGTTTAACGGCTAAATGAGTCACTAATTGAGTCACTATAAGCTCATTACTCTTTTAACAACTCAGTTAATAAACCACTTAAAACTCCGTTATTAACTGAATTACTCTTCCTCAGTCGCTTCCGCCTGCTCCCAAACGTCCTCATCTGGCGCTAGCTGGGTTTGCGCAACGAAGGTTTTAATAGCCAACAGAGAATCTTGGGCAACATCATCCAAAGTCAATGTCCCCAGCTCACCAGCGCATAACTGCTGACATTTTTCTAAGTCGCCAATCTCAGCAGCCTCAGCCAGGGTGAGTAATTTTCCTAAAACGCCACTGCGATCTGCAATCGCATCCACAACTACACCGGGCAAATTGAATTTAGACAAAATATCCCGACTAGACTCATCAAAGAGGTTATCAATTAGGGATAAACCACCAACCAGGAACGCTAAATCGCTCGAGCCCAAACCAGCGCCAGCAGGCAATTTGACCGACGCCAATTCCATAAAGAATGCTCTGACGCAAACTAATTGAAGTAAGGGGGTGGATTCGAGCGAAACCTTAGCCTTGCTATCAGCGTAGAGCAATAATTGTGTCCAGCGCGTAATACGCTTGACCCCAGAAATCACTGCGGCGTCTCGAACATTCTCAGGCTTTGCACGCTTCCTACCAGCATCGACTTCCGCAATCACCATTAAGTGTTTTGCTACTACGGGGTTCAACTCGATCTCATCAACCAACTCGTGTAGCTCAGGTGACGAAAGCAGCAAAGTCAGTAGCTTTAATATCTTGCGGTAGTCATCACCGCGATGTAAGGACAGATCTGGATCAGGCTTAATGAAATAAAAGCCCTCATAGGCATCAAAACCTAAGTCGCGAGCCTTATGAAAATCTTCTGGAGTTTCTACATGTGTTGCAATCATCTGCATCACTGCACCATCACTACCGGCTTTTGCGCCTTTTTTCGCAGGCGACTTGGTATCTCTTGGTAAAGGCGTGGCTTTACATAATTCGATCAAGCTTGCTGCATTCTCTACATGCTGAATATCCAGCTTGACATAGCGAAATTTCGGCAGGATATCTTCAAGCCCATCAAATACCTCTGTCAAACCAGTCAGCACAAGTTTATAACCAGTATTTGATAACTTTTCGAGCTTTTCGAGAATCTCAGGCACCTTAGGCGCATCTGGATCATCGGGATTTTTGGCATCCTTCTTATTTACTTCGGCCTTTTCATCCTCAGGGGGTTCAGTTTTAATTGCTTCAAGAATCTCAGCCAAATCAATTTGCAAAGGAAACTTCATTGCCGGAATACCGCGCAGTTCATCCCCTAATTGATGAGGGTGAATTTTGATGAAACCCAGATGCAAGCCAAGTGACTGAGCCACACCCTTGGTCTTCAGTGCGTATAGCATTTCACCGAGAGTGACTTCTTTGACCTCATTGCCCTCATCATCCCGCAAATTAGCATCTGTAATTTCATCGGGATAAGTGACTTCTGCCTTGGGATCTGCCGCCAGGCGCTTGGCAATTTGTGCCAGCACTTCATTGCGTTCATTGATCCGCTTTGCCTTCAGAGTGGTTCCCGGGCGAAAAAAAAGTTCATACCCAATGATCGCTTGATCGCGATCGATGATAGGTTCACGTCCTAAATATGAATTTTCAGGCGCAACTTTTTCAGGCCCTTTAGGAGCCTGGACGGGAGCTGACTGAGTTTTTTTACCAAATAGTGCCATTTATTTTCTTACTAGGAAGATTTCCTTTTGAATGAATACGGTTTTAAAATGGTTATGAATCATTTTTTTTAGAGCTATCCCACTCTTTTATATAACGCTCTAAAAATTGAATTTGACCTGTTCTGTGCTCCAAAGTATCTTTCACCACATCTCCAACAGAAATCACACCTCTGACCTTACCCTCATCCACTACGGGCAAGTGGCGAATTCTTTTGGAAATCATGATTTGCATGCAGTCTCGCAAATCATCTTCATAAGCTACTGAGATAGGGTTTGGAGTCATTATCGCTTTGACCAATACTTCTTTGGCGCTCAAACCTGGAAGCAGCACTTTAATAGCGCAATCACCCTGGGAAACAATTCCTACTAATTGATCAGAATCAATCACCAATACAGAGCGCACTAAATTATCGCGCATGAGCTCTAATACTTTGACAACATAGTCAGAGGAACTCACTGAAATCAGTGTATTCGATTTGTTGGCTAAACAGTTTTTTACCATTGGCATACGACGCTTATCCTTTTATATCTTTAGAGCAATATGAGCACCGGAAAATCCAGCTAGCAACATACATTGATCAATCATCGATTCTATCCAAGCCACAGGCTGATCCAAACAAAAAAGCTCTGCCAACTTATACGTATATCCTATCCCGATTGGCCTGTTTTTTGTGCAATCTTAGGGAAAATCCTAAAAAAGGAGCTTAAATATCGCTCTATAGCCTTGCAAGAAAGGGGAAGAAGCTCAAAACAAGCCCCCAATGCCTCAAGCAAAGTATTTACTTAGTTCAAAACTGGCGCTTGAAATGCTGAATTCTGGAGGGATTGGCTCATTGCCCAGGAATTAGGTACGACTTTTGAATTTTAAGTTCCAGCTATTGCCATTCTTATCCCAATATTCTCGGTAGATTACAGAGCTATCGCCCTGACCAATCGGCTGGTCAATCACTAAAGTGGATGTTGATTCTGGGGCATAGATTGCTTCAGGCGGGCGAATAATTTTGCTTTTGGGGCCAGCAGCTCTAAATCCGGCAATTTCATTGGTTACCTTGTTGGCGCGTGCGCTCCAATCAGCTTTCTTGAGCCATTGAACCGAGGGAACTACAGTGACATTAATTTGTCGCTTACTAGCTAGCTCAATAATTTCTCGTACATCATCATTCGCAAAGGCAAGGCAGCCATCAGACGCTTTTGGCGCTCTACTATAGGTATCTTTAGGTACCCCATGCAACCAAATTCCTGAACCACTGATATCCAGCTTCTTATCGAGCGCATTAGGGAAGCTCAACTCTAGCGCCCCGGCGCCAAAAATAGATCTTAGCTGTTGCTTCGGAATCTGCATGGTTACAGAATAGACTCCTAGAGGAGATTTGAGATCACCCTCTTTTTGTTTCCCAACACCAAGCTTACCGATAGTAACGAAATAATCCTTCTCCCAGACTGGATCCCCATCTTTATTACGCAAGAGATAGGCCCGGGAAATGGATGCATCAACTAAAATGACATCTGCATTTTTTGGCATTTTTAAGATCTGTGCTGGGCGAAGTTCGGCCAAGTTAGGTATTACCGCATTTCTTAATTGCAGTTCAGACAATAAGTTTTGAGGAGCCTCACCGTCTCGAACTTCACTTTTTGACTTATTAGCTATTGCTCCACCCGTAAGAGCGGTTAACAATTCTGCTCGCATAAATGTTGCCAAACGGAAATTAGGGTGCTCCACTTCGGACTTATTCAATAAGTCCATGGCTTTATCTAGATTGCCGTTACGCACTAATTCTTGGGTAGCCTGACGAATAGTGGTGTCACCGTTAGCCAAACAAATAATAGGCGCTATAGAGAAGCAAGTGATAAATAAAAGCTTAAAACGCAACTTTAGGGCTCCGCTATCGAGGTGTGAGTTATTTATTGAATTCACGAGCAATTAACCAAGTTCCCTTGTCATTGACCCACTCTAAACACTTTACAGAGTTCGTATTAACGTTTGCAGAGCTGTACTTCTGTCTAAAGGTTACAACAATTTTGCTCTTTGACTTGACCACTTTCATAATACTAATTTCAACATTGATAGCCCCAGGCTTAGCAACCCTCTGCTTCCTTTGCTCCAACCAATCTGAATACGATAATCCCTTGTCAGGCGAAAAACTAGGCGAGTAAAACGCCAAATAAGACTTAACGTTTTTACTTGACCATGCCTTCACCCAGTTATCCATATTTGCAGTAATCATCTCAAGCTCCTGCGGAGATGGCGCGGTATCTTTTTCAGTTGCAGCAACCTGGGCTGGTGGCGCCTCAAGAACTGGAGTAGCTACAGGACTGGTCTTGGGTGCCTGAGCAATAGGGGCAGCGGCTAATGATGAAGGCGTTACAGGCGCTGACGCTGGTCCTGGTGCTGGTGCTTTTGGAGCCTGTGCCACCACTACCGGTTTATCAACTAAATCAGCGCCAGTAGTAGAGGCCGCCATGAGAATCGGTGTGGGAGCAGAATTTTTTTCATTCAAGGCTTTTGCATAAGCTTCCGCTGCCTGAGCCGAATAAATTTTGCGCAAACTTCTATAGGCTGGCGATGTAGAATTCAGAGCCGTTTCTAGGACCTTTCGTGCCTGCTCTTTTTTATCCATTCCCCATAGGGCAACTGCATAGTTATTAGCCACCAAAAGATTGGCACGGTCCTTTTCATAAAGGGGCTCCAAAAGATTAGCGGCCTCTTGCCAGCGGCCTAACATTAGTAAAGCAGAGGCTTTAGTGTTTGCATAGTCAATGGGGGATAAATCCTTTTTTAGCGACTCGGCTTGCGCAAGAGCCGCCTTTGAGTCCCCTTTTAATAAAAGACTTTCTATCGCCTGTGGAGACACATAAGCAGATGCAGGGGTAATACCTATAAAAACCAGTGTTAAGGTGCCACAATAAAGTTGAAGGAGCTTGCGCGAAAGGCACAGTTTTCTAACTTTAAGCAAGCGAAATTCAGTCAAAATGGATGGCATTAGGTAAAAGGGGCATTAAAACTCAGTGATTTTAGCATTTTCGTAAAAATTATCAATGCCGATAGTCTGTTAGAGCACTTTGAGCCAACAAAACCCCCTTAAAAATCTCTAAATAATTGATCCATAATGGGGTCTTTTACCCATTGATTGTGAGCATTTGTCCGTCTTTTCAAAAAACTCTAAGTCGAGCATTATGAATCGACAGCTCCATTAAAATGAATTGCATAAGCAATTTCCATTTAAGACTCCGTTTATAAGGCCTGCAATTACGTGAAATACCTCATCGCCATTCTGCTGTTAACTACGCAACTGGTTTTTGCTCAAAATTCAGAGCGAAAAGCTGGGGGGTATCGGAATTCGATATACCAGAAATGCCGAGGGGATGATCCTTATCAAACATGTTGAAGAAAGATCACCGGCAGCTCAGGCGGGCATTCAGACCAATGACATTATTATTAGCATCGATGGATCAACTCTTAAAGGGATGGATCCGGCCAATATTAAAAATGTACTTCGTGGCAAAGTCGGCAGTACCGCGGAGATTAAATTAGAAAATTCGCAAACTAAGAATGAATACTCCGTTAGCGTAGTTCGAAAGATTGTGCATTTTGGAGCAAATGATGCTCCCAAAGAAGCTGCTAAAACCAACACTCAGGCCGAGATAAAAAATGTTGAGAAATCGGAAGTCGCACCAAAAGTAGTAGCCCCAAAAATAAGTCCCAAGCCTACTGAAAAAAGCTCCACGTCTTCACCTTCTGGCCCCTCTGCATTAGTAGCTTCACCAACGCCTGCTATCACCAGCGTAGAGAAGACTTCCGCAAGCCCCACCAGTGACTCTAAATACTTTATTCAAACTGGAGCTTTTTTTACGAAAGAAATTGCAAATGATCAGGTAGCAGCATTTAATCAAAAGGGCTATACCAGCTTTGTTGATCCTACAAAGATTAATGGTAGCAATATTTATCGCGTTAGGATTGGCCCCTTAGCAACACAACAAACCGCAGAAGCACTATCTAAAAAATTAGCCAGTCAAGGGATTACTAACTCGATCATTGACGGCTCTCAGATAGCACCCAAGAACTAATCAATCGCGATATGAATGTACTTTTACCTCCTCAAAAAACAACAAGCAACGTATTAGCTTAGCTACACTCTTTTTCACTTCAAACATCAAGTTACATTATGCAAATCATTTGGATTTCCGGGGCAACATCCCACTACAGAAAATTTAATGTCACGAAAACCCAGCTGACAAGATTTGCGATTCTGCTCGCTTTGCTATTAATTATGATTGGTAGTGCTATCTATTTCATGGGCTTTAGAGTTGCAATCAAATTTGACCCTGGCATGGCTCGAGACATGGGTGGCGTGATTACCTCAGAAGAGCTATATCACCTTGAAGAAGAGTATCGTCAAAAACTAACTAAGCTACAGGGCTCTCTCAAAGCAATGGACCAAAAAATTGATAGTCTAAGCAAGCTCAATGAGCAGTATGCCGCGCTAGCAACACCGCTGCCAATAAAAGAAAAACGCAAAGACAAGGAAAAAAGTAGCGAGGCAAGCGAAGGCAAAGGAGGCCCATACCTACCCCTATTTCCCAATCAAGTCAATTTTGAAGAAAATGTCAGCTTGCGTATTGGCATCACAAAAACACTAGAATCTACGGAAAGCCTGAATAAAAAAATACAATCATTAAAAGAGGCATGGCTTGAAAAATATGAGCGTTTGAGCCTTTTACCTACAAAACCACCTTTAGCTTCGGGTTATGGTTTGAGTAGTAACTTTGGAACGCGCTTAGACCCTATTAACAACAGTCCAGCATTTCATCCTGGAATTGATTTCAATGCTAAGCCTGGTACACAAGTATTTGCGGCAGGAAGTGGCTTAGTAATCAAGGCTAAATACGATACAGAGCTGGGAAACGTCATTGAGGTCAAGCATAGTGAGGGCTTTACTAGCTTATATGCGCACTGTCAAAAGCTACTAGTCAACCCAGGCGATACTGTCACGCGCGGCCAACTCATTGCAGAAGTTGGCAATACTGGTCGTTCCACAGGACCACACCTACATTTCAGTATTTATAAGAATGGCACCCTGTTAAATCCGATGGAAGTTTTATCATTCTCTAAACCATTAGCTGCTAAAGAAAACTAAGAAGAAATTCCTGCATCTTGCTTAATCTTATCAATGGTATTTTGTAACTGCGTGGCTGAGTCAGCAGTAGAGTTTGGCTCTGGTCTCTTAGAAATCATCTGCCCATTGAGGGTTGCACCAGGCTCAATCCCAATCGTATCGTAGGTGACGTCCCCATGAACATTAGCGGTTGCATGTAATTCAACCCTCTCATGCGCGTAGGTGTTGCCATTCACCATACCAGCAATGAGAACTCGAAATGCATAGACATCACCATGAACTTCACCGCCCTTACCAATGGCTACCGTAATTCTTTGACCAGCTCTCTCTTCGATATTCCCAAATATCTTGCCATCCACTCTTACGCTCTCAGAAACCATCAGGGCGCCATGAAACTCGGTAGCATTTCCAATAATTGTCCCGAAAGACTCGATCAGCGGTTCAGAAAACTTGTTTTCATGATTTTTTTTACCAAACATAATCGCACCCCTTTAATTTTGCTTGCTGAGAAAAGCAGGAATGCGGGAAGCCTCAGTAACGTGCTGTTCGCTAGCTTTAAAGGCCTGCATTTGAGAGCGCGCCTGCATACCAGATAGTTTTTTATTCTGACGATATCTATCTAATATCAAAATACCCTTACCCAAACCAGAATAAATAGCGCTCAATTTAGAAGTAGGTGCTTCACGCTCACGCTTTTTATCTAAAATCTTTTCCGATACAAATTCACCAAAGCGGCAAAAGTAGTTAGAAATAGTAGCATTGCTCGAGACACAGAAAAAATCTTCGTAGACAAAGTTATCAATATCATTAGCACGCAACACAGGCGGAGTAACGTAACACATTCCTAATGAGGCAAGATTTGTGGAGATGCTAGTTTCTGCAAAATTGGTCTCTACTCTGCTAGGCACAGCCATGATGACTTGTTTATTTTTAGAAATCAAAGGCGAATTACGCAATACATATTCCAATATAAAAATTTCTGTACTAGCTAGCTCAAACTTAGAGGTTGAGGTAGGAACTAAAATGATATCGAAATCATGCATAAAATTTTCTGCCATATTTGGCGTCCAAGTGAGGTCGGAGATACTGACATCAAAACCTGTTGAAAATTTTCGCAAAGATGATCTGGCGCTTAATAGAGTCATACCTGCGCTTTGATAAGACATTTCAGCACGATAGGTCTCAATACCAATATTGGGAGCCTTTTTAATCCAAGCAGAGGATGAACTTTGCTCATCGTAATCAATCAATGAAATCTTTAGGCCTTTTTGAAGAGCTAGATATGCAGCAAGATTGGCGGCAATAGTACTTTTGCCAACACCACCCTTGCGATTTGTTACCAGCACTTTTATTGTTTCCATGACAATCACTCGCTCTGCTTTACTCAAATAGGACATTTATCCTATTGCTATGCATCAGAATTTGCAACAAATTTCTCATAAAAATTAAGTGATTACGGATCAAACTTCAACTTAAAAAGACGAATTGAAGTAGAGGACCATCAAAATGTAAGTATTTTCCTTACATTAAGTTAATGATCGGGATATTTGATCAATCTAAAAATAAGCGCTCTATTGTTCCGTAAATTGAGGCAGATTTAAATCTCGTTCACTAATAAAAGATTTTTCTTCTTTGCTAATGGGATCTACAAAATGAATCTCCTTGGCCAAAAGCTGTAAAGGTTTCGAGAAATCCAAGTCATACTCTTGATATGGTGTTAGGAAAGGATAAATTTGATCATTCCTAATGGGAATACCTAATGTATTCAAATGACTACGCAATTGATGCTTCTTACCACTGCCGGGTGATAATCGATACCTAGCCCAGGGCTTGTTGACTTCCATCAGCTCTATGTAAGTATCTGAATTAGGATCGCCCCGCACTTCTTGCATCTGTAAAAAATGTTTGGACTCCACCAACCTGCTTTGGTAGGTCATTGGCAATCTTAAGGCCCGCTCTTCGCAATAAGGTGCTATTGCTTCGTATACTTTCTTGACAGCTCGATCTCTGAATAGGTTTTGGTACTGCGCCCTTTCTTGCGGCCTCACTGAAAAAATCACCAAACCGGCAGTATCTCGATCAATGCGATGAATCGGACTCAATGTTTGAATACCAGTTTGCTTTTTCAGGCGATTGAGTAGAGTTTGATGTAAATAAAGGCCGCTCGGTGTTACTGGTAAAAAATGGGGTTTATCTGCAACAACAATATGCTCGTCCTGATAGAGGATTTCTTCTAGAAAAGGAATTTCAGGCTCGCGTGCTAAGCGCCTAAAATATATTAAATGGGTATTTGCTTGATAAGAATCGTCAGCTTGAACTGGGTCGCCATCCATAGTCATTACTAAACCCTCAGCAAAACGTGCCTCCCACTCACTTGAATCTACATGAGGAAATGTTTTGATAAAAAACTCCAATAAATCATGGTATTTTTTATCAATCGGCAAATAAACCCGCGATGAGGATATACCCTCAATATTAACTTGCATATATTAGATTTAATTATCAGAAGCTAGAGAAATGAAATCTTAAAGGATTGGCAATCACTATTGCTAAAAAGGCCAACTCAAGTAAATATATCTTGAAATAGGTCCCCAAATACTGATTCTATTGCATACTTATACCGAGCCTTCAGTCAAAAAGAAGAGATTGTACAAATGAGTCCCATCCTACCGATACGCCTTAGCACTTTTGCAATTTGCATTGCCGGAACCATTGCTAGCACCATTGGCCTCTTGGTAAGCACTATCGCATGGTACCCATTAGCTATTTTTGGCCTTCTGACTCTCGTTGGTATTTATGACTGTACACAAACAAGACATGCTGTTTTGCGCAATTATCCTGTTTTAGGTCACATGCGCTTCTTATTTGAATTTATTCGACCGGAGATCCGTCAATACTTTATAGAGGGTGATAACGACAAAACACCCTTCTCAAGAAGTCAGCGCACCCTGGTTTACTCACGATCAAAGGCAGTATCAGATAAGAAACCTTTTGGAACTACGCTGGATGTTATGGCACCGGGCTATCAATGGATCAATCAGTCATTAGCTCCCACCCACCTTTCTGATCATAATTTCCGTATCGAGATTGGCGGAAAAGACTGTACACAAAAATACTCAGCTAGTATTTTTAATATTTCAGCAATGAGCTTTGGAGCCTTAAGCGCTAATGCGGTAATGGCGCTTAATTTGGGTGCAAAAAAAGGAGGCTTTGCACACGATACCGGTGAAGGATCTATTTCTCGTTACCACCGCTTGCACGGTGGCGATCTTATTTGGGAAATTGGTTCTGGGTATTTTGGTTGCCGCACTAAAGACGGTCAATTCGACCCCAAAAAGTATATTGAGAATGCCCTTGACCCTCAAGTCAAAATGATTGAGATAAAACTGAGTCAAGGCGCAAAGCCTGGTCACGGCGGCATCTTACCGGGACCCAAAGTAACCGCAGAAATTGCCGAAGCACGCGGTGTACAAGTTGGCGAAGCCTGTGTCTCCCCCTCTTCTCATAGCGCTTTCTCGACCCCCTTGGAAATGATGCAATTTATCCAGCGCTTACGCGAACTTTCCGGCGGAAAACCAGTGGGCTTTAAATTATGTATTGGCCATCCTTGGGAATGGTTTGCAATTGTGAAGGCCATGCTTAAAACAGAAATTTATCCAGACTTCATCGTTGTAGACGGGACTGAGGGTGGTACTGGAGCATCTCCTGTTGAATTTAGTAACCATGTTGGTACGCCATTACAAGAGGGATTGCGACTCGT
>Ga0209088_10002403_pt1 | contig 11505 bp, 10 predicted proteins | sample S_140625_EF_Meta_FD_187324 | JGI IMG/M metagenome (GOLD analysis project Ga0209088, IMG submission 187324) | Freshwater microbial communities from Lake Simoncouche, Canada to study carbon cycling - S_140625_EF_MetaG (SPAdes) (version 2) | ecosystem: Environmental > Aquatic > Freshwater > Lake ...
CCGCAGCGCCAGGATCAGGGCATCGGTGCCGCTGTTGCAGCCGATCGCATGGGGCACGCCACAGAGCTCGGCAAAGGCCTGCTCGAAGCCGGCGGTGGTGGCCCCTCCGATGTATTGACCACTGCGTAGGACCGCGAGAACCGCCTCCTCGAGGCCGGGGCCGAGGTGCTCCAGCTGCTCGCTGAGGCTGAAGGGGGGAATAGGCATGGCGGCAACCTTAATCCCGCTTACCGAATGCGCTGCATGGGAGCTCCAGAGCCTCAACGGGCCCACGCCGGCGCGGCGCCTGGATGCCACTTGATGTTGCAGCCAATTGCGGCGATCTGGGGCTCGGACGGCCGCTGGTCCGCCAGCACCGCCTCCAGGGCAGCGCGCAGATCGTGGCCGTCGCAGGGCAGACCGTTGCCGGGGCGGCTGGGATCGAGCTGGCCCCGGTAGGCCAGGCGATGGGCGCGATCGAAAAGAAAGGGATCGGGGGTGCAGGCGGCCTGGAAGGCCCGGGCCACGACCTGGTCGCGGTCCAGCAGGTAGGGGAAGGTCCAGCCGTGGGTGGCGGCCTGGGCGGCCATCCCCTGCGGACCGTCCTGGGGATGGGTGCGGAGGCTGTTGCTGGCGATGCCGAGCAGCACCGCCTGATCGCCCAGATCCTTCTGGAGCCGGGTGATCTCGGCCTCGATGTGCTTCACGAAGGGGCAGTGGCAGGACAGGAAGAGCACCAGCACCGGCCGCTCCGCCAGGGCGCCGGCGGCGGGCAGCCGTCCCGCCACCTCCTCGAGGGCGCCCCGGTCCCGCTCGCGCTCCAGCAGGGCCAGGGGCAGGGGCGTGCCCAGTGGAAGCATGGTGGAAGGGGTGAGGGCCATCGATCCGGAGACCTCGACGAACGGCTGCAGCGTTCCTGCCGCAGCCAAGATCAATGGCGATTGTCGCAACCCCCGGTGTCTCTCCCCCTGGAGTCCGATCGTTTGTCGAGGCCTGCGGCTGCCCGCTGGTGCGGCGGAGCCGGCTCGCCCCCTCCCGGCCGACGCCGCAACGGCCGCCCCGGCATGCTCCGTGGCTGGGCGAAGCCCCGCGACCTGCTACCGCTCCTCGGCGCCCTGGCCCTGCTGAGCGGCGGCTGCATGGGGCCGCTTCAGCACAGCAGCGGCCGGGTGTTCCCCCTGATGCGCCACAACCCCGGCGATGGGCTGGCGGTGGTGAACGGGCCCAATGGGGCCGGCATCCACATCTGGCTCGACCCTGACACCGAAACGGCGGGGATCTGCCGACCCCGCTGGAATCCCGATCCGGCGCGCCTGAGCGGGGGCGACGGGCCCACCCCAAGCAGCAGCGGCAGGGCACCCCGCCAGGAGTTTTATGCCGCCTTGCGGCGGGGCCCGGTGCGCTGGGCCCTGCGCCGCCAGATGGCCCAGCTCTGCCAGCAACGGGCCCCGGCTCGCCGCTTCCAATGGCAGGCGCCACCCAGCAGTGACGCGGAATTCCTGCCGGTGCTGCATCCCCTGGTGGAGGAGGAGCACCTGCTCAGCAACCCCACCGCCGCCCGGCGGGCCGAGAAGCAGCTGCTGGGCTTACCCCTCACCCCCAAGGACTGGGACGAGACGCCGCCGCCGCCCGCTCCCGAGGGGCCCTGAGGCGCGCCCAGCGAGGGCCGGATGGGCATCCTTGTTCCGCCCACAGCCCGTCAGGCGATCACGGCCACGGCCGCCCCGTAGTCGGCGGGCAGCGCCACCACCCAGGTCCGCTCGCCGGCGAAATCCTGGCCGGACATGTCCTCGGCATGCAAGCGCTCCAGCCCCGCGAATCCCACGCCACGGGCCTTCAGCCGGGCCTCCAACCGACACCAGGCGTCCAGGAAGGCCCCCAGGCGCCGTTCGGGTGGCAGCTGCTCCAGAAGCTGGCACTCCGCAGGCGGCAGCACCCGCCGGGCCAGGGGTTCCCAGGCCAGGCCCGGGCGGTGCTGCTCCACATCCACCCCGACCGGGTTGGTGGCGTGGAAGGCCAACAGGATCAGGTCGCCGGAATGGGCGAGGTTGAAGTGAGGAGCAGCCTCCACCACCCCATCGAGGGCGGGCTTGCCGTGGGGGCCATAGCGGAAGCGCAGCGCCGCCGGATCGCGATCCAGCCAGGCCCCGAGCACCTGCCGCAGGGCGGCGCGGCCGAGCCGGTAGCGCTCTCGATCCTCAGGACGGCGGAAGCGCTGCGCACGCTCCTCTTCGCCGTGATCGAGCAGCGATACCAACGCCCCAGTGGTGTCGGCCCCTGCGGCAGTACGGCGATCGATGAGTAACAGCGCGGGCGCCTCCTGGTCGTCGGGTGTCCCCCAGGTCAAGGGGGGCACAGGCTGTCCTGGCCACCAGGGCCGGGGACTGAGCTCCTCGCCGGAGGGGCGATCAGCGTCCTCGCGGCGCTCCCGCCTCAAGGTCCCCACACCAGCGGCTCGGCGCGGCGCCAGTAGCGCGAAAAGCGTCGCAGGTCTGGCGCGGCATGGCCCTCGAAGGGAAGCGCCACAAAGGGCTCGGTCTCCAGCATCTGCAAGGGAAGCACCGCCGCCACCCTTGCCGCACTGCTGAGCAAACGGGGATCCACCGGCCGGCTGGTCACGAGGCCATCGCAGCCGTGATGCACGGCCGCCGCCAGCAGCTCGGTGGCGACATCCCCCTCGCGCACCTGCACCGGCAGCTCGGCGAGACAGGCGCGCAGAAAGCGGATCCGACCGGGGGCCGGCGGCCACTCCCCCGCCAGGGAGGCCGGGCTCGCAGCCCCCACCGCGGCGACCGCGTGGCCGACAATCCAATCGGTGTCGAGCACAGCCAGGGCCGGCGCATCGGGGTGGGCCAGGAGCGCGGGGTTCGCGGGACCCAGAGCCTCCTCATGCACCCACACCAGCGGCCGGCGGAACGCACGAACCGGGTTGACCGGCTGCGGCGGTCGCAGCTCAGGCGCAGGGATCTCCGGCTGCGGAGCGAGGGGAAGGAACAGCCGCTGCTGCAGCTCCTCGTAGCTCGCCTCAAACGGACACCCCGCCACGCCGCCGCGGCCGGCCCGGGGGCAATCGCCGCAGAAGCGGCCGCCGCTGAAGCGCTCCAGATTGGCGCGGTTAAAGATGTAGGGCTTGTGGCTGAAGCTGCTGGCCACCCACTGCCAGCTGAGGTTGTTGCTGGCCGGATCGCCGTCGAGCAGGTGCTGCAGAAACCAGCGGGCGCCAGCCTGCCAGCGCACCCGCCGCGAGTGCACCACGTAGGAGGCCAGCCACATCCGCGCATGGTTGTGCAGCCAGCCCGTGCCCATCAGCTCAGCAGCAAAGGCATCGATGCAAGGCAAGCCGGTGGCGGCAGCGGCGAGATCGGCCGGAAGAGCGGGGGCGTAGGCATCGGGCCGATGGCCGGTCTTCAGCGGCTCCCGGTCGATCCAGATGCCATCACCGAGCTGGCGCCAGAGGCGCTGCCAATAATCACGCCAGCCCAGTTCACTGATCAGTTTCTCGCCGGCACGGCGCTGGGCAGGGCTCCAGAAGCGGCCGCCAGGGGACCCGGAGCCGCTGGCAGCCGAAGCGAACAGATCCGTCTGCACCGCCCCACCGGGCTCGGCGAGCGCCTCCAGCCGGGCGAACACGGCCTCTCGCACCTCCGCCAGCGTGAGCACGCCATGGCGGATCCAGGGCGAGAGGCGCGTCACGGCGCCATCGAGATGGTTGCGGCTGGCGCCATAGCGGGCCGGATCCAGGGCGGCCAGGCGCTCCTCAGCTGCCCGGCGGCCACCACGGAGAACGGGCGGTGGCATCAAGGGCGGGCGGATCTGCTTGAAACTAGGAGGGGGCTGGGGCTCTTGCCGGAGCCACCCAGGAGGCAGGACAAGGCAGAAAGCCTGAGACGCGCAACAGCCCAAGGGGTCCCCGCCAGCCGCTGGGGGAGAATCCCCCGATCGCACCCCAGCGTCGCCGGCGGCGCTCTCCCCATGCTTCTGGATCTGCGCGGCAAGAAGGCCCTCGTCACCGGCATCGCCAACAACAAGTCGATCGCCTGGGGCATCGCCCAGCAGCTCCATGCCGCCGGCTGCGAGCTGGGGGTCACCTACCTGCCGGATGAGAAGGGCCGCTTCGAGGGCAAAGTGCGCGACCTCACCGCCCCGCTGGCCCCCACCCTGTTCGAGCCGCTCAACGTGCAGGACCCGGCCCAGATCGAGGCGGTGTTCGCCCGGGTGGCCGAGCAGTGGGGCTCGATCGATGTGCTGGTGCACTGCCTGGCCTTTGCGGGCAAGGAGGAGCTCACCGGCGATTACTCCGCCATCAGCCCCGAGGGCTTCGGCCGGGCCCTGGAGGTGAGCGCCTACTCCCTGGCGCCGCTGTGCCGCTTCGCCAAGCCCCTCTTTACCGACGGGGCGAGCGTGATCACCCTCAGCTACCTGGGCGCCGAACGGGCCATCCCGAACTACAACGTGATGGGGGTGGCCAAGGCGGCCCTGGAGGCCTCGGTTCGTTATCTGGCGGCCGAGCTCGGTCCCGAGAAGAACGTGCGCGTCAACGCGATCAGCGCCGGCCCGATCCGCACCCTGGCCAGCTCCGCCATCGGCGGCATCCTCGACATGATCCACAACGTGGAAGAGAAGGCCCCCCTGCGCCGCACCGTGACCCAGGAGGAGGTGGGCAGCACCGCCGCTTTCCTAGCCAGCCCGCTGGCCTCCGGCATCACCGGCCAGGTGATCTACGTGGATGGGGGCTACTGCATCACCGGGATGTGAGAACCCTGATCAGACCTGGTGCCCACGCCAAGGGCCGAACCGCCGCAACCTGCGAAGGCTCTGGCTGAGGCGCTGGCTGAGGCGGCTGAGCCAGCGGCGTGGGGGCGGCGGCTCTGCCACCAGGCACCTGCGGATCAGAACCTCAAGGATTCGGGCCATGGGCTCCGGGCCGAGCTGGGCGGCCAGCTCTTGCAGATTGCGACCAAGGGCCTGCTCGGCCAGGGCAGGCGCCCTCACGGGACGCGGGGCGAGCAACTGCCGCGCGATGGCACCGAGATCGAGCAGATTATGGGATTCCCAGTCGTTTGCGGACGTCAGTTCTTCGCCGATGACCTCATTGATCACCTGCCATCGGATGGGCAAATGGATTGGCATCAGGTCCCTCACTTTGGTGATCATCCAGGCACCCTGACGACGGCGGAGAATGATCGTGATGCGCACATCAGGCTGCAACCGCGTGAACCAGAGTAGATACATGGAACTGCCATCGATGAAGACCAACTCCCTGGCAGCAGCGAACACATCGATCTGGCGCTGAATGCTGAATCTCTCTGGCTTAAATACCAAATAGCCTGCATCCTGCAGCACCTCATCCAACCAGCCATCACCGATCGGACGCCCCAGAGTCGCGGAAAGTCCACTGCGGGTGACGAACACCTTTCCCGCTGACTCCCCACCGACGATGGGCTCGGGCTGATCAGCTGGACGACAACGCTGAAAGCCCGCAAATAGCGCACGCATCATCGCCCTTGAGTCACAGCCAAACCGCTGATCAATCGCCAGGGCATCCAGATCAAAGCCCCACAGCTGAGCCGGCACAAGCAACCTTGAGAACACTAAGGGCTCGGTGATGATCCTGATGCGCTCTTTAGCAAGACCGAGTCCGGCAAGGATCTCTCGCATGTAGGGCAGCAGGTCCTTACCGGAATCGAGCCAGGTCGGCATGAAAAAATACACATCGAGCCCTTGATCCCGCAATCCCCTGCAAATGGCCTGACTAACCGGGTTGCGTTGATCTCCCTCGCCGAGCCACCAAAGCCTCGAGAGGCTCTCATGACAGAAATGGCCAAAATGCCTGAGTAAGTATCCACCGAAAATGGCGGCCGTTTCGATCACGGGCGCTTGCTTCAGGGCCAGAGCAGCCTGAGCCTCCAATTCGCTGACATCGCAATCCAGATCGCCGCGCTCTGGTAATGAGCGCAGCGCCGGCATTGTCGCCTTCACCACATCACTCTGCCCTGGATCCCAGAGCAGCCCCTCAGACCCGCGCTGCTGCAGATGGAAAGGGCAGAATGGCAACGCAATGGCACCATCCAATTCGGTCAGCAGATGTGAAGTCATGTGCTGCACATTGCCACCACATTGATAAGCATAACCGCCGCTCTCCACTACGGCAGTCACCGGGATGGGAGTCAGCGCCTGAGGGCCAGGGCCAGCGCCGGCATCAACAACACCGACAACAGGCTGCCCCCCACCAGTGCCGCTTCCACCTGGGGTGACATCAGGCCGGCCTGCACCTCCAGAGAGGCCACCACAATCGGCAGATTCAGGGACTGGGAGACCAGCAGGCAGAAGCGCAGCCGCTCGCGGCGATCGGGCAAGGCGCGGCGGTAGAGCAGGAACTGCGGCAGCCCCCGAATCAGGACAATCCCCATCAGGCAGAGCAGCGGTCCCCAGGGATGGGCCACAACGGAGGCCAGATCCAGACGCGAACCGGCCACCACAAAAAACAGGGGGACGAACAGCCCATAGGCGGAGGCCTCCAGATGCTTCAGAGCCTCGGAGGTCTGGGGGTCGACGATGAAGCGGCGCATCACCAGGCCCGCCAAAATCGCCCCCATCAGGATGTCGACCCCCAACACCTTGGAAAGGGCAATCAACCCAACGATCAACAAATAGTGCAGGTGTAGGGGCGTCGCCGGAGCAGCGCCCACCACGTCCCTCAACCAGGCCCAGGCTCTGTGGCCTGAGATCTGCCCGGGCACGGTCGCCAGCAGCCAGGCCACCAGAGCCACCAGGCCCACGCTCAACGCCGTGGTGCGGGGATCGGCGGAGCCCAGCAGCAGGGCCACCGCCAATACGGGTCCCAGTTGTCCCCAGGTGCCAGCACTGACCACCAGGCGCCCCAGGGGGGCCTCCCACTCCCCTGACTCCCTGAGGATCACCAAGAGGGTGGAGAGGGCCGTGGAGCTGAGGGCCACCACGAGGGCCACGGGTCTTAGGCCATCACCGAGGGGCAACAGGGACGCCAGGAGGGTCCCGCTGCCAAGCGTGGCCAGCCAACCGAGGAGCCCCAGCCGACCAGCCTGATCCCCCAGGGTCTTCTGGTCGATGGTGAGGCCGATCAGGGCGAAGATCAGCCCCAGGCCGATGTTGGCGAACAGACCGATGGCCGCATTCGGCTGCAGCCAGCCCAGGCCCGACGGCCCCACGGCGATCCCCCCGAGCATCAGGAGCGCCACCGCCGGGACCCGCCCGTGCAGGGATCGGGCCAGAAACGGCGCCAGAGCAACCACGGTGACCACCGCCAACAGACCCTGCAAGCCAGTTGTCACATGGTCCGAAGCGCTCTAATCGAAACGTTAGGCATCACCGCCCTGTCGAGCTGCCACGGAGCCCAGCCCCGCGGGCCGATGGTGGGCGCAAGTCACGGGCGCCACCTGTCAGCATGGCGAATGTATGGAAGGGCGTTCCGCAGTCATGCGCACCGGCACGATCCACCGCGTCACCGGCGAAACCGATGTGTGGGTGACGCTCGGCCTCGATGGCGGCGGCTCCTGCCAAGTGGCCACTGGCGTGCCCTTCCTCGACCACATGCTCCACCAGATCAGCAGCCACGGCCTGATCGACCTCGAGATCCAGGCCACGGGCGACACCCACATCGACGACCACCACACCAACGAGGACGTCGGCATCGCCGTGGGCCAGGCCCTCGCCAAGGCCCTCGGCGACCGCCGTGGCATCCACCGTTTCGGGCACTTCGTAGCGCCCCTCGATGAGGCCCTGGTGCAGGTGGCCCTCGATTGCTCCGGCCGGCCCCATCTCTCCTATGGCCTGAAGATCCCCGCCCAGAAGATCGGCAGCTACGACACCGAGCTGGTGAAGGAGTTCTTCGTGGCGGTGGCCAACAACGCCGGCCTCACCCTCCACATCCGCCAGCTCGATGGGGTGAACTCGCACCACATCGTGGAGGCCTGCTTCAAGGCCTTTGCCCGCGCCCTGCGGCTGGCGGTGGAGATCGATCCCCGCCGGGCTGGGGCCGTGCCCAGCAGCAAGGGGGTGCTGGAGCAGGCGGGGAGTTGAGCCGCGCCCGACAAGATCAGGCAGCCCTGGCCGGGACCGGCGGTCCATCCGCATCCGCCTGCGAGATGGCTGCGGACGCTTCCCCCGCCGCGCCCTGATCGCTGCCACCAGCCACCCGGGGCCGCCGCATCCGGCCGGTGCGGGCACTCACCTGGCGGCTGCGCTCCTGGTAGCGGTGCACCACGGGAAGGCGTTCGGCGTTGTAGCGGTGCAGGGCGGCCTCGACGTCTGAAGCGGCTTCAGCCGCCAGGAGCCCCAGCCGCCGCGCCAGGGCCACCGCATCCTCCAGGCCGGCGGTCATCCCGCGGGCCTGGGAGGAACTCATGGCGTGGCCCGCATCCCCCAGCAAGGCCACCCTTCCCGCCACCAAGGCGGGAAGGGGATCGATGTCGAACGACCAGTTGGCGACCAGACGCTGCGGTGGGGTGGCCCGGATCAGGGCCGCCAGGTCGGCGGGCAGCTTGGCGAGGCCCTCCTCGGGCAGCGGCTCGCTGAGCAGGCGCCGCTGCTCGCCGCGATCCGCGGGCAGCCCCTCCTCCTGGAAAAAGCCCCAGTGGGTCAGGGGCACCCCATCGGCATCGGTGCCGAGGTCAAACACATTGGCGTAGACGCCGCGGCCGCGGGCATACACAAAGAATTCGCCATCGCGGCAAAACGAGCCATCGGCCACCACCCCCCGCCAGACCCGATCCCCCAGGTAGTGGAGGCGCCGCATCCGCGCCAGCTGCGGCGCCACCCGCGAATGGAGGCCATCGGCACCGATCAAGAGGTCGCCCTGCCAGTAGGAGCCGTCGTCGAAGTGGGCTTCCACGCCGGCCCCGTCCTGGCTCCAACTGAGCAGGCCAGCCCCGGGGCGGAAGACGCCGGGATCCAGCCGGGCGGCCATGGCCTCGAGGATGGCGCGGCGCTGAATCAGCAGGGAGGGCAGCTCGCCGGGCTCCGCTGCGGCCTCGCTGCTCTCAATCAGGTCGCCGCGGAGATTGCGCACCACGAAGCGGCTCACCGGCTGGCCCGCCGCCAGGATGTCCTCCAGCAGCCCACCGATCCCAGCGGCGGCGATCGCCTCCACGCCACTGCGCACTAGCAGGATGCCGCAGCCTTCGGGTCGCAGGTCGGAAGCCCGCTCGAACAGGCACACCTGGTGGCCCTGGCGCTGCAGGAGCAGGGCCACCAGCAGCCCACTACTGCCGGCGCCCACGATCGCGACCCTCAAGTTGCCCCCAGATCGTTATCGGGATCCAACCCTATGGAGAAGGGGCCGGTCACCCTGTAGCGACCGCCACGACGCTGCGCCCCGGGAGGCACCCGAAGCGATGGCCCGCTACGTCCACCGTCCTCAACCCTTGCGGCCACGGCCCGGATCAGGGATCCATGGAAGCCATGCCCCGCTGCCGCCGGTTGAACCGCTCCACTCAGCACCCTCTGCATGCCCCCCCCTTTCCCCTGGCGTCCGGCGGAAGCCAGAGCCAGCACTGACGAAACGCCCAGGCCAGCGGACCTGGGCCCTGAAGAGCCTGATCCGCTGCAGCCCCGATCCTGGCCAAGCACAGCTTCACACTCCGTTACGCAATGATGGGGAAACGGCTCCGCGGCCGTCTCTCCTGCTTCCGCTCCGATGACCGTTGCCCCCGGCCGCCCCCAGGCTTCCCCCGCCAGCCCCGGGGCTGGCGCCACCGATGCCACCCCCCGCTACGACCGCGCCGACTGGGCCAGCGCCTTCCGCAACGTGGGTCAGGAGCTGAGCAACGTGGCGCTCAAAGCCAGCACGGGCACCATCCCCGCCGACCTGCAGGGCACCCTTTATCGCAACGGCCCCGGCCGCCTGGAGCGGGGCGGGCAGTGGGTGCACCACCCGTTTGATGGCGACGGCATGATCACCGCCCTACGCTTTGAGCAGGGCGGGCTGAGCCTCACCAACCGTTTCGTGCGCACGGAGGGCTGGCTGGCCGAGGAGAAGGCCGGCAAACCGCTCTATCGCGGCGTGTTTGGCACCCAGAAGCCCGGCGGCCTGCTCGCCAACGCCTTCGACGTGCGGCTCAAGAACATTGCCAACACCCATGTGGTGCGCCTGGGCGATGAGCTGCTGGCCCTGTGGGAGGCCAGTTCCCCCCACGCCCTCGACCCGGACACCCTCGACACCAAGGGCATCGCCCTGCTCGATGGGGTGCTCAAGCCCGGCGAGGCGTTCAGCGCCCATCCCCGCTTCGATCCCGGCCACCACGGCGCGGAGCGCATGGTGACCTTCGGCGTGAAGAGCGGCCCACGCAGCACGATCCGGCTGATGGAGTTCGCCGTGGCCGACGACCCCGCCAGCGGCGTCAAGGCCGGCCAACTCCTGAGCGAGCGCTCCGACAGCTTCAACGGCTTCGCCTTCCTGCACGACTTCGCCATCACCCCCAACTGGGCGGTGTTCCTGCAGAACGCCATCGCCTTTAACCCGCTGCCCTTCCTGCTGGGCCAGAAGGGCGCGGCCCAGTGCCTGGCCTCCAAGCCCGGTGGGCAGGCCCAGTTCTGGCTGATCCCGCGCGATTCGGGCGCCTATGCGGGCCAGCCGCCGCGGATTGTGCCGGCCCCTGAGGGCTTCGTGTTCCACCACCTCAATGCCTGGGAGGAGGCGATCGACGACCCACAGAGCAGCACCAACCCGCAGGAAGCCGTCGCTCCGGCCACGCCCGCCTCGATCGTGGTGGAGAGCATCTTCTATGCCGATTTCCCCTCGATCGGCCCCGACACCGACTTCCGCACAATCGACTTCAACCTGATCCCCGAGGGTCTGCTGGAGCGCTGCACCATCGATCTAGCCACGGGCACGGTGGACACCGAGCGGCTGAGCGAGCGCTGCTGCGAGTTCGCCATGGTGAACCCCCGCCGCGAGGGCCTCAGCTGCCGCTACGGCTGGATGGCGGTGGCCGAGCGCGAAACCGGCAACGATCCGCTGCAGGCGATCAAAAAGCTGGATCTGGTCAGCGGCGAACGCAAGGTGTGGAGTGCGGCGCCACGGGGCTTCGTGAGCGAACCGGTGATGGTGCCGCGGCCCGCCCATGCCGGCGGCCCGGAACCTGCCGAGGACGACGGCTGGGTGCTGTGCATGGTGTGGAACGGCGCCCGCAGCGCCAGCGACCTGGTGATCCTCGATGCCGCCTCGATGGAGGAGCTGGCGGTGGTGGAACTACCCCTGGCGATCCCCTACGGGCTGCACGGGAGTTTTGTGGAGGGGTGAGGCGACCCCCTCTAGGGAGAGTGTCCGCGGTTGGCGGTGGCTGCCGCGATTGTTCCCTCGCCCTCGGCGGCGTGGTGCATCCATACCCCCTCTGAGAACGCTCCCCTCTGCAGGACCAGCGTCCGATCCAGCCGCCGCCACAATGGTGAGATGAATCGTTCCGCCGACTGGCTGCATCAGGCGCAAGCCGATCTGGAGCTGGCGGGAGTGAGCGCTGCCGCCGGACACCATGAATGGTCCTGCTTTGC
>Ga0209088_10002404_pt1 | contig 11500 bp, 9 predicted proteins | sample S_140625_EF_Meta_FD_187324 | JGI IMG/M metagenome (GOLD analysis project Ga0209088, IMG submission 187324) | Freshwater microbial communities from Lake Simoncouche, Canada to study carbon cycling - S_140625_EF_MetaG (SPAdes) (version 2) | ecosystem: Environmental > Aquatic > Freshwater > Lake ...
CTCAGTGCATGCAGCATCTCTGATTTCATTGAAGGATGGCTCTATTCGGGCTTTTTGGTTTGCTGGTAGTCGTGAAGGCGCAGCAGATGTTGTGATTAACAGTGCCGTCTTTGATCCCAAGTTATCTCACTGGAGCGCTCCTACTGTTGTGATGGATAGAGTGAGTGCTGAAAAGGGCTTATCACGTTACATCGCTAAACTAGGCAATCCAGTTCCTGCCAGAATGGCAGATGGTCGCTTGCAATTATTCTTTGTTACGGTTTCGATTGGGGGTTGGGCAGGGAGCTCAATTTCTAGCATGATTTCGGATGATGAAGGTCTAACTTGGGGTAATCCGCAGCGCTTGATTGGCTCCCCTCTGATTAATATCAGTACCTTAGTAAAGTCCCCAGCTATTTATTTTGCTGATGGCCGTCTAGGTTTGCCTGCGTATCACGAGTGGATCGGACGCTTCGGTGAATTCTTAAGGGTTGATGCCGGACAAGTCATTGATAAGCGTCGTATGAGCTCAGGCCGAAGCGCCATTCAGCCACTGGTATTTGTAAATGATGCTCAAGACGCAACTGCGTATTTCCGTCAAACGAGAAGAGCGGGTTATGCAAAGCAAGTGCCTGTTAGCCAAACACTCAATGCGGGTCAATCTTGGCAGTCAGATGCAGATTTGCCTATTGCCAATCCCAATTCTGCGGTGGCTGGATTGATGCTTAATAGTGGCGTACAAGTTTTGGCCTTAAATAATATTGAAGCAGGGCGTCATCGCTTAGTCTTGATGATGGCTGATGCCAAATCTAGGCAGTGGCAAGTGATTGAAGTAGTAGAAGACGATGAGTCCTTGCCAGCAGATCAGCGCAAAGAGTTTTCTTATCCATACCTCATTAGCGCTGATGGTAATGATGCACATTTGGTTTATACCTGGGATCGCAAGAAGATTCGTCATCGATACTTCTCTGGGGCCTGGTTAAAGCGCGCTCAAAGCCAGCTCGATACTTCGCCAGCAAATGTCATTTCTCAGGAGGCTAACTAATGAATCACCTCATGCAGATTTTTGCTTTAGTTGAGCTATCCATTACCTGTGCAGTAGTGATGACATTGCTATTGCAAAAAACATCGTCCCAAGAGTTTTCGCTCACGACAAAAGTAATGTTGATTCTATTGCTCGGCAATCTCTTTTTCTGGCCCTTAGGCCTCGGCATGGAATTGCCACTGGTTGCCTATGTACGAGGCGTTATTGGCGATCTGAGTATTGTCACGATGTTATTACTTTGGACTTCATTGCTGCCGGGAAGAAAACCTACTCCAATGGCATTTAAAGTTTCTATAGTTTGCATCGCTATTGCCTTCTACCCACTGGCCTTAGGCCTTAGCATGATTGATCCCTATGCTTGGGGATATGGATCAATCCTCTTTTTTATTGCAGTCTTACTTTTTGCAGTGGTGTGTGGTCTCGCTAATTGGAGTAAGGGCGTTTGGATCATTTCAATTGCTATTCTTGCGTGGGCCGCGTATTGGCATGAGTCTGCCAACCTGTGGGATTACTTATTAGATCCATTCTTGGCCATCTGGGCATTAATGGCAGTATTTGGGGCGCTTTATAGAAGACGCAGAGATAAAGCCCGTTCTGGTTATTTGTTTAGGCCAGGTTAAGAAATGCGGGGTTGAGAAAATACGAGATTGAGTCTTCAGAAAGAAAAAGCCAGCATATTGCTGGCTTTTTCTTTGATGTAGTAAATGCTTAGTCTGGGATATTCGCTTTACGAATAATCGGACCCCATTTATTCACTTCTGCTTCAAGGTGAGTCTTTAAACCATTCGGAGTCATCTTGTCTGGCGAGACGATATCAATGTTGGCATCTTCTAAACGTTTTTTCACGTCAGGTGAGTTGAGTGATTTTTTCAACGCAGCATTGAGCTTATCCAAGATTGGTTTTGGAACGCCTTTTGGTGTGTACATGCCATGCCACACTTTGACTTCGAAGCCTTTTAAGCCTTGTTCATCCAAAGTTGGAACATTTGAAATTGCAGGTAAGCGTTTCATGGTGGTAGTGCCATAAGCCTTCACGCGACCGTCCTTGATATAAGGAATGGTTTGGGTGGTTTGATCGCAAAGCAGATCTACTTGGCCGCCCAATAAGTCTGTTAGTGCTGGGCCAGTCCCTTTGTAAGGGATGTTAGTGAGCTTCACGCCCATACGGCTTTGGAATAACAAGCCGCAAAGCTGTGACACCGCACCTGGACCGGCATTAGCCATCGTGATTTTTGAGCCATTTGCCTTGATGTAGGCCTCTAACTCTTTGAAATTATTTGGTGGCAAATCCTTCTTGCCCAAGAGCACCATTGGTACGTCAGCTACTTGGCCAATGTATTCAAAGCTAGTCATTGGGTCATAGGGAAGTTTGTCATAGAGTGCATTCGCTGTTGCCATGCCCATATGGTGCAAGTAAATGGTATAGCCATCTGGTGCAGCGCGCGCTACTTTAGTCGATGCAATCGTGCCGCCTGCACCATTGACGTTTTCTACTACTACGGTTTGCCCTAAGGCTTGTCCCATTGGCACCGCAATTAATCGTGCAACAGTGTCAGTTGGTCCGCCAGCAGCAAATGGTACGACTAAGGTAATCGATTTGCTTGGCCAGTCTTTTTCTGCCATGGCATTGCCGCTCAGAAGTGCACTTGCAGTCAGGGCCGCAGTCATTCCAGAAAATAAGAAATTCTTAATCTTCACTTTGATCTCCATCTTTTAATGTGTTCGATATTCTGCCAGTTTAATGACTTTTTAGGCAATCTAATGGCTAATATTTACCAGCAATAGCAACCGTTCTTTGAGCCAGCAACACCACTGGACGATCAATCATGCGTCCATCTAGCTTAACAGCGCCTCCTTTAGAGGTTTTATCAGCCTCAATGACCCGCTGAGCCCAGGCCAGTTCTTCCTCTGAAGGCATAAAAGCAGCCGTCACAATACCCACTTGCTTTGGATGGATACAGAGTTTTCCACCAAAGCCCATGCGCTTAGCTCGCTTTGCATCATCTTGAATACGTGCCACGTCATCGGTAGTTGGCGTAACCCCATCAATAGGAGGGGCAATTTGGGCAACTCGAGATGCTAAGACAATTTGGAAACGCGCAGTCTGAAGTTCGGTTTCTTGTAGATCACAAACCATCCCAAGGTCTGCCTGTAAATCTAAATTACCTATTGCAAGACGAATGACTTGGTTGGCATTCGCTATTTCGCTTAAACGGTCTAAGCCAACAGCAGTTTCAATCATGGGGATGATGGCAGTATTTGGCAACACTAGTGCAGCACCGTTCATTTCATCAGCGGATTCACTTTTGGGAATCAGTAGGCAAGCAAGATCCAGTTTTTGCGCCAGAATGAGATCGGCAGAATAGAACTGACTGCCTGGTGAGTTACTGCGAATGATGAGGCGTTTCTTTTGTTCAGCAGTAAAGCTAGGCCATGCCGCCTGGATCGCATTGCGAGCAGTCTCTTTATCCTCTGCAGCAACAGCATCTTCTAAATCCAAGATGACACTACTCGCACCACTATCAAGTGCTTTTGCAAAACGATCAGGACGAGTGCCTGGGACAAATAAAAAGTTACTGCAAAACCCTAAAGGCGTATCGAGTGGATTCATATTGGCTGGGTGGACTAATTGCTTTGAAGTAGAAAGCCTATCTTGGCCTGTTTGCGGATATTCCACAAGTGATCAATTGCTTTTCCCATCTCAATAGGGCTAGCGCCTCCACTAAAGGCGGCAAGACGCATTGCCTTATCAGTGATCTCAGCGCGGCTTAAGGTGTTTCCAGGATCCCCTTTGGGTTCATCCACGCGACCATCCAGAATTTGTCCATTGTTCAAATGTACTTTGACTTTACCAATCCAGCGTTGTGGATAGGCGCCATCTACTTCGGGATCAAGGGTCATAGTGACTCGATCGCGGAAGAGGCAAATGGCATCATCCTTAAAGTGAGCGTCGAATTCTTGCAGGCCAGCAAATTGGTAGTGCGCAACTAAGGCAAGTACAGTGCCCATGGAAAACTTAGATTGATGTACGGTTGCTGGATTGGTTACAGGCCCCAAGACATCGATCGCACCTTGATGTACTAATGTCTCTACCTTAGCAATATCGCTTGGCTTAAGTTTATGGGTCAGCATCACATGCAATAGCGCGTCAGCTGCAGGATGGGTGTGTCGACATGAGGAGTGATATTTAAAACTTGTTTCTGCCAGAGTCCAGCGACTACCTAAACGATCAACCAATTTGCTGGGGTCGGCATCGCTTGACATGCCGGCAGCCAAACCTTGCTTGCCCTCAAGAATATGCTCTGCACCAGTAAAACCTGCTTGGGCGATATAGGCCGACATCAAGCCGGTTGCCGCTGCATGAGCGGTATGTAATTGTTTGGAGTCTGCGGCATCTCGTAAAAATTCCCATACGCCAGCGGATTGTGTGCCAGCAGAACCAAAGGCATGTAGCATTTGTGCAGGGGTGAGATTGAGCAGTCGCCCGACAGCGGCGGCCGCAGCGAATGTGCCAGCAGTGCCGGTGGTATGAAAGACTTTGTAGTGTGAGCGACCCAAGAATTCACCAACCCGAATACCCACTTCGTAACCTACTACTGCTGCAACTAAGAGCTCTTCTCCAGAGGCGCCGATTGCTTGTGCGCAGGCTAGGGCAGGCGGAAACACTACGGTAGCTGGATGAAAGACTGAACCATTATGAACATCGTCCTGTTCTACTACATGTGATGCAGCAGCATTAGCCATTGCGGCTAAAAAAGGGCTTGAACTTTTTCGAGAGATCACTATTTCAGAAGGGCCAGCATGGCTACTATCAAAACTACCCATGTTCTGAGCAAATTGAGTGATGATTTCCACAGGGCGCGAACCTTTGCCTGCGATTGCTGAGCCAAACCAATCCACCAATAAATCTTCAGCACGACTCATCACATCATTTGGGATATCGCTGGCTTTTAAATTGGCAGCAAAGCTGGCTAGTTCACGAGTTAAATGTTCATTGCTCATCAAAATATTCTCTTATTAGTATTGCTACGTTATGCCAGAACAGCAGTAGCTTGCATGGTTAGCCAGCCTTCATGATCTTGCGCCCAAATAGCAATCGTTTTGCCACTGGGATCTTTTTCTAAATCAGGCTTAGCAGATACTTTAAAAATATTGATGTCAAAGGTTGGTCGAATCGCGCGGAATTCAAAACTCTTCAGCTTACAGCCCGGAATACTTTGACGCACTAAATCTACTAGGAGAGTGGCAATTAAAGGCCCATGCACAATCAATCCTGGATAGCCTTCTACCTCGGTAACGTATTGACGATCATAGTGAATACGATGACCGTTAAAGGTGAGCGCTGAGTAACGAAAGAGCAACACATCATCAGGTGTGATTGTCTTAGTCCACTTTGCATCGGTTGGTGCGGGAGTGGGCGCAACTGGTTTGTCATCCGGCCCTGGTGCATCTCGATAGACAATATCGTGCTCTTCAATGATGGCAAGACCTTGTTGGTTTGATATCTGATGTTTCACTAAAACAAAAATCAAATCACCGGTACGACCTGCCTTGTGAGTCACGGATTCAATTTTAGAAACGCGCTCAATATCATCGCCTAATGAAAGTGGCGCCAACCACTGGATACGGCTACCTGCCCACATACGACGGGGTAGAGGAACGGGCGGCAAGAAACCGCCACGTTGGGGATGACCATCAGCACCAATTTCAGATTGCCTTGCATGCGGCAAGAAATACAGCCAATGCCACAGTTCAGGAAGGAATACGCCCTTATTGGGCTCTGGATCAAGTCGATCTAGAGTTGCCGATAGAGCGCGAACAGGCGCTGCTGTAATGGTGTCAGATAGTGACTCGGTTTTACCGAGCCATTCTTGAAGGTGGGTAATAGTTTGGGCTTCGATTCGCATAGCTTCCATTATGCCAATCTTGGGAAGGGGGCTTAGCCTATGAGAACTGTAATGAGGTATACGAGAAGCCCAGCTAATGCAGACCCTCCTAGAACCGCCATCACTCCTTTTTGAAACTTAAATAGCGCCAATCCCGCCAGTCCGCAGATGATGATCGATATCCAGGAAATAGAGGCGCCCAGACCACTTGGTAAAAACACGTGATAGGCAAAAAATAAGCCTAAATTGGCGATGACGCCAACCACTGCTGCAGTAATCGCAGTCAGTGGTGCGGTAAAGCCAAGTTTACCGTGGGTTGATTCAATCAGAGGGCCGCCCACCAGAATAAAAAAGAAAGAAGGTAAGAAGGTAAACCAAGTAGCAACACAAGCACCAAGAACACCAAACCAAAATGGATTGCTACTGCCAATGAGATGCTGAATATGACCAGCAAGATATCCAACGAAGGCAACCACCATGATGAGGGGGCCTGGTGTAGTTTCTCCAAGAGCTAAACCATCAATCATCTGATTGGCACTGAGCCAATGGAAATGATCAACTGCACCTTGATAAACATAGGGCAAAACAGCATATGCACCACCAAAGGTGAGAAGTGCAGCCTTAGTAAAGAACCAAGCAATTTCTGGATAAAGCGTTTTCCAGCCAAAGATAGCAATCAATGCGGCAATCGGAAGTAACCAACAAGTCAATGCAATTACGCTATGACGAATGCTTCTCCGAAGATTAAATTGAGCGTGCAGAGGGGTAGGGGTGTTGTCATCAATGATGGCATTGCCATAACTTTTCTCTTTGGAGTTTGTATGCGATGTTTGCTCAAAATACTTCGGGTAGTGCTTACCTCCCCAGTAACCAATGGCAGCGGCGATCATGACGATGATTGGAAAAGCTAAGTTCAAAATGAAGATCGCTAAAAAAGAACCAAAGGCAATCCACTTCAATGCATTGTTGTGAATCGTCCGCTTACCAATACGTACGGCTGCGTGCAAAACAATGGCGACAACTGCAGGTTTAATCCCAAAAAAGATGGCAGCAATCCAGGGCACTTGTCCAAAGGTGAGATAAATCCACGATAGCGCAATCAAAATCAATAGTGATGGCAATACAAAGAGCGTTCCAGCTAGGATGCCGCCCCAGCTGCGGTGCATGAGCCAGCCGATGTAGGTAACTAACTGCTGGGCTTCAGGTCCAGGTAGTAGCATGCAATAGTTAAGCGCATGTAAAAAGCGCCGCTCAGAAATCCAGCGACGCTTCTCAACTAACTCTTGATGTAAAACAGCGATTTGTCCTGCGGGCCCACCAAAACTAATGAAGCCAAGCTTAGCCCAAAACTTCAGGGCCTCGCCTAGTGGGATGTTCAAGCGTCTTCCATTCCGCCAACTACTTGGCTAAAGCCGTTATCCACGTAGATGATTTCACCAGTAATGCCATTGGCTAAATCGGATAATAAGAAGGCAGCAGTATTGCCAACATCATCAATTGTGACGTTGCGACGTAGTGGCGCAGTTTTTTCAACCGCCTCCAAAATTTTTCCAAAGCCTTTGATTCCAGAAGCAGCCAAAGTTTTAATCGGGCCAGCAGAAATGCCGTTAGCACGAATACCTTTTGGACCCACTGAGCCAGCGAGGTAGCGTACCGATGCTTCTAAAGAGGCTTTTGCTAAACCCATGGTGTTGTAGTTTGGAACATTCTTCATTGAGCCCAAGTAGGTCAATGTGACTAAAGATGATTTATCGCGCAACATCGGCAATGCCTCTTTGGCCATTGCAGGAAAACTATATGCAGAAATATCGTGCGCAATTTTGAAGCCTTCGCGCGAGAGCCCTTCCAAAAAGTCTCCAGCAATCGCTTCACGGGGGGCAAAACCAATGGCATGAACAAAGCCATCAAATTGAGGCCAGGATTTGGCCAAATCTGCAAAGAGGGCGCCAATCTGCTCATCGCTACCCACATCACAGTCAAAAATGAGCTCGGTATTGAATTCTTTTGCAAAATCAACGATCCGGTCCTTAAAGCGTTCACCGACGTAGGTAAAGGCTAATTCAGCGCCTTCACGGTGACAGGCCTTGGCGATACCATAGGCAATCGAGCGGTTGGAGAGGAGGCCGGTAATGAGGATTTTTTTGCCTGAGAGAAAGCCCATGTTGTGTCCTTTGCTTCAAATATGATTAGCTATCTACAATTGTTGCATATATGCCTACCCTAAACCCCATTCGCCATATCACCCATTTCCTCCTACTAGCCATGCTAGTAGGGATTGGGACCAATATAGCGCAGGCAGCCCAGGGGATTTCCCAGTATGGCAAGCCTAAATATGCCGATGGATTTACTCATTTTGATTATGTGAATCCAAATGCTCCTAGAGGCGGCACCTTGACTTTGCCTAACCCTGGGCAAAGAACGAGTTTTGATAAGTTCAACCCATTTACGCTACGGGGTGTAACTGCTCCTGGAATTGATTTGATGTTTGAATCTTTGGCTGAAGGAAGTGCAGATGAGGTATCCAGTATTTATGGATTACTAGCTGAAGATATTGCAGTGGCGGCAGATCGTCAGTCAGTCACGTTTCGGATTCGACCTGAAGCAAAGTTTTCGGATGGTACACCAGTGTTAGCTGCAGACGTTAAACATAGCTTTGATGTTTTGATGAGTGGTAAAGCACACCCAAGATATAAAACCACTTTTACCGATATCAAAGAGGCAGTAGTGCTCTCAGATCGATCCGTACGTTTTGACTTTAAGAATAACAATGCCGAATTACCGATCTTAGCCGGAACTTTGCCCATCTTTTCTCGCAATTGGGGTAAGAAACCTGACGGTACGATCGTTCCTTTTGAGAAGATTGCCTTCGAAGCCCCTCTTGGAAGTGGCCCGTACCTGATTGAATCTTTTAAAGCGGGTAAGTCGATCGTCTACAAACGCAATCCACAATACTGGGCTGACCAATTAAACAAACCTTTAAATGTGCGTGTAGGTTTTTATAACTTTGATCGTGTCTTGTATAAGTTATATAGCGATGATGCCGTTCGTCTCGAGGCATTTAAGGCGGGTGAGTTTGATGCCATCGTCGAATATCGTGCCAAGATTTGGGCAAAAGGATATGTAGGCTCTAAGTTTGATAACGGTACCTTAACGAAGAAGGCATTCTTAAATCACAATGGTGCAGGCATGCAAGGTTTTGCCATGAATGTGCGTAAACCCATTTTTCAGGATGCGCGCGTTCGTCAAGCATTGGGTTTAGCATTAGATTTTGAATGGCTGAATCGTCAAATATTTTTCGATCAATATGGGCGTATTAACAGTTACTTCACCAATAGTGATCTGAGTGCCAATTTTGATGGTCCTCGTAAACCTACTGAAGCAGAGCTCAAGTTACTAAAACCGCTCAAGGCTAAATATCCTCAATGGGTACCTGATGCAGTCTTTGGTCCTATGCCAGCACCGCCATCAACCAAATCACCAGATAGCCTACGTCAGAATTTAAAGAGGGCCCGCGAACTATTAATGCATGCAGGCTGGCAATATCGAGACGGCGCCTTGAGAAATGAAAGAGGCGAGCCTTTCCGCATGGAGATGGTAGAAAACGGCGGATTTTTCTTGAGAGTGATTTCTGCTTACAGTCGGAACTTAGAGAAGCTTGGTATTCAGTTGGATATTCGCACGAGTGACTTTGCCTTGTATCAAAAGCGAATCAATGAATATGACTTTGATATGACAACGACGCGTTTTCCAGATTCACAAAACCCTGGCAATGAGCTTTGGGATCGTTTTGGTAGTCAAGCTGCCAAAGAGAAGGGCTCAGACAATATCATCGGGGTGCAATCACCCGTGGTGGATGCTTTGGTTGAGGAAATTACCAAAGCACAAAACCGTGATGAGTTGCGTGCAGCGACGAGAGCCTTGGATCGGGTTTTATGGAATAGCTATTACGTTGTCCCTCAGTGGTACAACCCTACTCACCGCGTAGCTTTTCGGAAAGAGATGCGCTATCCCGAGCCCCCTTTGTACTATTCAGCTGAGCCGTGGATTATGCAAAATTGGTGGAAAGAGGAGTCTAAATAATGCAAGGACAAATGCGCGCATATATCTTTAAGCGACTGCTTTTGATGATTCCTACTTTATTGGGCGTGCTTACTTTCACTTTTGCGGTCGTGCAGTTTGTGCCGGGTGGCCCAGTCGAGCAAATGGTATTGGAGCTCAAAGGCAAGGGTGATGCTGCTGTCGGGGGTACCGAGTCTTCTGGTGCTGGTGCTACTTATCGTGGACGCCAGGGCATCGATGCACAACGTTTAGAAGAAGTAAAAGCGCTTTACGGTTTTGATAAGCCGCCCTTAGAGCGCTACTTCATGATGTTGGGACGATTTGCTAGATTTGATTTGGGCCAGAGCTATTACCAGCATCAAAGTGTCTGGGGCTTAGTTATTTCAAAATTACCTGTTTCCATCAGCATTGGCTTGTGGACATTCTTTATCACATACTTAGTTTCGATCCCATTGGGCATTGCCAAGGCAGTGCGCGATGGCTCTCGCTTTGATGCCGTGACTAGTAGCATGATTTTGGTTGGCTATGCCATCCCGGGATTTGTTTTGGGGGTATTACTTTTAGTGATCTTCGGCGGCGGCAGCTTCTTGCAAATTTTTCCCTTGCGAGGCCTTACTTCAGACAACTGGAGCGATCTCAGTTTGATCGGCAAGGTGATGGACTATCTATGGCATTTAGTGTTACCAATCACCGCCTCAGTGTTGGGTAGTTTTGCAGTCATCACGATGTTGACTAAAAATTCTTTCTTAGAAGAAATTCGCAAGCAGTATGTATTGACGGCAAGAGCCAAGGGCCTCACTGAAAAACAAGTACTGTGGAAGCATGTATTCCGTAATGCGCTCTTACCTCTAGTAACGGGATTCCCAGCAGCATTCATCGGCGCATTTTTCACTGGCTCACTATTGATCGAAACACTGTTCTCATTGGACGGGCTTGGTTTACTCTCGTATGAGTCAGTGATGCGCAGAGATTACCCGGTGGTATTTGGCACCTTGTATTTATTTACCCTGATTGGTTTGTTTACCAAACTGATTTCAGATCTTTGCTACGTTTACATTGATCCTCGGATTCAGTTTGGCGCTGGAGGCGGCTCATGAGTCGTTGGCAGCGCTTTAAGTACAGTCGAATCGGCTACACAAGTTTATGGATCTTCATGATCCTATTTGGTTTATCCATGTGCGCTGAACTGATTGCTAATGACAAACCTTTAGTGGTCCGTTATGAAGGACACTTCTATTTCCCCATTGTAAAGAATCACGCTGAGACGGTATTTGGTGGCGACTTCTCCACTCCAACGGATTTCTTAGACCCAGACATTCGTCAAAACATTACGAGCAATGGCAATTGGGCAATCTATCCGCCGATTCACTATAGCTACGAGACCCTCAATTACTTTTCTCAGGCACCCAACCCTGCGCCACCTTCTTTGGAAAACTGGCTCGGCACCGATGATCGTGGGCGCGATGTTCTGGCGCGTCTCATTTACGGATTCCGCTTATCTATTTTGTTTGGTTTAGCACTCACGATAGTG
>Ga0209088_10002406_pt1 | contig 11491 bp, 9 predicted proteins | sample S_140625_EF_Meta_FD_187324 | JGI IMG/M metagenome (GOLD analysis project Ga0209088, IMG submission 187324) | Freshwater microbial communities from Lake Simoncouche, Canada to study carbon cycling - S_140625_EF_MetaG (SPAdes) (version 2) | ecosystem: Environmental > Aquatic > Freshwater > Lake ...
TGAAGGGACTGATTGCAACAACCGCCGCTGGCGAATCTATTGGACAGAAAGAAAACGCAAATGACGGAAATGAAAACGCCTTGGGCGAATCAACAAGTGTCAACGCCGTGGAATCCAAAAAGCCCGAAGTCGAAGAAGGCACGCAAAGCACGCAAAGCGAAGGCGCACAGGGCAACAGCGAAAGCGAAAGTGAAGCGGGCGTCAGTCAGGTCGAAGGCGAAAAGGCTGTCATAGGCGAACTGAACGCGTTCACTGCGTTCGTCAAAGCACGCGTACGCAAGGGCGTGTGGCGCGACTTTTCGTTTGACTTGATCACTGCTGAAGACGCACGCGCGTTCAACGCTGACGCCGAAGCAATCGTCAAGGGCGAAACGTTTGACCCGCCTTCTTCAGTACGCAACGCCGCACAGCGCGCGCTTGAATGGATCAAGCAAGGCAACGCCGGTCAGGGTTTCACAGCAGTAGGACGCAAGCGTGCGTCAGACTTGGCGCGTGGTGCTGGCGTGTCTCTCGAAACTGCAAAGCGTATGAAGGCGTACTTTGATCGTCATCAGCCCGACAAAGACGCGACAGGTTTCACTTCAGGCGAAGACGGCTACCCGTCCCCCGGACGTGTTGCTTGGGACGCTTGGGGTGGCGACGCGGGCTACGCGTGGGCGAAGCGCATTGTCAGTGCAAGCGAAAAGGGAGCCGTTGCGGATAGCGATAACCCTTTAGATATCTACGGCAACTTCTAAAAGAAGCACAAGAAGTTCCCGACTTACAAACAAAGCACGCAATTGAACGACACTACGCGCCGTTGATTCTTGAAGCGTTGTCACGTGGCATTACGGGAATCGGTGACGCAATCGAAGAAGCGTTGACTGCCGAAAAAGCGATTAGCCCTGAAGACGCGTTCAATCGTGCTGAACGTTCAGTTGGCAAGCACGTCAAAGTTGACCCGACTGCACTAGCAAACACTGTCAAGAATCTGTACGGCGACGCCGCGTTGCGTTCGACAAAGTATGCGATCAAACAAATGGGCGGTGCAGGCGTAGGCGCGAACCTTGACCGACTTGTTGCAGGCGTGAAATGGGACAATTGGAAGCCGGGGTCTGACGCAGTTGCGCTGTCGCAGTACCCGTCTGTGCTGAAAGACTTGCTTGATTCTTCGTACTTGCTTGCTGAAGGCGTGAGCGACACAACGAAGAAGCGCGTTGCACAGCAGATTGCTGACGGCATTCGTGCAGGGTCGAACTATCAAACAGTGAGCAGAAACATAAACGCAGTGATCAACGACCCGTTGCGCGCTGAAGTCATTGCGATTACTGAAACGAACCGCGCGTTCAATCGTGCGTCAATCATTGCGTACACGTCAGGCGGCGCGAAGAAGTGGGAATGGATTGCCTACGGCGGGGCGTGCGATAAGTGCGCAAGCAAAGCAGGTATTGACTTTGACGTGAACGACCCGATACCACCACTGCACCCCGACTGTCGTTGCGGGGTCACGCCTGTTCTTGCAGGCGCGGGCAATCTTGACTTGGGCGGGAACATTCCACCGACAAACGTTGTGCCGCCTGTGAACGTCGTACCGCCTACGCCAAAGCCACCCGTCACGCCACCTGTGCCACGTCACCCGATCAACGCGGAAGCAGTTGTCAACACAACGTCACAACAGACGCTTGAACCGTTCACGTTGCCTGAATACACAAAGTCAAACATTGTCTTTGCTGACCACGTTGAAGCCAAGCAATGGCTTGCTGACCGCAAGATCAACTACGTAGGCAACGACGCTGAAAATTATGACTTGCGTTTCTTCAACGATTTTGCGTCAGCAGTCACAGACGTTGAAACGCAGTACGGCGTACCGATATCTGACTACATTCAGGAGTTTGGTTTTGCCGCGGCGCCACGCTCGAATTGGAATGCGTGGGCGGGATACACAGATACAGGTTTGGAAGAATCCCGTTTTGGTGCAACGTACAAAACAACAAAAGTTATGTTCAACAGGGACAAGGCGAGAAATTACGACGCGTTTGACGCAAGAAATATGCAAGACGCAAAGACTAGGTACACGGTTAGCAATGGTATCTACGGCATTGTTAGACACGAACTAGGACACACGTTGCAGTGGACAACAACTATTGACGGCATTGAAAGACCTTTGCCTTGGAAGTTGACAACTAAGTCAAAGTTGAACCCGATTTCAGTCGGAATGCGTGAAGCGGGGTATCGCGACGGACGCGGACTGAAGAAGGACTTGATCGCACAAGACCTTTCAAGATACGGCGCAACAAACGAATTTGAATTCCACGCTGAAGCAAGCGCGCTGTTCAGTGACCCCGCAAGGTTCAACGCGTTGCCTGAAGAATCGCGCAAGCGACTGTTGCACTTTCAATCAGTTATGAACAAACAAAATCAAAAGAACAACGGACCGCACGCCGTATTGCTGAAAGAAGAAGACGCAACGCAACCTACGTCAGACAATCAGGATTGGTCAGATTGCATTCTTGACGACGAAGGCAACATTGTTCTAATTGGGTTCGTCAGCGAATAGTCGTTGCGCCGGTAGTGAATATCTGCCAAACTAACGAACAAGACATTCGGAAGGATTCAAAACAATGGCGCAAGACCTCACCTACGTTGGACTTGGCAACCTGATCGCAAAGCGTGGACCAAACGACGAACTGTTTGTGATTGGCAAGGCAACGGGCGACGACTTAGACCTTGACCACCAAATCTGTGACGCGGCTTGGCTGAAGTCTGCAATGCCTTTGTGGTTTGAAACGGGCGCAAACGTTCGCGAACAACACAGTTCAATCGCCGCGGGTGTTGGTATCGAATTAGAGAACAGTGGTTCCGACTGGTACTTGAAGTCTGAAGTCGTTGATCCCGTCACTGCTCGAAAAGTAGAACGCGGTGTTCTTCGTGGTTATTCAATCGGTATCAAGGGCGCACGTGTAGTCAAGGACGCAAGCGCGCCCGGTGGACGAATCGTTGACGGTCAGATTGTCGAAATCAGTCTTGTTGATCGTCCCGCTAACCCGACTGCACGAATTGAGATTGCGAAGGCAGTGGACGGCGGTTCGCTTGAACTAATAAAGTCGGACACTATGGAGACAGAACGCACGCCAAGCGCACGCGACAACGAAGAACTGTACCCCGCTGTTGCAGTCTGCCCCGGTTGCAACGGTCTTGGAACTGTCACTGACAACCCCGGCGTGCTTGATAAGACGTGCGAAATCTGCAACGGCACTGGCGAAAAGCCCCGCGACTGGAACGCTGACGAAGGCGGGTTGAGCGTCACCGACGACGACGCCAACCACGAAATCAAAACGATTGTCATTGACGAGCCCGAAGACGCACCTATTGACGTGATCGCTGAAGGCGACAAGCCGAACGACATTGAAGCACTGCCTATCGAAGAATCAAAGTCATTGACCGTTGGTGAGGTCAAGGCATTGTTTGCAAGTCAAGAAGTCAAGAAAGAAGTCAAGCACGACGAAGCAACGTTGCAGTCTGTACGCGCGGGACTGATCGCGCTAATGAAGGCTGAACTTGACGAAATGCTTGCTGGCGAAGACGACGAAGTTTGTGACGTGAAAGAACTTCTTTGCGCGCTTGAACTTTTCTTGTGCTGGTGGAACGGCGAAAGCGAAGAAAGCGAAACGTCGAAGCCGTTCACTATGGAATCGGAATATGAGAATGAGGACACTATGGCATTTGTAGGACTAGGTGTATCGGCTGACTTGATCAAGGCGGCAACTGCTGTCGAAGCAAGCGACACCGACAAAGAACTATTGCGCGACGAAGTGTTGAAAGCACTTGGCGTTGCAGACACAATCGCAGAAACGAAAGCGACACTAGAAGTGCAGGAAGAAACTCTCAAGAGTTTGAACGCTGAACTTGCCGCTATTCGTGAACTAGCGACGCCGGGTGGCCCCGCCATTCGGCAAACGCAGACGCAGGCTTTGAAGTCTGCTGACGCGGAACGACTTCAGAACGACGCGGCGCGTATGCGTACGCTCGCCGCTGAAATGATTGACCCTATCTACAAGGCACGCTATTTGGAAAAGGCAGAATCACTTGAAGCCGACGCCAAGCGCGTGTTGCGCGGATAACAACTCCTACTACTTCTTGAAAGGAAGTAATCAAAATGGCTTTTGCCGCCCCACAAATTGACGAACTATTCGGTGGACTTCCCGCCGAATCACGTCTTGACCGATTTGAATCATTCAAGTCAGCGTTGTCTGCTTGCCACCAAAGCACGCAGATTGCCGCCGCTAATGGTTCGATCTCGTTCAACGGAACGTCCATTGTTAAGACCGCTTCAGTTGCCGAACGCATTGCTGACGTTCGTGACAGTCTGACTAAGACTTACAGTGCTGACCAAATTGCTGACGTGACGACTGCGCTTGACCGCGCCGCCGATCTTCAGAAGGACTGGTCACTTACTAACCCGCTGAACACTACGCCATACGGCAACATCGGTATGGTTCCGTACAACCTTGACCCCGCACTTGCACTGCTCGTTCCACGCAACTTCACGTTGCGCAACAGCACGCCACGTATCGGTGCAGTTGGTCAGGCTTACGAATTCCGTCGTATTCTCGGTGTCTCTAACTCCAACACTGGTGGAGTAGCCAACCTGAACACGTTCTTCGCGACTGGCGTATCTGACACCTTTGGTGCCGTTTCGCTTAACCGTCCAAAGAAGATTTCGTACGCCGCCGACCGAATCGTTCTGTCGCACAAGCAACAGGGTGTTTCTGACAGCGTTGACATGCAGGCGCAGTTTGCTGGCATGGGCTTCACTGACTTGCGTCAACTTTCACACACGTCTGCGATTTGGTCGCATATGTTGGGTGAGGAGCGCAACATGGCTAACGCCCGTAGCACTGCTTTAGTGTTCGGTGCTGGCACGCCTGTTGCCGCTGTTGATTCAACTACTACCGGAACGGGTCTTCCCGCTGGTGCCGCAACTGTAATCATCACCCCCGTTTCTTCAATGGGTGAAGGTCAGGGCGTTGCCGCTGGTTCGATCACTGCTGTTGCTGGTCAGGGTGTCAAGTTGACGACCGTCCCCGTAATCTCGCAGGGAACGCTTGGTATCTCGTTCTACGTGACGATTACTTCAGGTGGCGCAATCTACAAGGGAACGACTACCCGCACCGACGGTACTTCACCTACCACGTTCGTACTTGTTGGGGCTAACCCTTCGACTAGTGCTGACAACGGTTCGTACTCTGCTAACGCTTACGACGGCTACGTTCAAACGTTGTCTTCGTCTGCCGCCGGATACGTCAAGGCACTGAACGGAAGCCTTTCGACCGCCGAACCCGGTGCCGAATTTCAGGACGCTTTCGCGTCGCTGTTCAACAGCGTGCTTGGTGACCCTGACGTGATCTTGACCACTGCGGCTATTCGTCGCGCGTTGGCTAAGAACTTGCAGGCTGGCAACAACGGATACCGTCTGAACTTTCAGACCGGTTCTGACGGTGCGACCATTGGTTCAGTCGTGACTGCTATTCAGAACGAATCAACCGGAAAAATGGTTGACGTTATCGCCCACCCTTACCTGCCTGCCGGTACTGCGCTCGTTCACACGCGCGCACTGCCATTCCCAGACAGTGGTGTCAGCGAGACTGTTCAGGCTGTCAACGTTCAGGACATGTTGGTCATTGAGTGGCCACAGATTCAGTTGGGCTACGACTTGTCCACCTACCAGTACGGTACGCTTGCTTTCCGCGCGCCAGCATGGTCAGGTGCGATCACGAACATTGTTGCCTAGTCACTAGGCGACAAACGTCGCAAACAAAGAATGCCCGCGTTGGTGTAATAGCCGACGCGGGCTTTCTTTGTGTAGCCTGTCGGTATGCGTTTAGTCGGCAGGGATAAAGGTTTGAAAGAAGTCAGCGTTGGCGGTGGAGTGATACCCCGACAGAAAGACGGAACGTTTCACGTATCAGGCGCAACAGCGTCAATACTTAGAAAGTCAGGAGACTTTGCGGTGGCTGGTGTGACATTTCGAAACGCTCGCGGGTACGTGTGTGCAGACTGCAACTTTGTGGGACTGTTCCCTAAGTGCAAATGCGGATCGACGAACACAACGCCCGACGACGAAGTTGAGGAATAGCAATGGTTATTGCGTCATTCAACCTCGCGGAGAACAACCGCGTACCGTACGTGACTGCTGACGAAGTACGTTTCAGCGCAACTGCTTCAGGCATTGACTTCAGCAATCTTGTGGAAAACGCTAGTCAAGCAGTGCAAGAACGCGCGTTGAACGAACTGATCGTGCGCGCGTCAGTCAAGGCAGACAACTATTGCTTGGGCGCGCTTGGTACGTTATGCGCTACCACTAACACGGAGAACGGACGCTACCGCGCGAACCGTCAAGGGCAAATCATCATTCAGCCTTACTGCTGGCCTTTGCTCGAAATCAAGACGTTCAAGATTGGATATGGACCCGGTGACGGAATGAACAACGTCCCGTTGAACAACAACAACTGTTCGATTGAACGCTTTCAATTCATTGTCACGCCCACGTATTCGACGGGCATTCAGATTGGCAACTTGGGACTTGTTGGCGGTCAGTGGGCTAACGGCAATTATCAGCAGTTCGTTGAGTATTCGTACGTTAGCGGATTTGCGAACACGTTTCTTTCGTCTGCTGTCACTGTCGGCGCAACGTCAATCGTCGTGCAGTCGTCAACGGGTATCTACCCCGGCACAATTCTGAACATATGGGACGGGCAAAGCGACGAAACGGTTCAAGTTGCGTCGTCATACAACGGCAGTTCACTGACACTGCCATTGACTTCAGGCATACTGAACAAGCACAGCAAGGGCGTGAACGTGTCTCAACTGCCCGCTACCGTCAAGCAGGCGGTCATTCACTTCGTTGTCGCAATGGTCAAGCAACGAGGTCAGGGCGGTCTTGTGCTGAACGAGATTGGCGAACCGTCTGACGTGTCAAGCGCAACAATGACTTCAGCAGTTGACGAAGCACTTGCCTACGATCTTCTTGACGACTTTCAACAAATGGTTGGTCGCGCCTAGTGTCACGCGCAACTGTTCGCGAGGCAATTGCGTCGTACTTAGAAAACGCCGACATTGCGCACCTGACAACGGTGAAGCGATTCCCGCCAAAGTTCACGCCTGAAGGTGAATTCTTTGACGACGACGAACCGGGGCTTGCGTCAGGCACGATTTTGTTTTTGTACTTTCAAAGTCAAGACGAAACGCGCATTGCATTAGGCGGCGCACACAACGGACGCAAGGCAGTTGAGTACACGTTGATTCTTGATTGCTACCTACGAAGCACGCACAGAAAGTCTGAAGACGCGGCAAGCGACAACGAAGAATTCATTGACGCATTGACTACTGCAATTCGCGCTGATCGTCAGGCAGGCGCGCCCGCAGTTGTCTTTCAATGGGGCGAAGGTTCGTTCCCCGGCAGTGCCGATATTTCTGTGACGGTTGATTACCCGCGCGTGTTGCGCGGTAGTGGAAGTGCAACGCAGATTTACAGTAACGTGCGGGTGTCGGTAATAGAGATTTTGGAGTCCTAAGAATGGCACAGTTCAAGTACACGGGCGAACAGTCGCTTGTTTTTGTTGACGTGACTGACGTGTCAACGGGCGGCACGTTGCTTGCTGTCCCCGGTGAGACTTACGAACTTGACGCTTGCCCTGACACGTCGCTATTCAAAGCCGCTAAGAAATCAACTGCTACTGAAGGAACTGAAAACTAATGGCAACCTTTCAAACTAATAACTCATTTCTAGGACTTGGCATTGAAGCAACGCGCGGAACTGCGTCGTCTGCGATCAAGTGGATTCCTATAACGTCGCCACAGGTGACACCTATGCAGGCTTTCTTGCGTGACGAAGCGTTGCGCGGTTCTGCTGTTGCAGTGTACGACCACGTTGCGGGCGTACGTCACGACGAATACGACGTGAAGGGCTTTTTGTACCCCGACACGTTCCCCGTTCTTGTGCGCGGTATCTTGGGCGGCACTGACACTGTGACCGGCAGTGCGCCTTACACGCACACAATCCCGCTGTTGAACAACGTTTCAGGTTCACAGCCACCAAGCCTCACGATTCAAGACTTTGACGGTGCGAACACGTTCCAAATGTTGGGCGCGCAAATGTCCGACTTGAACTTGACGTTCGGTGCTGAAGCCGCTGTTGAGTGGTCTTCAAAGTTTGTCGGCAACCCGTACACGAACATTGCAGTACCAAGCGCAACGTTCAGCACACAGCCTTTCGTGCCGGGTTGGAACGTCAGCGTTTCTATTGGCGGTACTTCGATTGCGTACGTCATTGACGGCGAGATCAACATTTCGCGCAACACTGCACCTATCCACACAATGGGAACGCAAGCCCCGCGCGTCAACTTTGCTGGTCCGATTGACGTTTCAGGACGTATGACGCTTGTTGTTGATTCGACTTCAGACTTGTTCACTATCGGTTCAAGCGCCTACGGTCTGTACGACAACTCGCAGATTGTCGTTGTGACGCTGACTGACCCCGTGAATTCGTACAGTTCGACGTTCACAATGTCGAAGGTTCAGTTCACTGACCCGAAGCGCACACGTGGCAAGGCGTTCGTTGAAGTTGAAGTGTCGTTCAGTGCCGCCGCTAACTCAACTGACAGTGGCGGTACGGGATACAGTCCGATCAAGATTGTTACTACGAACGGAATCAGCGCGGCGTTCTAATCCGCTAACCTGTCCCTAGTGCTAAACGAAGGGAACAGCAATGCCTGTTATTGAACTGCCAAACAATCAAAGCGCGACGATTCTGACGCGCAACGAAGTGCCACAGCGACTAGGACGTGTGCTTGATCGTTCGTACGTTCGCGCTGGTTCTGTTGCCGCGTTAATTGTTGAGTACGGTTACGACGAAAACGATTCAACAACGTGGGCGCGCGCGCTTGGCAAACTGACACCTGAAGAATCAGACGACCTAGACGCGTATCAGGCGTTGCTTATTGCGTCACTTGTGAAGTCTTGGACGCTTGGCGACTTGCCTACTGTTGACACTGCACTTGATCTTCCGAAGGCAACGTTCGACATTCTTGCAACTGCGTGCGCTACTGAATACAACAACGTGCCTGACTTTTCGCCAGACGCGGTTACTGACCCTTTAGTGGATACCGCCAACTGAACAAACTGCAAGCCGCGCTTTCAGGCGCGACAGACGTGGCGGTTGATTACGAATTGCAGTTGTTGTTTCACGAATATTCGTACCGAACAATATTCAACTTGACGCACGAACAGTACCTTGACGAACCCGTCGGCGTTGTGGAATGGTTGTTGGCAATCCATAGAGAAATTAACAATGACACAGTTTCGCGTAGTAGTTAGCAATATGGCGCAGGTTCAATCTGCGTTGAACAAGCGCATTGCGTTGATTGACCGCGCTTCCTACGTGATCGTTGAAGAAAGTGCGAAGGCAATTCGCAAAGAAGCACAGGCACGTTTTCGTGGTCGCCCGCTAGGTTCAGTACGCAAGAAAGGCGCGAAGGGTGCAAAGTACAAATCGAAGGGCGTTCACGTCAACAAGAAGACGGGCGCAATCACTTCGTTCGCACCGGTCAACGGAAGCCCTACTAATCGCACCGGCAATCTTTCCAGCAGTATTGAGTACGCCCTACTACACGTTGCACCGGGACGTTGGGGTGTGACTGTCGGACCAACAATGCAGTACGGACGCGCTGTTGAACTAGGCAGTCCACGTTGGAAGACGGGCAACAAGTTCCCGTACTTGCAACCGGGCTACGAAGCCGCCTTGCCATATATTCAAGAGGTCTATCGCAATACTTGGAACCGCGCCCTAAGATAGCGGCGTGTCCGGTGCATTCCTTCCCCCTGTAATTGTCAAACTGATTGCAGACGCTCGCGAATTCAACGCGACGACAACTAGCGCAATCAACGGCGTTCAACGCATTGGCAGTGCTGGCGATACTGCGGGCAAGAAACTTGGTTATCTCGGACAAAGAATTGCAACGGGAATCATTGCGGGCGGCGTTGCCGTTAGTGTCGCGTCAATCAAAATGGCGGGTGACTTTGAAAGTGCAATGACGAAGTTGGTGACGGGTGCAGGTGAAGCCGAATCAAATATCAAAATGATTCGAGACGGCATTCTTTCGCTTGGCGGTGAAGTCGGGCAAACGCCAAAACAACTTGCCGAAGGTATGTACTTCATTGGTTCTGCTGGTTTTCACGGCGCAGAAGGTTTGAAGATTCTTGAAGCCGCCGCACAAGGCGCGGCAGTCGGTGGCGCAGAAATGATGACCGTTGCCAACGCAGTCACAACCGTTATGACGAACTATGGAATGAGCGCAGACCAAGCGGCGGGCGCAACAAGCGGACTTGTTCGCACAGTCTCATTGGGTAAGACAACGTTGCAAGATTTGTCGGGCGCGCTCGCAAAGGTTCTGCCTTTGGGTTCGGCGGTTGGTCTTTCGTTTGGCGAACTTTCAGGCGCACTTGCGACAATGACCGCTTCAGGTGTCACAGCAGATATGGCTTCTGAACAGTTGCGCGCAATGATTTCAGGACTGATTAGCCCGTCACACGAAGCGAAACAAGTTCTTCAAATGATTGGTATGACTTCACAAACAGTCGCAGAAAACTTGAAGAATCCAAAAGTTGGTCTTGCTGGCACGCTAGATATGATCGGCAACAAGTTGGCGAAGGTACTGCCGGGGCAAACTGCGTTGCAGACTGAAGCGTTTGAAAAGTTGACGGGTGGTATCACTGGTACGGGCGCACGCTTGCTGTTGACGGGTACGCACTTCCAGACTTTCAAGGACAACATAACCGCAGTCACAGACGCGACGAAGAACGCGTCAGGTGAAGTCATAGGGTTTGACAAAGCACAGCAAACGTTGAACTTCAAGTTGCAAGCACTGAAGTCACAAGGGCAAGGCATTCTGATCAACTTGGGTGAAGCGTTGTTGCCAACTGCAAAAGCGTTGGCTGATTGGGCGACTGGTGCAATTGCGTTCTTCAAGAAGCACCCTTTGATTTCGGAGATTGCAAAGGATTCTGCGATAGCCGCGTTTGCGTTATCAGTAGCGGCAAAGTTGAAAAAGGGTTTTCAAGCAGTTGTAGGACTATTCAACTTTGGAAAAATTGCCGCGCAGATTGCGGCGATAGGTGCAAACACGTCTGCGTTGATTGCAAACACTGCCGCGTTGCTTGGCAAAAGCGTTCCTGACGCAGTTCCAAAAGTGACAAAAATTGGAACCGCAGTCAACACAATAAAAAATGTTGGTACCAAAATTGGCGGTGCCGCCAGAATAGGCGCGGCGGCAGAGGCGATTATCCCCACTGCGGTTATTGCCGCCGCTGACTTAATAGCAACTAATAAAAGTACAACAACAAAACTGACCGAAAAACAGTTGAAGAAATACGAACCGGAAAAATGGAAAGAAATTGAAAAGTTGCTTGGCGGCAAAACACAACTAGGCAACTACAACATTGGAACGGATTCCGA
>Ga0209088_10002410_pt1 | contig 11480 bp, 4 predicted proteins | sample S_140625_EF_Meta_FD_187324 | JGI IMG/M metagenome (GOLD analysis project Ga0209088, IMG submission 187324) | Freshwater microbial communities from Lake Simoncouche, Canada to study carbon cycling - S_140625_EF_MetaG (SPAdes) (version 2) | ecosystem: Environmental > Aquatic > Freshwater > Lake ...
CCGGTGGCGGACAGTTGGCCGAAGTGGTGGAGCGTGGCCTACGTGATGGTGGCCCAGGCGATCAGCGGCATCGCCAAGGACCTCAACAAGATGAGCGCCAAGAGCGCCATCAAGACGGTGGTGCCCGAAACACCGGACGACCACCAGCAGGGCGAGCAGCAGTTGTTCCGCTGGGTGGCGATCCTCACCGGCTCCAAGAACGCCCTCAAGGGGGTGGGCTTCTTTCTCGGGGGCGTGCTGCTCACCACGATCGGCTGCAACGCGGGCGTGGCCGTGATGGCCGCCGGCCTGCTCATGGCCTTCTGCGGCACCCTGGTGCTTCCGGCCGACATGGGCCGCATGAAGCAAAAACCTGGCTTCCATGCTCTTTTTTCCAAGAGCCGCGGCATCAACGTGCTGTCGCTGGCGCGCTTCTTTCTGTTCGGCGCCCGTGATGTGTGGTTTGTGGTGGCGCTGCCGGTGTTCCTCGAGGCCGCCCTGGGTTGGAGGTTCTGGGAGGTGGGCGGCTTCATGGGCCTGTGGGTGATCGGCTACGGGATTGTGCAGGGATCCGCGCCGCCCCTCCGGCGGGCCTGGGGGCAGTCGGCGCCACCGGGGGTGGCCGCCGTGCAGTTTTGGAGCGCCGTGCTCACCGCCATTCCGGCTTTGATCGCCATCGCCCTTTGGCGCCAGGTGGGCCAGCCCGGTGTGGCCGTGGTGGCAGGCCTGGCGGTGTTCGGGGTGGTGTTCGCCATGAATTCCTCGATCCACAGCTACATGATCCTGGCCTACAGCGATGCCGAAGCGGTGAGTCTCAACGTGGGCTTCTACTACATGGCCAATGCCGCCGGACGGCTCGTGGGAACCCTGCTATCCGGGGGCATGTTCCTGCTGGGCGGGATGCAGGCCTGCCTGTGGACTTCCACGGCGCTGGTTGCGGCCGCCGCCCTGGTGAGCAGCCGGCTGCCGGCGCCGCCGCGGGCTGATGTGTCGGCCCCCTAGGCGGCTTGCGGGGCATGTATGACATGTGTATAATGCATGTATCGCAGATGTTGCCCCATGTCACAGCTCCTCCTGGTGGGCAACGCGTTCAGCAGCGAAACCAACCTGCAGGAGGCTTTGCAACGGGTGCAGGGCCGGCTGGGCGGCTGGGCCCGCGATTCCGATGCCTACAACGCCCTGTTGCTGCAGGCCTTCGGGGTTCAGAAGTCAGACGCCTCCAGCGCCCTGCAGGCCAGCCTCAGCGGCACCGGCCTGGGGATCCGCCTCGAGATCCTCGATGGCACCACCCTGAGCGGCATCAACGGCGCCTACGCCAGCGCCACACCCCATGGGGATCAACGCATCTATCTCAATGGCGCTTGGCTGCAGAACGCCACGGCACCCGCCATCGAGGCGGTGCTGCTGGAGGAGATCGGCCATGCCATTGATGAGCGGCTCCATGGCGCCGACGACACCCGAGGTGATGAAGGCGAGATCTTTTCGGCCCTGCTCCGCGGCATCACACCCGCCACCGCAGCCCTCTTAGAAGACGACCACCACCTGATCAGCCTCAACGGCAATAGCGTGGCCGTCGAGGCGGCCGCTGCTCCTGCGTCTTACATGCCGGCACCGGTGGGTTCGGCGATCAGCTTCATCAATCACCTCCCCAAACCATTCGTGATCGATGCGCGCAGCGGCGGCGCCTACACGATTAGGGAGCCCCAGGTTGAGCTCAACCTGGGGCTCCTGGATGCGGACGGCATGGCGCTGATGGATGCCAATGGTGCGCCTGTCCTCACCACCCAATGGGTCTACGAATACCTGGATCCGTCCGGCACCGTTGTTGGTACAGCGATGCCGGATATGCCTGGGATGCCTGGGATGCCAGGCATGGGCACGACGGCCAACTACAACCCAACCTTCCTGACCAGAAGTGGCGTTCCGATTCAGGTCACCTGGATCAATGACCTCCCGACTTCCGGGCCATTCCTGCCGGTGGATAGCAGCATCTTGACCGGGATGGGGGACATGGGGATGACCCCCGTGGACCCCACCATGGTGGCCACGGTGCCCCATTTGCACGGCGGCCACTCGGCAGCCATTTACGACGGCTATCCGACCGACGGTTTCACGCAGTCCGGGCTCAATGCCATGGCGGGCATGGCCATGACCTCGAGCGACACCTACACCTACGACAACAGCCAGCAAGGCTCCTTCATTTGGTACCACGATCACACCATGGGCCTCACGAGGCTCAATGTGTATGCAGGCCTGGAGGGTAGCTATTTCATTGAGGACCAGAATCGGCGCAATCTCGAGGCTGCCGGCGTGTTGCCGTACCTGCCACTAAACAACGCACTGAACGAGAGTATTTCGCTTCTGATTGCCGATCGCTCCTTCTCCACTGACGGCCAGCTTTATTACCCCGGCGCATCCGGATCGGACCCCCTGCCCGGCACGCTCGACACTGTGGATGCCGTATTGCCACCAAATTACAGCGGGCCATTTCCAACCGCTGTGCCTGAATATTACGGCGATACGATTCTTGTTAATGGCGTTGCCTGGCCCCATGCCCAGGTTGGCAAAGGCCAGGTCGAATTCGACATGGTGAATGGATCGGATTCTCGGTTCTACGTCCTGAAGCTTGACAACCCCTGGGCCAAGGTCAGCCTTCTCGGCACAGATGGTGGCTTGCTGGAAAAACCCATCACCATCATGGATGGCGATGGGATGGATGAGCAGGGCGAGCAGATCGTGTTCAGTCCTGCCGACCGGCTGCAGTTGATGTTTGATTTCACGAGCCCAAACATCTCCGTTAGCGATCATGTTCGCCTCCTGAACGTTGGCGCCTCTTGGGAGCCGTTCAAGGGTCTCAACCCCGATGGCAGCCTCCAGCCCGGGTTTGATGTTGATTTTGGCGTTCAAGTGCCGGTTACTGCTGCAACGCAAGATGATTCGGTTGGCAGTATCATGGAGTTTCAATTCGCGGCAGATCCGCTCGACCCGACGGCGCCTGATCAGAGCCAAGTTAAAACATACAACCTAGATGACAATACAATCCTCAATGCCAACATTGCTCATCTAAGTGAAGTTGATGCCAAGGTTCGTAAGCTTGGTATCTTCGAGATCGAAGACCAGTTCGGCCGTATCATGCCGATGATTGGCACGGCTGAGTCAGCCGTCAATCAGATGGGTGAAACCGTCTTTGGTCCCCAGGGTTGGGATGCACCAGTCACGGAAATGGTGAAGCTTGGTGACACGGAGGTGTGGGAGTTCTATAACGACACCGCCGATGCCCATCCGATGCATGTCCACCTCGGCCAGTTCGAGGTGCTCGGTCGTTACTATTCGGTTCCAACTCTTGACCCCACCACTGGTGCAGCTACGGGCTATGCGTTGGGTGATTTGATCGACACCCGCGCGGATCTCGACGGTGTGCAGAACCTAAGGCCAGAAGATACAGGGCTGCAGGACACGGTCTGGGTTGGCCCTGGTGAGGCCCTCAAGGTCATCATGAACTTTGATCGGCCCGGCGATTACATCTGGCACTGCCACATCCTGTCGCATGAAGATCACGACATGATGCGTCCCTTCAAGGTGCTGGGTTTTGCCGGCGACATCACTGGCGCCGTGACCGAGGACAGTGCGATGCCGGCCCAGGGGCTGCTGGAGCTTGGGAGGGTCGAAGATGCACTGCAAGGCTTTATCGCCGGAACCTTTGCTGGTGCCTATGGCTCGCTGACCCTCAACACCCGGGGTGAATGGTCGTACATGGTCGATCAGCGCTCGCAGCAACTCGCCGATGGAGAAAGCGGTAGCGAGGTCTTCACCATCACAGAGCTCGATGACATCACCACCCACACCATCACCGTCACCGTGCTCGGTCAGGACGATGTCGGCACCCCTGGTCCGATCACCTCCTCGACGGGTGCCTTCGCAACAGGTGTCACCCTGTATGCGCCTTTGGTCACTGGTGATGCCGAGGGCGATGCACCAGATCCCAGCTACGCCTATCAGTGGTTCAAGAACGGCATTGAGATTGCCCATGCGGATTCAATGACCTATTCGGTGCCAGTTGACGCGCCTGGTATTTACAAAGTCGCCATTGCCTACACCGATCTGAAGGGGTTTAGAACTGTCGTTAATTCAGTAAGACAGGAGGTTGTTGATCTTACGCCGCCAACAATTTCCAGCGTCAGCACGAAAGGCAACTCTGTCATTCTCAAGTTCTCCGAACGCGTCAGCGCCACGGCGGTCCCCGCTTCTGCATTCGTCGTTGCTATGGGTGTGGGCGACGACGAGGTCACAGCCCGTGTCGTCCGTCAGGTATCGATCGATCCGGATGATGATTCGCGAGTGGTGCTGACGCTGGCGGGAACTGCTCCGGCGAGTAGCAGTAATCTGCGTGTTTCTTATATTGATTCTGTGGGTAATCAGCTGATCCGTGTTGTCCAGGATCTGTCGGGCAACGACGCTCAATCCTTCTCTAACCATTTTGCCGATACATTTATCGCAGCATCAACGAGCACGCTTGCCAGTCGGTATCGCGATCTCGTGCTCACGGGTACAGGCCATATTAATGGTAGAGGCAATGCTCTGAATAACGTCATCACGGGTAATGGTGGCAACAATCTGCTTGATGGCGGAACTGGGGCTGACACCCTGATTGGCGGCGCTGGTAATGACACTTATGCGGTTGGTAATGTAGGCACTATCGTTAAGGAGGACCTGAATGCTGGCGTTGATTTGGTAAGGTCCTCTTTCTCCTATGCTCTAGGTGCAAATCTTGAAAACCTGATCCTGACTGGTTCGGCTGCCATTAATGGCACCGGCAATAGCCTCAATAACGTCATCGCCGGTAATGAAGGCAATAATCGTCTGGATGGTGGCACGGCTGCCGACACATTAATTGGCGGTGCTGGTGATGACACCTATGTGGTGGATAGCAGCGACGATGTGGTCAGAGAATTCTTCAATGCTGGCCTTGATAGCGTTCAATCCTCTGTCTCCCACGCCCTTTTCACCAACGTTGAAAATTTAACCCTTACTGGTTCTGCTTCCATTAACGGTACCGGTAATAGCCTCAATAATGTCATCACCGCTAATGCAGCCAATAACATCCTGGATGGTGGAACGGGTGCCGACACCTTGATTGGTGGTGAGGGTGATGACACCTATGTGGTGGGCAGCACCGCCGATGTGGTCATCGAAGCTACCAATGCTGGTACCGATACGGTTCAAGCGTTGATTTCCTACAGCCTGCAGTCCAATCTTGAGAATCTTACCCTTATTGGTTCCGTTTCCATTAACGGCACCGGCAATGGCCTCGATAACGTCATCGCCGGCAATGCAGGCAACAACATCTTGGACGGTGGGACTGGAGCTGACACCTTACTTGGCGGAGCAGGAAACGACACCTATGTGGTTGATCATGTCGGCATTGTTGTGAAGGAAGAGCCCAGCGCTGGCACTGATTTGGTGAGGTCCTCGATCTCTTACGCCCTGGGTGCCAATGTTGAAAATCTGACCCTTGCTGGTTCTGCTGCCATTAATGGTAATGGTAACGGTCTTAATAACATCATCACTGGCAACGCAGCTAATAACATTCTTGATGGTGGAATCGGCGCCGACGCTATGAGTGGTGGAATTGGTGATGACACCTATCTGGTTGATGATGTCTCCGATTGGGTCAGTGAAGGGGTCGACGCTGGCTCCGATACGGTTCAATCTTCCATCTTCTATGTCCTTCATTCGAATGTTGAAAATCTGACTCTTACGGGTTCTGCTGCCATTAATGGCACCGGCAACACCCTCAAGAACATCATCACCGGTAACAGTGCTAACAACATGCTCTCGGGCCTTGCCGGCAACGACGAGCTTGATGGCGGCGCTGGCCATGACATTCTGAATGGTGGCGCTGGGAGTGACATCCTTACCGGCGGTGCCGGTAGCGACAGCTTCCAATTCGCCCTGGCGGATTCTCGGTTGAGCACCAGCAACACCAGCAGCTTCAGTGGCGATATCATCCGCGACTACCAATTTGGCACCGATGTGGTCGATGGGCCGACGGCCGTTTCAGCCGCCAAAATGTCCAGACTCAACTTGGCAGCCCTCGCCACCTACACCGACATCACGATCATCGACGCCCTCACCACCAACCTCACGGCGGCAGGGGCTAACACCTGGGCCGCCAACCGGTCAGCCTTGATCACCTTTGATGCCGGCGCCTCGGCCAAGACCTTCCTCGTGATGGGAGATGGCCTTGCCGGTTACCAAGCCAGCCGGGATGCGGTGATCGGCTTCCAGTCGACGGACTCTCTGGCCACCTTCGCCATCGCCTGATCGCCTTGACCAGCCCGCCCATCCTGGACTGCGGTGGAGCGTTTGGGCGATGACGGCCGCCCGCTCCGGGGCGCCCCCTAGGGTCGGGAGCAGCCATGCCGCCCCGGTGACAGCCAGCCCTCTCCCCACCCAGGCCCGCAGCTGGGACGTGATCGTGATCGGCTCCGGCATCGGCGGGCTGGTCACCGCCAGCCAGCTGGCCGCCAAGGGGGCGAAGGTGCTGGTGCTGGAGCGTTACCTGATTCCGGGAGGGTCGGGCGGCAGCTTCAAGCGCGAGGGCTACACCTTTGATGTGGGTGCCTCGATGATCTTCGGCTTTGGCACCAAGGGTCACACCAATCTGCTCACCCGCGCCCTGGCCGATGTGGGCGAGCACTGCACCACCATCCCTGACCCCGCCCAGCTCGAATACCACCTGCCTGGCGGCCTCACCGTGGCCGTGGACCGCGACTACGAAGGCTTCATCGCCGCCCTCACCGCTCGCTTCCCCCATGAGGCGAAGGGCATCCGCGCTTTTTACGACACGTGTTGGCAGGTGTTCGACTGCCTCGATGCGATGCCGTTGCTGTCGCTCGAGGATCCGGCCTACCTGGCCAAGGTGTTTTTTAAGGCGCCGCTGGCCTGCCTAGGCCTGGCCCGCTGGCTGCCGGTGAACGTGGGATCGGTGGCCCGCACCCACATCCAGGATCCCGACCTGCTGCGCTTCATCGACATGGAGTGCTTCTGCTGGAGCGTGATGCCGGCCGATCGCACGCCGATGATCAATGCGGGCATGGTGTTCTCCGATCGCCATGCCGGCGGCATCAACTATCCCCAGGGAGGCGTGGGGGTGATCGCTGAGAAACTGGTGGCGGGCCTGGAGCGCCATGGCGGCGCGATCCGCTACAAGGCCCGGGTGGTCAAGGTGCTGCTGGAGCAAGGCCGGGCGGTGGGGGTGCGGCTGGCCGGTGGCGAGGAGCTCCGCGCTCGCCGTGTGGTGAGCAACGCCACCCGCTGGGACACCTTTGGGGATCCGGATGGCGCCGCCCAACGACCTGGAAGTGTCAGCCAGAGCGCTCATAGCGGCGGTCAACGGCATGGGAGCGCCAACCCGAGCGCTGATGGTGACGGCCACCAAGGTCCTGATGGCGCCAGGGAAATCCCAGACGGCGGCGGCCAACAACGCACCGGCGAGGGGATCCCCAGCCAAACCCTGATCGACGGTGCCGACACCCCCGCCGCTGAGCGCACCTGGCGCCGCCGCTACAAACCCTCCCCCTCCTTCCTCTCGCTCCACCTGGGTGTGCGGGCCGACCTGATCCCAGCCGGCACCCACGTGCACCACCTGCTGCTCGAGCGCTGGGAGGAGATCGAAGCCGAGCAGGGCACGGTGTTCGTGTCGATGCCCTCGCTGCTCGATCCCTCCCTGGCCCCGGAGGGCCACCACATCGTGCACACCTTCACCCCCTCCTCCATGGAGGCCTGGCAGGGGCTTTCCCCCTCGGCCTATGCCGCCAAGAAGGAGGCCGATGCCAACCGCCTGATCGGCCGCCTCGAGGCGATCTTGCCGGGTCTGGCGGGCGCTATCACCCACCGGGAGGTGGGCACCCCCCGCAGCCACCGCCGCTTCCTGGGCCGCAGTGGCGGCAGCTACGGCCCCATCCCGGCCATGCGACTGCCGGGCCTCCTGCCCATGCCCTTCAACCGCACCGGCATCAACGGCCTCTACTGCGTGGGTGATTCCTGTTTCCCCGGCCAGGGCCTCAACGCCGTGGCCTTCAGCGGCTTCGCCTGCGCCCACCGCATCGGGGCGGATCTGGGGCTCAATCCTTGGAGGCTGCCGGATTGAGGTGAAGCCGACCACGCACCCCTTCCCTCGGCACGGCACTCTTGACTGAGGAGTTCACCCCTCCGGCCTTGCCTATTCCGAAGCCAGGAGCGTGTCCGCCGCTCTTGGACTGCTCATTTGCACAGCCCGGCAGGCGACAGAGGAAAATCCGGTAATGTGATCTCCGACACATCGGCGCAGAAAGCGCGAAGAATTCATTGACTGTTGTCTGCGGTACGGAATGTACGCCTTCCAAGAAGAAGATTTACCTCCATATCGGACACGGGAAAACAGGTACATCGAGTATTCAATCTGTCTTGGCCAGGGCTGAAGCTGATCTCAAGAGCGCCAATGTCCTTTATCCTTGCGCCCCGGGCCGTGAGGATGCAAAGAAGGGGCTCATTACCTCTGGAAATGTACCTATTCAGAGCCTAAATGATAATTGGTTTGTGGGCTGCGTGGTCCCAGCTATACAAATTAATCCCAGTTACAAGACTTATATTTTTTCCAGTGAGATGATTTTTTATTGTATGGATTCATTCTTCTCGGGATTTCAGAATTGTAGAAAATATTTGGATTTTGAGTTTCTTTTGTGCGTGAGAAATCCCTTTGACATGCTCGGGTCAGTGTACCAGCAACAGGTTAAGCGAAGTGGCGTAACGCTGGATTTCTTGGACTTTCTTGAGCAGCAAGACTATCTAGAGCACAACACAATTCAAGCGTTAGCAGTTGTGGAGCGACTTGAGAAATTGCATCTTAAGGTTAATGTCTTCAATTATTCGGTTGTTGGTCGTAGTGTTTGCTCTCGAGTGCTTGAGGTTATGAATGTGCATGACGTAGCCAGTGCTCATATTGTGGCAAACGAGGTTGTCAATAGATCATTAGATGCTGCGGAATTGGCATTGATCCTATTGATTAATTCTGTTTTCGGCGCCGTGGCGGGCGGGAGAGTTTCCGATTCTTTGGTTAATGGGCTGCCCGATATCCCGTCAGTTAAAATGGCTTGTTCTGAAAGTGCTGTCGCGATTGTCAAGAGCAAGATGCAGCCGTTTGTTGATGAGATCAATCGACGCTTGCCTGAAGATGAACGGCTTTCTTTGGAGCCCAGCGCATGCCATGAGGAGGCGCCTCGATCTCACTCGCTTAACGGTGATCAGGCGGTCGTCGCCTATGACGAACTGGTGTATTGTTTCAAGGAGAATCTGGTCTCTTCTCGCTTGAAATTGGATGGGTTAACGCCGGTCGCGTCCCTTATATTGCTTTTTTTTCTTGGCAACGCTGGCTTTTACCAGATTCTTGTGGACTGGCCGCTATACGCCCTCATTCTTGAAGAATGCCGAACAGCGAATTGTCCCTCCGGTCTCTGCGAAACCTTTGGTCCAAATCAATTGCTTGGCTACTTCGATTACTTTTCGAATGGTGACTCTCCTTCCTTTCCAAAATATATTCTAGCCTCCCAAAAACTCAATGCTCTAACCCATGCTGGATTGACGCCAGCCGAAATTTTAGACCTCTTCGCCATTGTCCACCGCGTCAAGCTTCGCGCTGCCATCGGCTAACGGGCCGCGGTAAATCTCATTTGGCCTCTGCTTCCAGGTCCCGCACTTAATGGCGGAAGCCCGTGCGAATAATCGGCTCCGGCATCGGCTGGGCTAGGTCCTCAAACCACTGCACCGCCCGCTCCATGTCATCGAGCAGGGCATCAGCCATGTCGCGGCTGAAGCCCGCCCGCACCACGAAGCGCAGCACCGCCCGCTCCTGGCAATCGGCCGGCAGGGTGTAGGCCGGCACCTGCCAGCCCCGCTCCCGCAGCTTCTCGGAGAGGTGAAACACGCTCCAGTTCCGCACGGCCGGATCGATCTCCACGGCGAACACAGGCAGCTGCCCGAGCGGATGGCTCACCAGCCGCAGCGGCTCTAGATCGCGGATGCCATCGGCCAGATGGCAGGCGATCGCCTCTAGGGCGGCCATGCGATGGGCGAAGCCCTCGCGGCCGAGGTGCAGGAAGTTGAAATATTGCCCCACCACCTGGGCACCTGGGCGGGAGAAGTTCATGCCGATCGTGGGCATCTCGCCGCCGAGATAGTTCACGTTGAAGCGCAGCTCCTCGGGTAGCAGGTCGTCGTGGCGCCAGAGCACCCAGCCCACCCCGGGCAACACGCCGCCGTACTTGTGGCCGCTGCTGTTGATCGAGAGCACGCGCGGCAGGCGAAAATCCCAGACCAGTTCCGGCGAATTGAACGGCGCCACAAAGCCTCCCGAGGCCGCGTCCACATGAATGGAGATGTTGAGGCCGCTGTGCTCCTGCAGGGCATCGAGCTGCCGGTTGAGTTCCTCGATCGGTTCGTAGCTGCCATCGATGGTGCTGCCCAGAATCCCGATCACACCGATCGTGTGGTCATCGCAGCGGGCTACCGCCTCCGCGGCTCCGAGTTGGAGCCGATCCGCCGTGATCGGCACCAGGCGCGGCTCGACGTCGAAGTACGCGCAGAACTTCTCCCAGCAGATCTGGGTGTTGCTGCCCATCACCAGATTGGGGCTGCCGTTCTCCAGCCCCGCCTCCCGCCGCCGCTGGCGCCAGTGCCACTTCATCACCAGCCCCCCGAGCATGCTGCCCTCGCTGGAGCCGGTGGTGGAGGTGCCCACGGCCTGGGCCGGATCGGGGGCGTTCCACAGATCGGCCAGGATCCGCAGACAGCGCTCTTCGAGTTCGGCCGTCTGGGGATATTCGTCCTTATCGATGATGTTCTTGTCGGCGCATTCCTCCATCAGCCGCCGCCCCTCCGGCTCCATCCAGGTGCCCACGAAGGTGGCCAGATTGAGGCGGGCGTTGCCATCGAGCATCAGATGGTCGTGGATGAGCTCGTAGGCGTTCTGGGCGTCGAGGCCGCGCCCGGGCAGCGAATCCCGCGGGATCTCGGCCGGCAGGTTGGCGGCGGCCAGGCGGGCGCTGAGGCCGGCGCTGATTCCGAGGTTGCTGGCGCGGCGTTTTGGCGGTGGGGAGCTCGCGGTCATGGCGGAAACCAAACGGAGGACCTGTGAAGCGCGAACGGAATCAAGGGCCGCCCCGGCGAGGTTGTCGGGGGCCGGGGTGGGCCGCAGCGACCCTCCATTCAAGGGACGTTTTTGAGCGACATCCGGGCTCGAAGGAAGGGAGGGCGGAATGCACGGAACCCTGCGGATACGCCCCAGATGCGTTCAGAGATGACGACGTTCACCCGGACGCAATGGCGAACCTGGAAGGGAGTGGTCGCAGGATCAATCACACCGCCCCAGACCCGGCCCCATCGCCGGCCCCGATCCCGATGGACCTCATCTACCGCCTTCACAGCTTCATGAGGCCCACACCTCCGGCCCCTGGCGAGGGCCT
>Ga0209088_10002411_pt1 | contig 11474 bp, 13 predicted proteins | sample S_140625_EF_Meta_FD_187324 | JGI IMG/M metagenome (GOLD analysis project Ga0209088, IMG submission 187324) | Freshwater microbial communities from Lake Simoncouche, Canada to study carbon cycling - S_140625_EF_MetaG (SPAdes) (version 2) | ecosystem: Environmental > Aquatic > Freshwater > Lake ...
CATTCAAGTTCCCATTCATCCACTCGACCACTATTTGCGACAAGGACCTTGCGTGATCAAAATCGATACCGAGGGGCACGAGCTTGAAGTACTCATGGGAGCGACAACCGTTTTGAAGCAATGCCAACTCCTGATCATCGAATTATCAATTTTTCCCCGTTACACTGGAGAAGGACGATTTGCTGAAATCGTCTCGTTCCTCCATGCCCAAGGGTTTGAGTTGTTCGACATACCCAATTTGATGTATCCATTGCAAAATTCAGATTTGTCTCATATTGATGCCACTTTCGTGCCAATGGCTGATCGACGCGCAGGACAATGGATTGAGCGGCAGAAACATCAGGCTTCCTGATCATTAATCACACTAACTTCTTCAGACCTAGGCCTATCAAGTCAATTCGCCTCATGGAAATGCAGCGCCCGCACTCACGACCTCTGAAAACCATTACATCTACTGCCTTGTTGCCGATTTCGATAGGTTCTTTAAGCAGATTGCTCAAGGAATTTGGCGGTGCTCCATAGCCTGGAATCGATCCCCAGGCCCTTGAGCAGTTCTGAGCCGGGAGGTGCTTCTGATGCTCCATTGACTGAGATGGCCACCAGGACGAGCAATCGCATCCAGGAACGACAGCCCGCGGAGGTTTGGAGTTGGTGCAGCTAAGTTCGGGTCGTGGACTTCTCCAAACCCGATCGATCGACAGCTGACCTCAAAGGCGGGCCTTGTGACATTGGGGAACATGGCCCTCGATGGCACTGTAAAAGGTGAATAGGCTGCTGCAGAGCCTCGGCTCCAGTGCGCAAACTCGAGACGTATTTACGAGTCTCATCGACGGGCTTGCCCTCTCGGATCCCCTTGCAGCGCAGCGCCAGCATCGTGGCTCTGCCCGGCCAGTTCTCCATCACCCACGCCGGGGCGGGCACGTCCCACGGCATCCAAGTGAGGGCGCTGTACACCACAGCTCCGGAGGCACAGATTGTGCGAATCGCTGTCGGTGGGGGTATAATGCACTGGTCCCACTCATCACTCCAGGGGCGTACGCCCCTGAAGACAGCTCAACAGGGAGCTGCAGCATGACCATGACCACCCATTTTCATAAAAACTAGACCCATTATCATGAAACATTACATCTTCAGCAAATCTGATCTTAATTTATTTGCCAATACACAAAGTAAAGACAACCAAGTATTTGATTATAAAGATAATCTGCATATTAACTCGATGATTGAAAACGTTGATAGCTTACTGAAGATATATTCAAATCAAACGTCTTCATTCTATAAATCAAAAGATATAAAATCAGAAATAGAGAAAGTTTTTGATGGCATGCATTCATTTATTTCAATGCGATCTGCAAACAATCAAGTTTTGCAGCAGTGTTTACAAGGATGCGTAGAGTGTGCAAGAAACTATATATTTGATTATTTTATAAATAATGTAGACAATCATTTAAAATACAACAAGATAAATAGCTTGTACTCTAACTCAAAGTTAAGAGATTTGCAATTAAATGGTTATGTTGAATATTCCATAGAAAATACGGAATTATTTGAAAGTGAGTCACAACTTCTTCTGGATTATGCCAGATCCCATTACAGAGAAAAGGATGATTGGAGGTCAAGTGCATTTATGGACCCATCTACATTTCCTGACTCCAAGATTTTTAAACTTATTCAAGAATTTATAGATAAGAATCGAATTTTTGAAATGGTATCTGATTATATGGACTCAAATCTTGAAATGGCTTGGGCGTTTCCCAATTATAGTCATCACAGACAACAATGGTTTAGGATTCAAGAGCAAGAGGCAATTAGTGCGACTAATTATTATCATATAGATAAAGATAGGAACATGGTTAAGATTTTGATTTATTTAACTGATGTAAACGATCAAGATGGACCGTTTAAGTATGTAAAAGGAAGTAATTTGTGGAAAAAATCAATTTGCACGTTTGCATTGCATTATGGTATTGATTTTAAAGTTAATACACTTCTGATAGGCAAAGAATCAGACTTCAAGAACAATATCTTCACAACAAGAACAGACATACTTTCTCAATTCCCTGACGCATTCATTGGATCAACACACTTTGGTGATTTTTTACATCGGGATTCTGATACTACAAAATTGCTTTTGGATGAATCTGTGGTGTTTACTCGCAAAAGAGGGACTCTGATTATTTTTGATGGTGGTATGGGTGTTCATTCAGGAGGCAACGCACATGGTGGCGAACGCCTAGCCATACAGATAGGATATAGAAAAAAATTAACGATCAAAAGGGATATCTTAAAGCAAACAAAAGAATTAGCCCGCAAAGTTAAACACAAGGTTGCAAGTTTCAGTCAATAGATTCTGAACTATAATTGCATAATACTTTGCTGTCATTCACATTCGCTGCTCACGGAATAACCTTGGCAGATCTTTGACCATTTCCCTAGACACCGGCACTTCTCTGTGGAGAAGACCCATGCCGTCGACAACCATGGTCGCCAAGTGAGCTGGACGCTGCGTACCTGAAATCCCACTGACGCCGTTGGTGAGCGGAGGGCTTTCGCCAGCTGGAGCATTGATCTGGCAGGGCTGATTCAAAGTATCAGCAGGTATTCACTGCCAGCTGCCGCCTTGCCATAGCCAGCAGCTCAGTGATGTTGTGACACACCGCCTGCAAGCCGGAGCGGATCGATTGAAAACCATCCAGCCGCAGCAGGTTCAGGTCGGCTGTCCAAGCATGGCCAGCGCACCGGCACCGTTGCCCCGGTAGCGATGGACGTCCTCATGGAGTTGGGTGTCGCGAATCCAGTGCCAGCCCTCCAGGCGACAGCGGTCCCGCATCAGTCGCAGCAGGGCTTCTGGGGTGATACGCAAGCTCGTGATGAATAGGTGGGTGGCCCGGAAAGGCTTGCCTCCCTAGGAGCCTGTCGCGCGTAAACCAGGCCAACCTCTCCACAGACGCCCCTGAATCCACCCAGATCTCAGTTGCTGCAATAGATCTGGGCGAGAAAATGGGGGCAAGGCAAAGACCTTCCGACCATGGCAGCCTGAGCTGACCAACCTGCTGCCGCCATCTCCTAGCGAATCGCTCTCGGATGACCATCAGGTGTATTTCCTGCTGGACCTGGTGGATGTGCTGGATCTCTCCGCCATCTTGATCCCAGCCCAAAGCAACGATTCGCGCAGGGAGAAGGGGTTCAACCGGGGGATGATGACGATGCTGCTGCTCTACGCCTACTGCGACGGCATCATCTCCTCCTGCAAGATCGAGTGTGCCTGCTACGAGGATCTGGCATTCCGGGTGCTCACCGCCAACCAGCAGCCGGACCACAGCCGCATCAGTAAGTTCCGGCGCCGCAACCTCGATGCCCTCAAGGGTCTGTTTGTCCAATTCCTGCGCCTCTGTCAGAAGGCCGGGATGTGAGCTGAGCCATGTGGCGCTGGATGGCACCTGAGGTTCAGGCCAATGCCTCCAAGCACAAGGCCATGAGCCCTGAGCGGATGCTCAGGGCCGAGAAGGAGCTGGAGAAGGAGATCAACGCCCTGATGCGCCGGGCCGAAATCCTGGATGCCCAGGAAGACAAGCGCTACGGAAAAGGGAAGCTGGGCAGTGATTTGCCGGATGAACTGCGGTGCCGCCAGGTCCGACTAGCCAGGATTCGCCAGGCCCGCAATGAGATAAGGGCCGAAACCGCTGCTGCGACGGCGCGCCAGTGGCAGGAGGAGGCCGAGGCATCCAGGGCCAAAGCGGCGGCTTCCCGGGAGGCGGATGCTCCAGCGGCTGAGCAGGCCGAGCTGAACAGAAAGGCCCAGACGGCAGAAGCCAAAGCCAAGGCCGCCAGGGAGAAGGCGATCGAGGTAGCCCAGGATGCCGGCCTGGAAACGCCGGATCTGGAGCCGCGCTCGGCTGAGGCGATGCCGCGGAGAGGCCTGGCCAGAAGGGCCGATGGCACCCCAACCAGGAAGATCCAGTGCAATTTCATTGACTCCGACAGCCGTCTCATGCAGTCAGGCGGGTCGTACCTGCAGGGCTACAACTGCCAGCTGGCGGTGGACAGCGACCACCAGGTGATCGGGGCGGTAGGCGTGAACAACCAACCGCCGGATGTCGAGCACCTGGAGCCCATGTTGCAGCGCATCGCGACCACGGCCGGTGCAGGGCCGGAGGTGATGACGATGGATGCTGCGGGCTACTGGAGCGAGGACAATGCCAAGGCCTGCGCCGATCAGGGCATCGACGCGTATATCGCCACCGGCCGCCTTCCGCATGGTCAGCCACTGCCGCCGAAACGGGGCCCATTGCCCAGAGATGCCGATGCAAGAACCCGCATGACCCGCAAGCTCAGGAGCAAACAGGGATCAGCGATCTAAGCCCAGCGCAGGGCAATCGTGGAGCCGGTGAACGGGCAGATCAAGGAGTGCAGGGGCCTGCGGCGCTTCCTGTTGCGGGGGTTGGAAAAGGTCGATGGCGAATGACACCTGATCGCGGCCACGCACAACCTGCTCAAGTTGTTTCGATACCGGCGGTTACAACAACAGGAGTTGGCGGGGGCGACTGGATGAAGGGCCATGGCCCTTGTGGGAGCCGCCGTGGCTGAAACACCCACTATTCAGCGTCACGGACTGCAGGAGAGGAAGGCCGCGCCTGCACCTGCTGAGCAGTGACGTTCGCCGGCTCGGGAAGTCCGAACAAACTCCTCGCCGTGAGCGTGGCCTGATGGCCGCAGTTCCGACACTGATAGCGCTTGAGTCGCCGACCATAAACAAGCCCATGCTCATGGCCATGGATGCGGGGACAGCGGGACCCATCGGGCCAGCGCGCCTTCTCCAAGGCTGCCACCGCTACGCAGAAGCCCAAGGGCTACCCATTGCTCCTCGGTGCCGTAGAGCAGCTGGAACTCAGGACGTGAAAGCCCTTTCTGTAACTGGATACTGTTGCAAGCCATGACCGGGCTTAAAATTTTTATGTGTCATACCAAGCTCCTAGCTTGCCGTTCTCGGAGCGAGCTGGGTAATCAGGGCGGCCAAAGACTCCGAGAAGTATTTATGAAGTGCTGAGCGCAGCACCCCGATCAGACTTTTTTCCTGATAAACTTCGTGTGTCCAACAAGGGCAGAAATTACCAGATATGGGTAAGATTAGGCTTCTGAAAGGGTGGAAGAGGCCAATCCATGCTAAATCCGGCCATAAATTGATCAACCCAAACAAATTGCGATTTTGCCCCCCTTCAGAGCTTGTTTCTCAGAGGTTTCCCAATCACTTATGAACATTTACATTCCGGTTGAGATCAAAGTTCGAGAGCTTGAGGGCCGCCTACTCCTTGCACTCGCTGCCGCAGAAAGAGGACACGAAGTTCTTCTCGGTCAAAAGCAGGATATTGAGTTTCTGCTACAACAAAATTTAGTCAAGCCTGGTATTCTTCATCATAAAAGCATACTCCCTTGCCAGCTTGAGCAACTTCAGTCAATTAAAGACTGTGGCCACAAAGTAACTGTGCAAGATGAAGAGCATGGTTTATTGGCTCCTGATTTTAAGGTTTTTGCGCAATCACGATTCTCGCCTGAAACGATTAAACTTACTGATCGCATTTATTGTTGGGGCCACTTTGATTATGATGCTATAGAGAATATTTATGCGGCGGCACATCCCCAATTGCTGCTAGCTGGCTCTCCGCGAGCAGACTTTTGGCGTGTAGATATGGATCAGTATAATTTTAATGATGCGACAGGATACCCGCTACCCTATGTATTATTTGTTTCAAATCAAGGACTTTTGCTTAATGTAAATCGATTATGGCTTCTTGTCAGGAATATGCAATACCTATATGGTGGCGATGCCGATCAAGCTGAGGCTGACATTTTCAGGAGTTATGCGTGGCAAGCGGAGATGGTTCGTCATTTCTTGCTGGCAATCCGCAGTGTTTCGAAGACATTCCCCAATCTAACAGTTGTCGTGCGGCCACATCCAACAGAAGATAACGACGCTTGGTCTATATTGCTAGAGGGTACATCCAATGTACTTGTAACACGAGAAGGAACACTTGGCCAATGGATACGTCATGCAGCTGTTGTTGTCCATGAAGGCTGTACAAGTGGTTTTGAAGCTGCCGCAATGGGTCGCCCGGTTATCGCCTACGAACCGATCCCTCCTGTAAAAGCTCGTCCGATACCGAACGAGCTTAGCCTGAGCGCAAAGACTAAAGACGAACTTCTTAAACTAATTGCCCCCCACGCTATAGAGCCAGATTATTCAAGGAAATCTGGCATAGGACAAGTTGCTTTAGAGAAGTTGCTGCATAGATTCGCGAATTTAGAGGGCCCGCCGGCCGTTGACCGCATTGTTTCTGATTGGGAAACTATGCGTGATAAAGAGTTGGAGCATAAGAATGATTGGAGCCTAATTCTGCAACGTCTTCAGCCTGCGACTAGGCTTCACCCTCAGACCAAGCAAGCTTGGGTTCAGCGAATTAAAACCAAATCAAAACGAGTCATTTCAATCTTACGGAAATCAGTTCAGAACATTGAGCACAACGCTGAGATCATTAACAGTAGCTTACCTAGTGCCGTCGAGACGCCTGATTGGCGAAGTCAGTTTAAGATATCTCATAAGTTTCCATCTGTCATTTCTGACTCTGAACTAGAAGAATTGATTCTTCGTATTCAGTCATGCACCGGTCGCTTTCTGGACGTTGAGTATGAACGGATGGGACCTCGTTCGTTCCTTTTTAGGCGTAAGAAATAATTAGGCCCTTTGCACTGCGTGGTAATGCTCGGAAGAATACTATCGCTCCCTATGCCTTGTATATTTTTTTAGGTCTGAATTACCCCTGAAACCTCGTCTTTGCGAGTCTATCAGTTGATTCTCGATCGCTTTATGATGCTAACGTTCTTGTTGGCTTTGGCATAGTGGGGCTCAAGGAACACGACCGCTTTGAGCTCTGCCGGCTGCCTTCTACCGAGATCATCCCCAGTTCACCGATGCGGCCTGCCAGGTGATAGCTTGGCGGCTACTGGTTCCGTTTCAACTGGCGTTTTGCGATGGCTGCAATGACAAAGCGCATTGCTAATGCAGTTTGCTGCCGCATACCACGCGCGTATAGGGATTTCAGGATCGCGGAGTTTATTGGTAGTCAAGACGACATTTGGCGGGCCAGCGCCTGCTGCGACCGATTCACTAGATCTCTAACAAACCGTGTGTGTTGGCTGATTAAATCAACCTCGTGGGTAGCATGCATTTCATTCTAGCCCACGGCTAGCTTTTCTGGAATCCCTAATCATGTTCTGCGCCTTTATCTGGCCACTTCCAATTGTTAACGGTACATCCAGGGAGTTGGAGGCTCCAAAACTACTATATACTAGACAATTCTTTCTGCTGAAAATCACCACAATAACCTAAGACTGGCTGCCTATCACAAGTAAATAGACCTCGCTCCAATCGCCATTTTATTCTGACAGGTAGCTTGATTCGAGTTTTGATTGGCCATGACTCTCGGGAGCGGGCTGCTACCAATGTACTGATTGACAATCTGGTGCAGCATCATTCAGTCTCCTTAGCGATCACCCCCTTGGTAGCCCCACAGCTGGAGGCTAAATGCCTCTATTGGCGAGAGCGAAACCCCAAGCGAAGCACAGCCTTCTCTTTTACCCGCAATCATGTGTCCTACATGATGGGCTACCAGGGCTGGGCGATCTTCATGGATTGCGACATGCTCTGCAGGGGCGACATCGCCGAGCTCTGGGCCCAACGCGACGACAGCTTCGCCCTGCTCTGCGTGCAGCAAGATCACCAGCCCAGCGAATCCAAGAAATTTCTCGGTGAAAGCAGAGCGCCTACTTCAAAAAGAACTGGAGCTGCCTGATGTTGCTCAACTGCAGCCGTTGCACCGCCCTCACCCCCGATTCCGTCAACACAGCATCCGGGCTCGACCTGCACCGCGTTAACTGGCTCAGCGGCGACCATGAGATCGGTGCCATCTAGGGCGGCTGGAACCATCTGGTAGGCGTGCAGGACTCGGCACATGCCGAAGACTAACCCCTGTTGCACTGGAGCCTTGGCGGGCCCTGGTTCCGCGAACAGCGCACCATGGACGGCCCCCTCGCCGCCGAGTGATTCGCCGCCCGCGACGATGCCTTCAAGCTCTACGAATGATGGCCTTGCCCTGCATTGTGACCTTACCGGCCCGCCTTGAATCCAGCCGCCTACCCGACAAGGTGATGGCCGACATCGACAGCAAGCCGATGCTCCAGCAGGTGCTCGAATGCTGCGGCCTGGCCACGGCTCCCGCAGCGGTGCTGCTCTGCACCGACAGCCCCGATCTCGCCGCTACAGCCGCCTCATGGGGTTTCGATGCAATTCTTAGCAGCTCGGCTTGTGAATCAGGCCGTGAACGCATCGCCTCGGTGGCCGACCAACTCCTGGTGCGCAGTTGCAGCAGCGAGTCCGCCAGCGCCCTGATCATTAACGAACAGGGCGATCAACCCTTCATCGATCCGGCGGTGATCAACGCCATGGCCGCTGAATTCAGCCGCCGCTCGCCCAACCCGGAGCTGCTCATCCCCGTCTATCGCCTCAGCAGCGAGAAGGTGCAGGACCCCAACGTGGTTAAATCCCTGCTCGCCGCCGATGGCCGTGCCCTCTACTTCTCTCGCTCGGCTGTCCCCCACGTGCGCGATAGCGACCCTGTCCACTAGCCGCAACACACCACCTACTGGGGCCACGTGGGCCTCTACGGCTACCGCGCCGATGTGTTCCAGCGCTGGAACGCCCTGCCTCACTCCCCCTGGAGCACACCGAAAAACTTGTGCAGCTGCGCCTGATCGAAGCCGGCATCGGCATCGGCACCTTTCCTGTTGAGGGCGAATCGCTCTCGGTCGACACCGCCGAACAACTGGAGCAGGCCCGGGCAATGGCTGCCTCCATCAGCGCATCGTCCTCACCTCTGGGGATAGGAAGCTGAGATGACAACCGCCCTCAGCCGCTGCCTCCAGGAGGCAGCAGCCGCTATCAACGCCGCCGCCCAGCGGCTGAATCCATAGCAAGTGGAAGCTGCTCTCACCCTGTTGGAGGCTTGCCGCAAACGCCGCGCCAAGCTGGTGATCAGCGGCGTCGGCAAGAGCGGCATCGTCGCCCGCGAGATCGCCGCCACCTTTTCCTCCGTCGGCCTTACGGCCGTGTTCCTCAACCCGGTGGATGCCCTCCACGGCGACCTGGGCTTTGTCAATTCGGAAGACGTTGCCCTGCTGCTCTCCCATAGCGGCGAAGCCGACGAGCTGCTGGCGATCCTTCCCCACCTCAAGGGCCGCGGCACCGCCCGCATGGCCTTGGTGGGCCGCGTGAACTCCAGCCTCGCCTGAGGCAGTGATAGGCCATCTCACCGAGGGCAGTCCCAGCCGGGGCAGCCTTGAGGCGAGCTGGATTCAAGCGTCCGATGCCCCCTCCCTGGCTCGGGCGGCAATGGCTGTTGGTGTAGACGGTCTGTTCCTGGAGGTGCACCCCGATCCCGAGAACGCCCTTAGCGATAGACCAAACATGGTGCCAATGCACCGGCTGGAGGCCCTTCTCCGCCAACTTCTTGCCATTCACCATGCCGTGGCCGATGGCATTGCTGTGAGCACACTGTGAGGTACGCATAACGATGGCCAGCCTGAGCGGCCTCCACCTGCGCTCGCGGCTTCTGAAGCGCCTGCTGATGCCTTGTATGCGCCTGATCAGACTTGTCGTGTGTGATGTTAACGGAGTGCTCACCAATGGCGGCCTCCACTACGACGAGAACGAGGACGGCCGCGTGGTCAAACGCCTTGATGTACGCGATGGCCTGGCGGTGCAGATGCTGCAGCGAGCTGGGATCACCGTGGCCCTGCTCAGCGGCGGTCGCAATGGTGCGATCGAGCAGCGGGCCCGCCACCTGGACATTGAGCACTGCCGCACTGGTGTGGGAGATAAGCAATCAGGCCTGGAGCAGCTGCGAAGCGAGCTCGCCATGACCCGCGAGCAGACCGCGTTCCTTGGTGATGATCTCAACGATCTGGCCGTGCGGCCTGTATCAGGCTTTCTGATCACTCCTGCTGACGCCTTCAGGGGCCTACGACGGCAAGCAGATTTGGTGTTGACCAGCCGCGGGGGCGACGCAGTACCCCGAGAGTATAATGAAGCGCTACTAAACAGCGGTGGCTGCTTTGACCTTGCCTAAAGCCGTAGATGGAGAGAAATAAATGATGCCAATGGCGCCTGAATCGAAGCGATGCAACTAGAACCATGCCACACCCCGAGTTTAAACGAACAAGAAAAATCGAAGCGTGGGTTTGCTATTCAACAATTAGCTTTGTTCTTTATGAATCCTGGGCAAGGCAAGCTCATCATCGACCACGCCTTTTCCTTGCCCAGGGGACGCCACTTTTAAGAGAAAAATCGACGCTAAAAAGCGAACTCCACGACCGGCCCGATCTAACGCCATATACAATAAAGCAAGTTTTCATATACATGCTAGCAAGCCTCCTGGCTGGATCTAGATTGGTAGTCAGAGTTCCTCATCTCAATCAGCCAACCTGCAATAAACACCTATTGCTTTTGAGGAAGCTTCGATTAATACAACTTGAGCTTTATGACGACGGCTTCCTAGGCATCGTTGAGACCCCAACAGTCTGCAAGCATCTTCAGCCTGTTTTCAGTTCTGTATACAGCTGGAATATTCAGGGATGGCAACTTTCAGATGCCACCATCCGCTGCTTGGCTGGCAGGCGAGGCATAGCAATATCGCACCTATCCTTGGAAGATCTTTGCCGTGACTGGAGGCAAAATAATGTGGAAAACGAGAGGGGGCTCCTGATAATAATTGAGGCAAAGTACATGGACTACATTGGTCTAAATGATCTCATTAACCAAATGCCCCACACTGTAAGCCCTCATTCAAAATACGAAGTGATTCCAAAATACATCGAGCACCCATGGAAGATCAAAAGGAACACTAATTGGCCGCCGAATTTAAAACGAGATCTCGTCTACGAATCGCCAATTGAGCGCTATCTGTTCAATACCGTAAATCCGGACACTCACGTTGTCACGGGAGTGACATCATCAATCGTACTTCTTTGCGACCTAATAAACAAGGGAGAACTGCCAAGCTGCCGTGTCACCCTGCTCTTAAGTACCAAGCAATCCGACACAAAATTCCATCATCAAGACGAACTCGACTCATACATAAGCTTTATGCATCGTATGTATTCATCTGTAGTTGATTTGACAGTGATGCTTGATGGGCAGCGGGTAAAGCCGCTTCACCATTGAGTTCTGTGTTGCATAAATTTCAACTTATTGCTCTATTGCTGGAACATAATCGCCCGTAATTGACGTGACCCAACAAATGGCACTGCATCTCTCCCAGTATCACCCAATCCCTGAAAACGATGCACGGTGGGGCCCTGGTTTCACCGGGTGGCCAATGTGGCCCGAGCCACCCCACTCTTCCTCGGCCACTACCAACACCATC
>Ga0209088_10002417_pt1 | contig 11459 bp, 7 predicted proteins | sample S_140625_EF_Meta_FD_187324 | JGI IMG/M metagenome (GOLD analysis project Ga0209088, IMG submission 187324) | Freshwater microbial communities from Lake Simoncouche, Canada to study carbon cycling - S_140625_EF_MetaG (SPAdes) (version 2) | ecosystem: Environmental > Aquatic > Freshwater > Lake ...
CCGCAATGTGACGTTAGAGTAGGCTTGACCGAGGTTACTTTTCCATTGCAAATAACTAACGGATGGTTGAGCGTAAGTAGGGAAGTAAGTGTCTTTTGAGGACCAAAAGTTTTCATTTGAGTTTAAAAAAGCAGAAACCGCAGGGTAACGCCATCCCACTATGCTGTCAGTACTTGCAGTGATGGTTAGAGGTTGCCCAGTAAGGGCAAAATTTTCAACCGTATAGATTTTCTCTATTGGGGAATTGTCATAAGATAGTTCGTATGCCAGGTAATACCTTCCTGCCCCTACTTCTAAATCTTTAAGATTAACTATTGTAGGAAAAACTTGGGTTCCACCATTTTTCCATATTATTTTGCCGCCACAAATAAGAAGGTCTCCTTTGGAGTTTGATGCGCTTACTGCAATGGATGTGGGACCAGCACTATTCTCAGTCCAGGGGACATATATATAACCAATGTCCTGTTCTCTTGCGGCAACGGCTGTATTTGGGGCATCAACAATGTTGAAGAAATCAATCTGGTACGTCTCACTTACCGCAGGAAGTCTCCGGTATATTGGACGCCCTCCTGGTACCCACTGAGTGGGGCGCGGTTGCAAATTCTTTGCAATAATGTATTGCGGGGAGAGCACGTTTGCTGTAACGATTGAAGTGGTTGCAACAATTTGCTCGACCCCTCCATTTATCGGAGTTAATTGTTGTGACATTTTTTATAAGTTTAAAGTCCCCTCATTGTATACAGGGGGGTTGTATGCGTATGTGGTACCACTGTACCATGACAACTGAGGGGTGGTTTGAATAGAACTTGTGTTCTCCCACACAAATACGCTACGGTTAAAGGAATTACTAAATCGACCTTTGTCTTTGGGGACCAAGGTAATCTGTGCAACTCCCAGTTTAATGGCGGAAATATCCCTACCCAACTGAGAAAGAACATCTTGCTCGCAAACATATTTTCTCACATACCGAAGCAAATTACCCTCATATTCCTCTATTCGAGCAGTGTTTACGACTGTAGTGTTAGTCCAGTTTGTTACAGTGGCATTGGGTGTAAAAGCTTTCATAACCCTGTACAAGTTTTTACCATCTTCCGAAAGAATGGTGTCTTCCGCAAAACTTTTATATCCCGGATTAAAATAAGGTATGTAGTTTGCTATGGGGAACTCCCCAGGTTGTCCTTGGTCAGTCAAAACAAACGTACCGTTCCCGTAGTATATGTAAAATTCAAACAAAGGGGTTACATTTGAAGTCGCAGTATAGGAGAGAACTGTACTACCTTGCCGGAAGAAAGTCCTATCTCCTTTAAAAAAAGTAAACATCCTTGTTGGATTTTTAACCAAGGAGGTTTCTGAGTTTAACTCGGCAACAAATTGAGACTTTTGACTAGTGTTTACGTATAGGGGAATTATCAAACCTTTATTAACCATTACCTCAGCATCTGTACTAGGGGGTGTAAAGTAAGTGGCTGCAATGTAGTATTGGGGAGTACTACCAACACTCGACCGGTACTCCAAATACTCACCAGCAGGGAAACGTGGATTGTATTTGGATATGGGCAATCCTGTGTCTCCATTTTGCACGACAATTTCTTTCACAATACCTTGAGTTACCAAGGTGTCAAAATAAGTGCTAACGGTCCTCTGATTTGGTGCGTAAGTAAAAGTTTCAACTACGTACGCATATTTATTTACAACGCCCTTAGTCTGGTCCACATAGTTATAGTAAGGGTCCGCAACAGGGTTGGGACCTGAACCTATTTGTGGCGTATACACCCAAGTTCCAGCTGCATAAGAGTTGCCAGATACCAAAATAGACGGGGTAACGGGGGACCCTAGCACAGTAGCCGCTTGAGCCCCAGTTATGTCATTTGTGGCGGGTTGAAGAGTAAAGTTTTGCCCCACTACCCATACGAATGTACCAGGGCGCTTATTTACAGGAATGGGAGAAGAAGGGTCGGGAATAAACTCACTTGGAGTATAGTTATACTCTACAATCTGAGGGGCATAGGTGTTACCTACCGTGGCCACGTAGGAAGAACCCACTGTCCAAGTACTGTACACCATTGCTGCGGATATTAGATTGGGTATCAGAGGGTTAACAACCGAAGGCAAGTTGGACTCAAGGATAAGATTTTCCAAAATTACGTGAAGTTCCCCATCTCCACCCACTGTTGGGCTCCAGTAAACCACCTGACCTTTCTGGTAAGTGGTACCACCCGTAAGTTCTTGAATTTGTTGAAGAACAAGATTGCCGTATATGGTTTGGTCCGGTTTGGCAATAGAGTATGGAGTGAAACTTTGAGTAACGGGGTAATAAACAGGAATAGGCAGAGTAACTTCAACCAGATCATTTACGGTTAAAATATCTCCCAAAGGTTCAAAAGTATATACCTGAGTATATGTGGCGGCAGATGGCGTTAGTAAAGGGGGGGTGTTATAGGCCGCACTTACCTCAATATGGGGATTTGTATAACGGTCAGGGGTCGTAAAAGTATTGTAAAAAGCAGCGTCTATGTCAGAAACTGTAGGATCGGTAGTTGCAGGGAAAGTATTACCCGGTGTTAGAATAGAAAAAAGTCGGTCCCTGAAATTTAAAGAGGTGTCCCGTAAATTAACCCCGTAGGAGCTATTGGCGTCAACTTCAAGAGTAATGTCGTACTGGACTTGACTTAGAGTAAAGGGGTATAGGTGTCCTTGATTTTCAATGGGGACAGCAAAATTTACAGCGTTTTGACCACGCTCTAGTTGCACCTGATTAAGTTCAATACCTCCGGGACCAAGAACAAAGAAAGAAACTTGCCCATTAGGTAGAACATAGTCAGTCAGGTAATTATAAGTTCCTTCGTTAGGCCTATTAGGTTGAACAGAAGTTAAAGTACCCGCACCGTAAAAATCTTCAAAAAATCCTTGCCAATCTTCTTGACTTACAGGATTTTTTCTACGTATCAGCGTAAAGAAACGTTGCTGTACTTCATCGTAAGTCTCAACGTCTGACCCCCCAACAGCAGGTTGAGGATTTGTTACAGATAAACCTGCAATACCTATTGCAGGGGCGCCTGTTATAGAATTTGCAGGACAGTTATATTGAGAACCGACATATTGAGACGCTACTGTTATGTTTATGGTTGAACGACCCGCAGGAATAGTATACCTCTCCGTAGTAATAAAAGTAATTGTTTGACCGTTTGTTAGTTGAGAGTTGGTTGTAAAATTGGTTCCAGCAGGTATTATAGTGTCGGTGTTACTTGGGGAGATATTTACGGTAAGTTGTGCAACCGCAGAAGACCCTAGGCGGCGCATGGCACCCAAAAAAGGACCAATCCAGTTTATAAGAATTTCTTGAGGAAGTTGATTTGCCCAAAAAAGAAATTCCCCCTGTGCAAATGCTTGCCCTTGAATTAATGCGGATAACGGGTTACCGGTAGAAAAATCATTAAGAGTTTGATTAGATGCGTCGTATACAACTTGAGATGCAGCTTGAACTATCTCAGCTTCGTTACGAGGGTCAATTGATACTGAGGGCAGTGGTGCGTAGCGAGCCATGATTTACCCTCCTAAAAGGGGCAGATAGTGTCTGAGTTGCCGGTACCTACACTATAGTTATGACAAGCAGGATTGGTGGCAGATTCGTAAATACCGTTATCAATATTCAGGGTATCTAAACTATAACTAAGAAACTCATCTACAGTCTTTTTTGTTACAAGATCTTCAGCGGCCAACGCTGCCCACCTCTGTGGAATAGTGGAAGGATTATTTCCTCCGGCATTATCGTACTTACTATTGGTTGTGAAGCTTTTTGGTGCATTAGCAATTATGTTGGCCGGGTTACCAACCAGAGAAGGATCGTACCCATATCCCCACGGTCCTGTAACAACTTTGCTACCGCTGATTGATATACCTGACTGATAAACCCCTGCAACAACAGTAGGTTGGTCAGTTCCTAAAGTTATATACCGGTTATCTAAACCGTTAGGGCCTGAGATTACAAGAGAACTTAAACCCAGGGGGGGATAATGCCAATCCAAGTCTTGGCCGTCAAAGTATATTTGTTGGGCACCGTTCAACCATTGTGAAGTAACGATGACGCCACTAGAAAATGTCGTCTTTGCCATGAATCCCTTTCGGATTGGATGCTTTTAATGGTTTTACCCTACCTACAAAAAGACCCCAGCCGAAGCCAGGGTCAGATAAGTTATATAGGTTTTTATCAGGTGCGCGACCAGTAGTTGACGGTAAATTCAACCTCGATGGTTTGCACATCAGCGGATTCCCTATCAACTTCACCGGTTACGATAGACACAAACTGACACTCGTAACAAATGTATTCGCCACCGCCAGGAGCACCTCCCTCACCATCACAACTCTTAGGAGTGATAGTGATTGTAATCGGTTGACAGTTATAGGTTAACCAAAACTGCTCAAGTTGTTTGAAAATAGCCGGATCGTAAGGTGCTGTAAGTTGAACATTGTCGGCAGTCCGAGGGCCAACAAGGTGGTAGATGCGGTTTCCAGTACCGTTTGCATAGGTGCTGGTGTCCGAAGAATCATTGATTCCGCCGAACTTGGTGAAGACCGCCACGAATGAGGGTCCCCCGAGGGCAGCAAACGTAACGATGTACTGCGCTTTTGTTAATGGACGAAGAATAGCCATGAAAACACCTCCTTAGTATTCCTTCCTAATCAGGACAGGATGTCGGTGACCATAGCTCCCGAACCGATAGCTCCGTTGGCACCGAGACCAACGAGGTTAATGATACGCTCAACAGTGATTTCAGCACGAACCACGCGACGCTCACGGATGTAATACTCAGGGCGAACGGCAGGGGTGCCGGTCAGCTGGTAAGTGTAAGAGAAGGCGGGGGTAGCGGCGTTAGCGCCACCAGCGGGCATAACACTGTCGCTAGGACCATTCGGGCTGTAGAACAACAGGATGCCGTTCTCAGGGAACACAGGTTGCAGAGTACCGTCATCTGCCAGATAACGACCTTCAGCCACACGCAGACCACGCTCAAGACCGAAATAACGGGCAAGCATGTCGGTGTCGATGCTGTCAGCAGTCGTGTACTTGATACGCTCAAGGATAGCGCTGTTGGTCAGCAGTTGGTCAAACACGGCGGTTCCAAGAACCATCGAGTTAGGACGAATACCGATTTGGTTGGCGACCGAACGCTTGAGGCTCAGGACGTCTTCAATCGGGTTAGATGTTGCGGAAGACCAAGCAGCAGGGCCAGAGGCAGCACCGTAAGCGGTGTTGAAAGTGGTCCAGGTCAGGAAGCCCAGTCCGGTTTGTGAACCAGCGGCGGGAATAGGATCTTCGTAAGGGTTATAGCCGGGAACAACGGTAACGGCTTGAGAAACGCTATACTCGTAAGCATTCATCAGGCGGGACATAGCGTTGCGAGTTTCAATCGCACGCAGGTCAACCTGAGCGGGGCCTTCACCAGCGTTCTCGATGACTTCTTCGGGAAGTTCCCAAGCCACGACTTCTTGTTCCAGAGCATAGGGCTCGGAATCGTAACGGCTTTGAACATAAGGAATGTTTGTGCCGTAAGCGCGACGGAAGTCGTTGATGGCGAACTGCTCTTTGCCAAAGCGCAAAATGCGACCAGCACGAGTAGGGGTGTCAACAACGGGAGCGATAAAGTTGGCGATGTTAGTCGCCGGAAGCATAAAACCTTGTGCCAGCGTAGTCAGAATAGGATCTACGCCCGCATAGGTTTGCGAGAGATTCATCATGGGAGGTAAACTCCGAAATTAAAAATTGTCTTCAAATGGTTGCAACCAGGGCTGGGACTTACACCAAAGATGCCCAGCCTAGTGAAAGCCAGATTAAAAATCAGGCGAATGAAACGAGGACGAGGTTACGGCCACCGATGGTAACGACCTCGCGGATGCGAGGAACGGTGCCGTCGAGGGTAACAGCGGTACCACCCAAACGAGCTTGACCAGCGGCGTTGATAGCCAAAGGAGCGTTCAAGCTGGCAGGAGTGGTGAAAGGGGAAGCAGGATCTTGCTCGACCAGAAGCAGACCGGAAGTTGCCACAGTCAGTTGACGGGCAGTTTGAGGTTGAACTGATGCGAAAGGCATGTAAGCCTGGTTGATACCAACGATGGTTGCCTGAGCGGCAGCAGGGTTGAAAGCATCGCCAGGAGCAGCATAGTTAGGGCCAGCCCAGGTGGCGTAGCTAACAGCACGAAGTTCACCAACATCAACAGTACCAATAGCTCCAGCCTGGTTGTTGGCGGGTGCTTCCCATGTCTCAGCGTAACGGATGTACTGCTTTCCGTAGATGGGTCCAGTGTTAATCGTCATTTTGTATCTTAGATAAGGGTCTTCAATTTAGTTTGCTCTAGGAATGGTTTTTTACCTAGTTTGCATGTCAGGTTTTTACCCTAACGGTATTCAATATCACAACGACACCGGTCATAGCACCGACAACCTTTTCCAGGCATAGGTAACTCACCTATTGGAGCCCAACCAGCGCCATCATATCTTTTACAGTCAATACAAGTTTTCTTATCTCTTTTTGCTATCCTACGCATTTCTTTGAATCCTAAGTCTTGGGATACCATGTATTGCCCAAGATTGAAGAAAGAAAAAGTGGGAGAAGCAAGATATCTAGAAACCCGTGAGGCCAAAGAAGGCCATGTTTGACCTTGAGCAAGTGATTTACTGGCTTCCATAGTACCTTCCTCTTCGGGATTGATGCCGTTTAGCTCATCACTTGCAAGGTCTATTGCTCCAGGTATAGCTCCAAGGAGATTGTAATCTGCAAAATCCAGAGTTTGATCCCCCAGTATGAGGGTCCCGTTGTCAATATATTCTTTGGTCTCTGCCAAAAACTTTGTCAGGGGCGGTAGCATATCGCCAACAACGATTGGCCACGCCTTTTCAATTTTCTGGTTGGCTTTATCTGGGCCAACTCCTAAAATAAATGCGGCAAGCGCAGAGATGAGAGTTTTGTCGAGCATTGATCTCTCGTACTCATCCCACCTCATTTGCTTGTCCCGTAACCCGACAACCAGCAACTTCGACTGCTTTGCCATCTGTTCTTCCAGATTAGGCTGAGTCTTGTATTTGCTTGCCAGGTCTTTTGCTTGACTAAAATAGTCAGACCTCCTTTTGGTGGCCATGCTGACCATTGATAGAAGGTCCATTTACTTACCTCAGGAGAACATTGTCTTCTTGAGAGCTTCGACGTAGTCAACCTTACCTTCGGACTCTTCAACAAGTTTCAGAGCACGGGCATGAGGGTCGAGGTCATCTTCAGCATACTGGAAGGTACCACCAGCAACTTCACCGAAGGAGACCATCGGGGGAAGCTTGCTCAAGAGACCAAGCAGTTTGCTAGCGGCGGTTTCGCCTTCGGAGAACTCAAGAGTACCGAACTCAAGACCTTCGCAGTAAGACTGAAGCTCAGCCTGAGGCATAATGCCATCAGTCATGCGACCTTCTTCGTAGAGAGCTTCTACAAAGTTGGAAATCTTGCTGCGACGGCTGCTTAGCTTCTCCTCCATGTACATGCGTTGAAGCTCAGCGTGTTCCTGCTTGAGGCGCGTGAGTTCATCGTACATTTGGGTCGGGTAACCCATAGCACGGGGTTGGTCCATAGACATAGACCCCATACCTGTATAGTTCATGCCGCAATGGTCGGCAGACATTTCGTTGTAGCTCTCGTCACCTTCATCTACGCCGTCGTCGCCTTCACCGTCCTCATCGTAAGTAGAACCAAAACCAGTCTTGGTGTAAGGGTTCTTCTTACCGCCGCCGCAACCTTCGCCGTGGTCAGCACCACCAGTTACACCGCCGGAGCGCATGGTAACTTGTGCGGGATCGTCAAGTTCGCCTTGAGCACCTGGAGTTAGTTGCTTCTTGTTGGATTTCTTGCCATCGCCAATGTTCTCACGGAGGGATTCCAGAGAAGCTTCGCCGTAGGCACCGTCAGGTCCCACGGTTTCATCGGCTTCGTCAATCTGATCCATAGCCCCAGGAGTCAGTTGCTTGGCGGTAGATTTCTTTTCACCACGGTAGGACTCAGCAAAAGCACCGTCAGGACCAACGATTTGAGCAGCTTCATCGGTGGTGTCCATAGCACCTGGAATCAGTTGCTTGTTCTTGGACTTCTTACCATCACCAATCTCTGCACGAAGGGAGTCGAGGCTACCGCCACCGCCTTCGCCTTGGTCGTATTCAGCATGTTCAACCATCTTGTTGCCACGCATTGACTTCTTGGCGGTTGTCACACCGTCTTCGGTAGTCATTTCGTCGGCTTGGGGGCCTTCTGAGTACAGCACATTGTGAGTGCCAACGGCTTTGGCGCGAGCATCAGAGGATTTCTGGCGAATAACGCGCATGGACCCATCAGACATTACGTTGACGGTTTTCACCGCAAAGATTTCGTCATCCGGCATTTCTTCGGATTCGGTAGGCATTTTGGTTTCAGTCTCGTCACGACCGTAAGGATCAGTGCCGGTAGACATCTTCGGTTGAACACCATCAGGGTAGTCGCTCAGGCCAGCATCATACTGGTCCATGTTGCTGACTTGGTCGTAACCATCTTGCTGACCGGCCCAACGGGAGAAACCGTCACCATCGGGACCGGCTTCAGCGGTGTTCAGGCGGTCGGCATCTTGCTCACCACTATGGGGAGTATCAAGACGGTCCATATCTTGAGCGCCACTCTTGGCGGTCTTGAAACGGCCAGTGGCACCGTCAGCACCAGACTTGCCGGTCTTCATGCGGTCAACATAACCGTTGTCGGCAGAACGAGCGGTCTCATAACGACCGGTGTCATCATCATCGCTGGGCTCAGACTTTTTACCAAACTTGACCACACCTTGAGAGGGGTTGGTTTTGTAGGAAACTTCGTCGTACTCAAGTTCGGAATGATCGTTGTGAAGCATTTTCATGTCTTCACCGTCAATCTTGCCATTCTTGTTCTTATCCATTTTGCGCTGAGCAGGGGTCAGCTCTTTATGGTCTTCAGAAATGAGTTTGTCTTCTTCCTTACCAAAACGTTTGGCCATTTTGGCCTCGCCTGACTTGCCTTCTTTACTGAGGCGTTTGGCCTCAGCGGCACGATCAGCGGCGGCTTTGCGCTCATCGGTCGATTCTTTGTGAGATTCCTCGTAGACGTTTTCTACGACTTGCATAACTTGGCCGTTGGCGCCTTTGGCACGCTTCCGGCTGATACTTCCTTGGTCCATAAATTCCTCTTCCGGAAATTGATTTTCGAGGTCAGCCGTTTGCTGAGCGATTTCAGTGCCTTCACGACCCACGGTTTTCTTGTTTTCTGAGTATTGTGTTGATTCAGGGTTGGCCATTTGAGCCGCTTCCGGCTCGCTGGTTACAGACGAACCGGCAACATCCTGTAGTTGGTTCACAGGTTGGTTTTGTGAACTTGCTTGCATATCTTGAACGGCGCTCGAAACGTCGTCACGAACTGCAGCAAGTTTTTCCTGTAACATTTGAAGCGGACTTTTCTCAACGATAAGCGTCGGTCCAAGTTCGTCATCAAAGATGTCGGAAGGAGCTAAAGCAACAGCATAGTCAAAAACACCATCAACTTCAGCGAAGTTGAAGGGTTCCAAACCTTTTACTGCCGGAGGTGAAGCCCCCAGCAAAGCTAAATGTCTAGCGGTCCACTTCCCTTTATGCGGGTTTATGGCAGAGTCAGGGGAATAGAACGATATGGAAACTTTGCGGTAATGACCATCCTTGACTAGATCCTTAGCAGCATCAGTGAAGGCCACATCCGCATACAGGTTATCCCCTTGACGGGAAAAACCTTGAATCCAACCGTAGGCGGGGGTACTGTCGTTATCCCCTGAATGACCGATTACTAAGGGTGCTTCGTGTATCGAGGGGTCGTAAGTTTTTACGACTTGATCGAGGTCTTTCGGGGAGAAATTCCTCTGGACCCCTTGAGCAGAGGTCTGATCGCCCGCACGAAACACATGAACTTTTTTCGTAAACACTGTGTTTAGTTAGTGATCCATGTTTATTTTTTACCCTACTTTTTATCCATCTCAACTGCTTGGTCTTCGGTAATCTTCTCATTACCAAATGGTTTCTGTGGTTGTTGCTCGTCGCCCATGTTTAGCAAGTCTGCAATCTCCTCATCCGACATCTCTGTGTCAGACTGAGATTCCTCGGGAGTAGCTCCGGCAGCGGGTCCGGACTCACCGGTGATTGCAGCAGTTTGGTCTTCAAGGGAAGGTTCCCCGATAGCATCCGACTGAGACTCCTCAGGGGTTGCCCCGGCGGGCATTTCCATCTCTGCACCAGCTTTTGCCATTTCGCCTTCAGCGGCGGCTTGCCCAGATGGAGCACCGGGGGCATTGGGGTCGGTGCCACCACCACCGAATATGTCTCCAAAAATATCTTGGTCTTTTTTGGCATCAAAAGTTGTACTTTCTTCCTCAGCCGCAGCACCTTCTGGTCCTTTCTCTTCCAACTCAACGCGGAAGTGGCGCTCAATCCATTCCTTGCGGGGGGTGTATCCGGATTGAATAAGAAGGGACAAGTCAGGCACAGTGATTGAGGACTCCTCGATGCGAAACTCCCGTGTCAAAGAGGGAGCTGCTACATCAGTGCCAAAGTTTAAGTCGACAATCCAACGTACAAGAGTCTGTGTAAGGGTGTGGGAGATTGCTTCGGAGAGTTCACTTGCTCGGACCACACGCACCGTGTTTGCCACTTGAGAGGATGCACGGGAACCTGCTTCGGCTTGACCCGCTTCATTCTCTCCGCATATAACTAGAGAGATTTCTTTGTCAATGTATTCGATTAGATTTTTGAAAACTTCTGGAGAACCGGAGGGAACCACAAACTCCAATTCATAACCTTCCGGCAAAATCATTGCCGTCTCTTGACTTAGATTGGAAAGGTGACCGTAGAGCGTATCCAGTTCTCTAGTACTTGCTGAGAGGGGTGCTTTAGCAACAGCAGTCGGCGTCGCGTAACGGTCGCCGTAGAGGACATATGATTCGATTGCACGACGCCTAAACTTAACAAGAGGGTAAAGAATCCGACCCAGAGCAGAACCATACGGGTCACCATTGTGAGATACCCAATAACGACTTACAATAAACTTACGTTGAGGTAGTTCCACACCTTCAAACATGCGATTGAAGGTCAAGCATCGCATCGTAAAACCATTTACGGCATCTTCCTCTTCTTGAAAGACAAACCTGCGTTGGTCACGCATACGCACATCAAATGGGATAACTCCGCGTTTTGTCTTCTTCCACATGATTTCCCCAACGGAGAAACCAGTAATCATAGCCTCAGCCATTCCCACATATATATCGTCCAGGGGCATTTCTTCCAAAACTTCTGCCACAAAGTCTCGGACAGCCAAGTCACCCGGTTTATCGGAATATTGCTGAGCGAACCAAGGTCTAGATGTTACTTCTTGTAACAACTTACGGAAGCAGGATTGCACTTGCTCGTCGTA
>Ga0209088_10002418_pt1 | contig 11457 bp, 20 predicted proteins | sample S_140625_EF_Meta_FD_187324 | JGI IMG/M metagenome (GOLD analysis project Ga0209088, IMG submission 187324) | Freshwater microbial communities from Lake Simoncouche, Canada to study carbon cycling - S_140625_EF_MetaG (SPAdes) (version 2) | ecosystem: Environmental > Aquatic > Freshwater > Lake ...
TGATGAGAAAGAAGCGATTGAGTCTGAAATAAATAGCTTTTGGAGAACTATTTAGCAATATAGTCAGAAATTCGCATTACAAGCTTCTTCATTTCACCCTTCTTATGACCAAGCCATTCATAGTGAGGCATACCATCAAGGTATTCTGATACGGCAGGAATCTTGCCCATATCCTCAATGATGTGGTGCTCCGCTACATCACGAACATATACTCTGTCACCGTCCGAATTACGGAATGAGGTCTGATTATCAGAGTGAGAAGAAGCAATTAGCCCTCTGATTGCAGAGATTTCATCTTCGCTCCATCCAAACTTTTCAGAAAGTGATGCCAGCTTATTTTCATCCACTCCAAAAATCTTCTCGGCAATATATGGGCCAAGAGAATTATGAAGAATTGCCCTATGACGAATATCTGAGTAAGCCATTTTAGAAATATCAAGAAAGTTGTGAATCGGAAGATAATCCTCCGGCTCACCACCCCACTTACGAGCCGAATTTACGGCATGAATATGTGGCTTCATTTTAGGCCAGCAGCTCCACTTCAATTACTTCGTAGAAATTAAGGTGAAAATAGTTCATAATCTCAACAAGAATCTGATCATCAATCTCATGAGGTGGCTTCTGATAATCAAGATCCGAATCTAGAAAGTGACTCTCTAGAAAAGCCTTATAATCTTCATCTTCCTTATCGTAATCCCAGCTTGAAACATAATCACCAAGTCCGCTAGTACCCATAGCGCGCATTTCTGCTACATTCTTTTCGTCGCAAAGCCTACTTGCAAGCTCTGGAAAGGTAAAGGCGGAGACAGGACGACTACCATCTGACTCTGGACGATAATAGCGTGAATCATCGTACTCCCAGCCATAGCGAGAGATAACCCAAACCTTTGCAATACCGCTCATTTTATCTCCTGTGATGCGGCTATATCCACCGCACCCATAATATAATCACGCTAGGCCACCTGTCAAGTCGCCAAGTTTAGCATGATAAACGAAGGTGCTAAAAATATCTTCTTCGGAAGTTTTTGATCGGTCAAATAGAAAGGTTATTCCAATTAAGTCTGTTGTGTCTAGTGCATAACATGGCTTAATCTTAAAGTTTAGTGGTGTACCATCCTCTCTTTTAATCCAAATATTTTTAAATGAAGTTTCATGATGAGGAGTTGTTTGATTTCTTGAAAGAAAATTCCATATTGAAAATAGAAGATCTCTTTCTCCTGGTGAAAACCAGAACTTATCGTCAGCTGACCACTCCTGACGAGAAATTATTTCTTCTAGAAAGTTAGAATAAGCCTGCATCATCACTCCTTTTTGGTTTAAAAAAACTATCGCCAACTAAATCAAAAAGCTCTCCATCAAAATGGAGCATATCATCAAATTTTTGAATCAAAATTGGGTTTGGAAAGAACCAATCATAGCCAGATTGACCATTTATTGTAAGCTCTCCAACTTTTTTTGTTGCACCAATTGCCCCATATCTTGACGTTAAGGATATTATACCAGCTGCGGAAGATCTTGAGATACCTGCAAAACAATGCACCAAGAGAATTGTATCTTCATCAAAGTCCTTTCCAAAGTTGTATATAGTATCGGCTATAGCTCTTGTTGGTACTTCGTTCTCATCAAGGCTATCTGCCGCAGATTGTATGGTAACGTCATAGAAGTTTAGCCTCAGAACTTTTGAATCTAAAAATACAGAATCAAATGGAGCTTCTTTTCCTGGATCTGAAATAGATATAATGTGAGTTGGCTTTATTTTTTTTGCCAAAGATTTTGCATCTTTTTGCGATGAGATAAAAAACTGCATCAATTATCCTGCCAATAGGCCTTTTCCTCTTCATATACTACCTGCTGTGCAGATGGAATAGCCAGAATTGTAGCCTCATCTATCAACTCAAACTCTTCTTCTTCGCGACGATCTTCTTCAACTTCTTCATAATATTCGTTTGTCATAATATCTCCTTACTAATTTTTATGATTATTATTTGAGGTAGAAATGTCTATAGCAAAAACAATAGAAAAGACACCAATGCAATCTAAGAAATTCTTGGCCTATCTTTTGAGCAATATAGCGAATAAGGCACTTATATTTTGGATGGTTCAAAAGGGAGTTGGGGGAACTACTATAGCTTGGACAGTAACTGCGGCTGCCTTTATTGATATTGGATATATCTTAGGGCAAGCCGCATTAGATGGTTTTGTGAGAATGGCTCATGTAAAAGGATCTTCTATTATAAAGTCAGCAAAAAATATTAAGACTGACTCCATCGAGGAAAGCGGCGACCAGCCGACTCTTCCCTAGATTCCCATTCATCAATATCTTCTTCATCTGGATCTTCTTGGCCAAACTCTGCTGCTTGATATCTATTTAGATCTTCAATCTCTTCTTCTGAAAGCTCTTCATCTGCACCTTCAAGAAGTGACTCAATATCTTCTTCTGTTGCATATCCAACATCAGATTCGGTATCATCAGTCTGTGATGCAACGCGCCTGATAATTACGTCTACAATATCTGACTCCTTCTTAAATCCTGCCTTATCAAGCTCTTGTGCAATTTTTACTAAGTTTTTTAACATTGAAACCTCGCTTTACTAATATGAATATGATTAATAGAGTTTTATGAATAAAATTATAAGAAAAAATAAACTTAACTACCTTTTTAAGATTGCCAGCGACAATCTTATGTCAATTTGGTCTGTTTCAAGACCTCAAAGATTTTCAGAAGATGAATCTGGTCTAAATTCTTGGATTAATGATATAAAATCAAAGATTGGAACAGATGATGAAACAATTTTGGCAGGAATATTAAGGGATGAACTTAATCCAATTGTACTATCCTCAATGGAAGATTGGCAAGATTTTTCTGTTATATTTCCAAAGGGAGAGGAAATAAGAAAGGCTTGGAAGAAAAATGGAGATAAAACATTTTTTTCTTTCTTGGATTGGACAAAAAAATCTGGCGTATCAAACTTGCAGGCTGCATTAGATAAGATAAATAGCCTTCAGTCTAAGCCAATGGAGCCTGTGAGTATTAAGGCTCCAGCTAAGCCAGAAAATGTCCAAAATATGGTAGAGAAAAGTACCTCAAATGGTGCTAAATCTACCGGTGATACTTGGCTAATGGAAATTTCTGATGCCGTTAAGTCTATCTCTAATGCAAATGGTATTCCAGAGGGAATTATTTTTGCACAAGGAGCATTAGAATCAAGCTATGGTAAAAATCACATTGGCGGATTTAATTATTTTGGAATGAAGGGAGAAGGCACCGCTGGCTCTATTTCTGCAAAAACAAAAGAAGAATTTAAGCCAGGAGAAATGTCAACAATAAAAGATAAGTTTAAAAGATTTAACAACATAGAAGAGGGCTTTCAGTCTTATGCAAATCTATTAAAACAAAGCAATAGATTCTCCTATGCAACACAAGCCTTCTCAGATGATCCTGCAAAATTTGCAATATGGATTTGGGGCAGAGGCTATGCTACCGACTCCAAATATCCAGATAAACTTTCTTCTATTTCAAAAAATATTGCTCAAAAGCTGGGCAGACCAGATTTAGCTTGGGATTATGATGCAGAAGAAAGAAGAATTATAGATACTCTATCTTCTATGCGACCAGAAGATAGAGTATCTAAGACTGTTGAGTTATTAAAATAACTTAACTACTACTCGGAGGGCTTCTTTTCTGCCTCAGCCTTCTTCTCTAGAATCTTTACTCGACCAGAACACTTGTCGGCAAGAGCGGCAATCTCTAGTGGAGGAAGCCCATCGACAAAGAAAGAGAAGAAACGACGCTTATGCTCCTCGTAAAGAGCGGCACGAGCCTTCTCAAGAGTCTCTTCAAGATCGTTGATCTTGATCGTATCTCGCAAAAGACCCTGACAAGCCTTCATCATTTCAATATCATTTGAGCTTTCAATGATGCTGCGAACTTCCTCAAAACGATTAAATGGCTTCTTTTCCTTAGACATTTTTTTACTCCTAGATTGGAATTAGAGAACGAAAAATTGGCTTATAATTCTTTTCTAAAAAATCGCCGTATTCTGGAAAATGCTTTTTTACATCAAGCAAAAAAGATCTTGGATCATTTAATGGATTTACGCTATAATATGTTCTTCCTAGGCAAGCACCATAAAAGAATCCTGTGTTTGTTGCAGAAAAATAAAAACCATATGTTTCGTATGGATAAATCTTATCAAGCTCTGGAATATCTCCAGAAAAAATTGTCAATGACGCTTGAAAAGATATTTTATCTTCTGGTTCTTTTAAAATCTTAAAGCTTGTCTGCCAGACAGATTGCCAATCAGCAGATGAAAGATAGGTTGGTTCTAACATTACTCCTCTAAAGGCTCCAAATCTTCTGGCATAATTAGATCAAATCTAGATGCTTCCCATTCTTCATAGCGATATTCTACACGACACATTTCAGAGATAAGGTGTGGTAGAACTTGACGAAGGAAAAGCTCAATCTCTCCTTCATAATTCTTTAGTGAACAGCATACATGCCACTCAGTACCTCTAATTCCAGCAGAATTTGACTCTTCATCCCAATCATCTGAAAGATAGGCTATTGCACCAAAAGGAATGAATTGTCTGCGATGCATATTGAGCCAATCGGAAGAGATTGGAATGATTCCTGATACTGCACCCCAAAAGTCAGAACATTCATAGTCGTTATAAAACTTTTGGAGAACGTCTGCCACTAATGGCTTTAGCTTTGCCTTAAATCTAAGGCCGGTATACATTCCCATTTAATCACCTATTTTGCCGTTTATTTTAGCAGGGTCTTGACCTGCACCTAGAATATAAGCACAATTCAGCGGAAGTCAATCCTCAGACTTAGTTTCCTCAGATGATTCCACTTGAACCTTTGGAGGGCGACTCAGCTTCCATGTCATATGGCCAGCATCCTCAATTGAAAACCCACAACCCCTAAGAAACTCTTGATAATGAGGAAATACTTGACCAATCAAAAAGGTAAAGTCTCTACCTTCTTTGTCCATAACATCTTCGTAATATTTTTTTGTTTCCCTAATTTCTCTTAGCCTTATATAATATTCGGCTTTTTCCTTATCTTTCTGCTTTTGTTCTGGAGTTTTTTCTATAACCTCTTTTTCTTTAGCCATTTAGAGCCTCCAATTAAGCGGACTCCTCCCGCATCCCTAATATAAGCACGATGCGGGAGGAGTCAATTAACTATCTAAACTTTATTTTACCTTGACAAACCACAGTAGCAAGTCTCTTCATATTTGACAGAGCCTGCTGGGCATACCTTATTGCAAGTTGGATCGTTCTTTTTTAAAAGAGATTCTCCACTCCAAAATCCAAGACCAAAGGATATTAGGCCAGCTATTACAAATAGTGACATTAATATTCTTGTTGTTTCAGAAGGTAATCTTTCATGCTGTATCATTTATATCTCTTTGATGTAGAGCCTAACCAAGTTGAAATTGACTCAGCTTGAGCATCAGTTAGCTCTTTTCCTAGCTGATGATGTGCCATCATTTTGACTGCCTCCGGAAGAGTTTTTGCAGATCCATCATGAAAGTATGGTGCAGTTAGTGCAGAGTTGCGAAGAGATGGAACTTTAAATACCATCTTATCACCCTCTAGTTTTGTTACATTAAACTTGCCAAAGTCTGTTTGATTTGGCCAAGGCACCGCAATACCAACCTTCATAAATGTTTGGCCTCCAATAAGCTGACCATTATGACATGCTCCACAGCCAGCAGAAGTAAACTCTTTAAATCCTTTCTTCTCCTCTTCTGTTAGTGCTGACTGATCTCCAGCCAAAAATGCATCCCATCTAGATGGTGTAACTAGAGTTCTTTCGTAAGCACCAATTGCAACACCTACATTCTTAAAGGTAAGAGGATCTTTCTCACCTGGAAATGCTGACTTAAATCCTTCAATATATTTAGGATCTTCCTTCAGAACCCTAACTACAGTATCTTCATTTGGCATACCCATTTCTCCGGCAGCGAGAATTGGGCCAAGAGCCTGTGACTCAACATCTGGTGCTCTACCATCCCAAAACTGAGCAGTATGTCCAGCTGCATTAAATACAGTTGGAGAGTTTCGAACAGTTTGTGCTCCACGGTGACCATCTGAAAACTGCTTACCATCCACACCACCTGTCTCTAGAGTGTGACAAGAGGCACATGAAATATCAGCATCAGCTGAAAGTAATCTTTCATTGAAAAGCTTTTCTCCAAGAGAAATTAACTCTGGTGAGGCTTGCTTTCCTTCTGGAAAAAAGTTAGCTGGTAGTGCAGAAAATGCTGCCAATTCCTGTGGGGTAACTTGAGTTACCGCATCAGTAATCTGAGGATTTACTGGCTCAGAAACTTTCTCGCCGCTGGAACATGCCAGTAATGCTAATAGCGCAATCATTTTTTCTCCTTATTTTCTATTTAAAATTCGACCTGAACTAAAATCTGAACAAAACTCTCGTTCTTTTGATGAAACTGGATCATGTGTAAGATTTGGAAGCTCCTCAGCACCAAGCATAATTGAATTTGCTGCTTCTACAGCCTCTTTATCTGCGTTATTTGTAACTGCATCAAAAAGACTATCTACATAAATCTTACGCTGAGTTATAAAATACTCAACAACCTTTTTATTGCTAAGATCTCCAGAGTCACGCTCTCTTTGGTGACGAGAAGCAACTAGTGACATTACGGCAAGTTCTGCTCCAATGTCAACTAATCTACCAAGAATTCCCTGTCGCATTTCAAGCTTTGGACCCTTGAGCAACATCTGATGAAATAGAGTTCTTGCTAGACGGCGTGTTTTACCATCAATCCAGCTTAGATGATCTCTTAGGTCATAGTCAAAGTCAGAAAATGCTCTAAATGCTCCGCCAACAAGTGTCTTTAGATACCAAGCTGGATAAATAAGAGCGCACTTTCCAACAACATTTAGCTTATCCCAAAGACTTCCCTTTCGGAAAAGACCTCCAGCATTTCTAAGGTGACCATCGAGAGCTTCTCTTGCCAAGAAAAGATGCATAATGTCGGTGGTTCCCTCAACAATTCTGTTGATTCTGGTATCTCTTAGTGCTCGCTCCATTGGAAAGCCAACCTCTCCTCTTGCATTAAGAGAAGCCTCTGTCTCAAAGCCTCTTCCTGCACGAAGCTGAAGAGCGGTATCTGTTAACTCCCAAGATCTCTCAGAATTCCACATTTTAGCGGCTGCTGCTTCCATTCTAATGTCAACATCGTGACGATCTGACATGGCTGCACCATAAAGAGCAAAGGTTTCCATAGCATAAGAAAGTGCTCCAATGTCTGCTAGCTTCTGAGCACCAGCTTCATGGCGACCAATTTCTTTGCCCCACTGAGATCTGGTCTTTGCCCAAGAAGCGGAGAATTTAAGAATGTCCTTTGAGGTAAAGGCAGCAACAGCTGGAATTCCAAGGCGGCCATCATTTAGTGTGGTAAGAGCCAACTTAAGACCCTTTCCCTCACCAAGAATGACGTTTTCAGCTGGAATCTTAACTCCATTGAATCGGATCAACCCATTCTCAATGGCTCTAATTCCAAGAAATCTGCAACGATGTACTACCTCCACTCCTTCCCACTTTGCCTCTACAACAAAGGCAGTAATTCCCTTCTTACCTTCGGCAGATACTGTTCTTGCCATAACGACATAAAGATCGGCAAGAGTACCATTAGTACACCAAAGCTTCTCTCCTGTCAATACCCAACTTCCATCCTCCTGCTTTACGGCAGTAGTGCTCATGTTTGCTGGGTCAGAACCTGCTCCCGGCTCAGTTAGAGCAAAAGCAGTCAGTTCTCCAGCGGCAATACGAGGAAGATATTTCTTTTTCTGCTCTTCTGTTCCAAAAAGCTTTAGTGGCTGAGGAACACCGATTGACTGATGAGCAGAAAGAGTGGCGGCAGTAGATCCGCAGTATCCCGCTACAGTGCCGATAATTCTCATATAGTTGGTCTGAGACATACCAAGACCACCGTACTCCTTTGGAATCTTAATTCCAAAGAGTCCAAGCTCAGCAAGACCCTTCCAAACATGAGCTGGTATCTCTTGGGCCTTATCAATGGCATCACCATCGAGATTCTTATCTGCCCAAGCCTTTACCTTTTCGATTACTTCATCGCCAGCCTTTTCATCATCTTTTGGCTGAAGAGGAAAAGGGTAAGCCAAAGAAAGATCTAAATCTCCCATAAACATTGAGGCCATAAATGACTTGGACTTCCAATCCATTTCGCGGCTTTCCTCTGCTACTTGAATTGACTTTGCCTCATCTTGAGTGCGATTTTTATTCTCTATCATTTTTCTCCTTATTTATTGGACAAATTATAGCTGCAATTACTCTAACAGAGTCTCTCCATAACCTCGACATACCGGCTAAAATAGTTTTCTGCTAGCATTGACTTAAATTCAAACTTTTCAAATTCTATTTCAAGCTCTTCTGCCGAAAACATGCCATTATAAATATGAAACTGAGACTCTACGGGCTTCATATCGGCAAACTTTACCAAATTATAGCTATGACTATACTGTTCTAAGCTGTCTTGTGAAGACATTTTCTTATCCCAAAGGGCCTTATCCTTTAGCATCTTTACGGCACCAACCTTACCAACTCCTTTTACGCCAGGAATATTGTCGGTTTTATCTCCAGTAAGTGCTTTAAACTTTGCATAGTCTACTTCAAGCTTCTCTCTAAACTGCTGAGAAACCGGATTCCAAAGCTTTACCTTGTCCGAAATGTCAAGAGCTTGAATAAAGTCTGTATCAGATGATACAATTACATTATCTCCCTCTATGGTGGTTGCAAGATGGGCCAAAATATCATCGCACTCATAGTCTGGATGGTAAACTGTGGTGAATGGAAGGATCTCTTTTGCAAGGCGAATGATCTCTCTCTTCTGCTTATGAAAGGAAGCCCAATAAGTCTCCTCTTCTTCGGAAAGTCCCTCTTGCTTTCGGTTTGCTTTATACTCAGAGTCCATTTGGAGCCTTGCTTTTGGTGCTCCATCGAGAATAAAGTATACCTTTTTTGGAGAGAATTTCTCTAAAATTGGTCGAATTGACTTCATAAAATTATAAATGATTTGGTTTTCACCTGTTGCTAGACCTCCACCCCAATCAAATCTGGAGCGATGAATAAGGTTGTAGCTATCAAGAAAAAGATTGTCACAAGAAAAGGTTTCGGCCATTATATTACCTCATTGGATCGAATGTTGAATAGGCTTAGTTACCATCGTGGGACGCGCTAGGAAGCCTCTAGGGCGCGTCGGGAGGCTATACCCTATGCGGAGCGGGGGCGCAAGGGGAGCGCGCCTAGAGGGCTTCCTGTTACTCCTAAAATAAAAAGTCTGGCTTAGCGGCTTACCAGACTTGCCCCTTTTCATCGCAACAGAGGTGGGAGCAACCACTGTGGGGATTTTGACTGCGATGTTCGGAAAGCAGTCAGTATAAATATCATACCAATTAAACAAAAAGATCGAGATAAAAAAGAAACTTTGAGGCATCATTACTAGATAGTCTGGAGATAAAATCTTCTAGAGATATCTGTGGCCTTTTATCTTTTTCCCCAAAGTCCATTATACTTATTTTGGTTTTTCTGTAGTCATAATAATCTGGACGCAAATGATCTATATAGAAGTAAATATTAGAATTTAAAAAAATTAAATGCTGAGGTACACAGTACCCATCATAACAAAGATGATTTTCCATCAATGGTTTAAATAATCCTGTCGCCAAAAGAGTTTCTATGGAGTCTTTAATGTCCATTTCCTTCAGTTTCATTTTCCTTCTTAGCCTTTATCGCCTCTAGTTTATCACACCACAGACCTGCCTCAACCATTCTATCTTGATACTTTTTAAGAGGAAGGATGCCCCTTCTGAGAGAGCACCACTTCGTAGCACCAAGATAGTCATGCTCTCTAACCAAATCATAAAGTTCCCAAAAAATATCATCTTTGCCAAATCCTATGGGCGGGATTGGCTCTGCATCTGCTGAGGCATAAAAGAAAGTATCGCTGCAATTCACAAAGAGGCCGCAAGTACCGTCTGCGTTAAGCATAATAACATGCTCATTAAGCAGGAGTAGTGCCATAGCATGATCTGTTTCAAATCTATGCCTAGAAGTTTTTCCGCTTGGAAAAGTTAATTCTGTTACTGGAAACTCTGGCCAGTCTTTTCTTTCGGGCCACCACTGATTATCCTCCATTATCTACTCCGAAACCTTTACATACTCTGTTTTTGGAACATAAGGAAATGTAACATAAATCCTTGAATCTCCTGAGGTATAGGCAGAACCATTTTCTTGGACAAACACCTTACCGTGAATATCATAAGCTTTGCCGTTCTCTCTGAAAACATGAGAGCAACGCTTATTCTGATAGAGCTTTTCCTTTTCAGAAATAAGATTCCACTCAGAATCTTCACCGGTCAGAGGAGATAGTGGCTCAAACTTAAGTAGCTTTTGAAGAATTGCTACGGCATAGTTAGCAGAAAAACCAGAGTGACCTTCATCCGAAAAGACTTCGATCATCTTTAGGATATGCTCTCTCATGGCACGATTTGAGATCTCTGAATCATCTTCTTTCATGCCAACAATATCTAGTTCTTTCTTTGCAAAGTCAATTAGGTTGCTCAACTCTAACTCCTTAGTTATACTCAGTTAAATTTCCGGCCCACTTGACGGTAGTTACTTCTTCTGGCTTAATTCCAAATCTTTCTTGGAGTAATGCTTTTGCTTCATCCATTTTGCCGTAGGTTTTACCGTCTGTGAAGGACTCTTCCTTATAGTACCCTCTTTCGTCACGCTCTGCCCACCAAATCTTCCAAGTCCAGCTAACACCTTCTTTTTGGCTTGGATCAATAAAATAAGAAGCAACATAACCCATAAAGTCTCTTTGGGCAATATAGGTAACTGACTTATTTGGAGTGCCCACAATCCAGCCGATTAGACTACCCATTGGACCCTCTAGATCAAATCTTTCAAAGGCATACCGCTGATGCCAAGCATACTTTGTCATTTTGAACTCCGGTAAAGTGTTTCCCAAGCATAAGAGTAACAATCAATAAGAATATCTTTTGGGATAGTTCCTCCGCCCTCTTCTATGCTTTTCATCGTTTTGGTTTGACTCTTTTGACGGAGTGGAAACCAAGTATCTGGGTATAGTCCAACTTCATCCTGAGGAATTACTAACCTGCAATACATGGGTTCCATCCCCGCTGTCATTCCGCCCTCATATTCTTTCCAACCAAGCTGAATCATTCCGCTTGGGAAAAGAGGAAATTCTTTGATGATATTAACTTTCATTTATTCTCCAAGATAAAACGGAATGTCAAGAAGGCCCAAACTTATTGACAAACTCCTCAGTTGTTACAAGGTTTGCATCATGGTCATAATCGCAAAAAATGTAAAGTCCTAAGTCAAATGCCTTATCAAAATCTTCCCTGATAAGCTGACGGAGGGTTGTGGTT
>Ga0209088_10002419_pt1 | contig 11456 bp, 18 predicted proteins | sample S_140625_EF_Meta_FD_187324 | JGI IMG/M metagenome (GOLD analysis project Ga0209088, IMG submission 187324) | Freshwater microbial communities from Lake Simoncouche, Canada to study carbon cycling - S_140625_EF_MetaG (SPAdes) (version 2) | ecosystem: Environmental > Aquatic > Freshwater > Lake ...
TCGGCAGCGGGTGGATGCTGAAGCCGTCGTAGCCCTTGCGGAACCACGCCTGCTCAAAGGCGCTGAACGTCTTGCCCAGCCGCACGCCCTTGTCGAGGAACCACGTCTGCCCCCACAGGTCTTTCAGGCCGTTGGACGACGGCGTGCCGGTCAGGCCGATGAAGCGCGTCACACCTGTGTGGGCGTGCGCCCCGAGTGCCCGCGCCCGCTTGCTGCCCTGCCGCAACCGAAAGGACTTCAGGCGGGTGAACTCGTCCGCAACGACCGTCTTGAACGGCCAGTCGCCGCCAAGCGCCTGCGTCAGCCAGACGAGGTTGTCGTAGTTCATCGTGTAGATGTCCGCCGGAGTGTCAAGCGCCGCCTTACGCTCCTTGGCGCTGCCACAGATCGTGCTGACGCGCAGGTGCTTGAGGTGGTCCCACTTCGCGACCTCATCCGGCCACGTTGACCGTGCAACGCGCAGAGGGGCCAGCACGAGGATCGGGAAGACGTCCTCGACCAGAGACAGGTTGTCCAGCGCCGTCAGGGTGCTGACGGTCTTGCCGCCCCCCATCGGCATCCAGAGCGCGCAGCGGGGCACGTCGTACAGGAAGCGCATGGCCTCCTGCTGGTAGCCGTGGGGGGTGAAGGCTTTGGTCACTGGCGCACTTTCCTTACGATCTCGTCGATGTCCTCGTTCGACCGCGCGATGAAGACCGGAACGCCTGCCTCGTCCATGCGCTCGATCTCGCGCGTCTGTAGCTTGCTCAGGCGGTCGCCATCGGCCTTGATCTCGATGAAGGCGGCTCGGGGCCACGTCCACCACACAAAGCAGTCTGGGCAGCCGCTGCGGCCCTCCCAGCGCACCTTGCGGTACTGACCGCCGCTCTTCTGCACGACGTGCTTGAGGTGGTCCTGTAGGCGTCCTGCGGGGGTCACTTAGCAAAAGGTCCGTGTGCCTCTTGAGCCGCACGTTTGTACGCTTTGGCGGCATCCTCCACGTTGTCGTAGTGGCCGAGGAAAACGGTCTTCTTATTCAGCATCATCTGTGCGCGCCATTTCCCTCGCGGTTTGTCCCAGTATGCGCCCTTGTGGCCTGACGTGTTGTTTTTGTTTGCGCCACGGTTATACGAATTTTGCGCGTTACTAGCTTCGCGTAAGTTGGCGATCCGGTTGTCGGACGGGTCACCGTTTATGTGGTCGATCTGTTGTTCCGGCCACTGTCCTGTTTCAAAAAGCCATGCAAGACGGTGGGCCTTCAGTAAACGGTACGACAGCGCAATGTTGATGCGCCCGTTACAACCACGGGTGCCAGCTTTTGTCTTGGCGTATTTTCCGTTCCACGACCTAGCAGCCCGCACCGTTGCAAAATGGTCTTCGGGCCGATGAAGCCAGTAAAAGTCGCCAGTGTCTCGTTCGTAACGCAAACACGTTTGTAAGAACTCTAGGTCCACCGTCAGTCCTTTTTATACCTGTAACTTTCAAAACCCGCCGCAGCGAGGGGAAGACCCAACGTCCACGAAAGATTTGCGGACATTAACACGGAAAGATGCTCGGCGCTATAGGTATCGTTGTCGGGCACGTCGCAGATCATTTCGTCATGTACGTGCAAGCATATGTCATACCCAGCAGCTTTAGCCGAAACAAGACCAGAAGCAAAAACATCCCTAGCAGTTGCTTGCACTATGTTCTCAACAATTTTTCCATAATATGTCTCAAGTGTTTCCCACTTACGTGTATACTGATTAGTTCCGTCGTAAAGAATGTTTCCATCTTCTATTCTAGCGTTGGGGTAAGACAAGTACCGCCCTGACCTGAGTTTTACACGAAGCCATCCGTCCTTTACGTCAAAAAACATACCGCGCACTTCAAACATATCATGCGGATTGCGGATGGCCGCCTTTGCTGCGCTTTCCACGTCGTGCCAAAACGCGACGGTCTTCTTGTGCGCCTTGCGCCAAGCTTGAACCAAAACGTGTATCTCGTCGTCAGTCATGGCGTTGACCGCAGAGCCGCCCATTTTCCGGTAAGCGCCCACTGACCCCCCAAATCCACAAGCGAGTTCCATCGTTTTCCCGTACTGACGCATGGACCCGTCTCCGTTCTTCTTGTTGTCTACAACGATTTGCGGATCGACATTGAACGCTTTGGCATAAGCAACAACATAGAGATCGTGGCCGGTCCCCGCGTCAAACGCTTTGAAAGCATCTACTTTCCAGTCTTCACCGGCCAGCCATGCCAGCACGCGGCCTTCAATGTTAGACAAGTCGGCGATAACCAACTTGTTTCCGGGCGACGGGATGAGGCACCCACGCACCGCAGAAGAACAAAGTTCGGTTACGTTGTCGAACAGCAAGTCTTCGCAGTCCAACTTCATAGCTTTGATGCCAGCCTCAATAGCAGCGTCATCCAAGGTCGGGCGCGGAAGGTTTTGTGGTTGAAACAAGCGGCCACCCCACCTTCCGGTCCTTGACGCGCCACAAAACTGAAGCGTACCGCGCAAGCGACCGTCCGACGACGTGGCGTCGAGCAGTACCTTGTACTTTGCGGGTGATGTAGCCGAAGCCTGTTGCCTAATCTCAAGCAACTCGCGCACCTCTGGGTCAAGGTCACCCTTCAGGAGTGTCTCAACGGTAGCTTTGGTCAAATCCTCCGGCTCAAAAAAGTGCATACGGCGAAGGTAGTTTACCACAGCGTTGCGTTGAGTCGCGGACTTGACCATCCCGCCCGTTAGGTCGGCTACACGAGCGGCCAGAGTTCCCGAAGTTCGTTGAAAAGCTCGTAATGCTGATCGGGCGAGTTCAAGGTCGCAATTGGTGCCAAGGTCATTAACTCCTTGGTCGATCCGCCAAAGCTGCCGCTCACTGAGACTATTATTCCAAGACGGCATTCGTCCATGTACGTCTCGCATTGCGTCCACATCGAGGCGGGCGTACTCGATGAACTCGGCCCATTCGGTGGGGTGGCTGTCACGGTTGGCCCTCCTCAGTTTCATGTTCTTTGGTCGTGGCTTGGTGAACAACTGTATCAGCTTTTTGCCTGCTTTGTCTTTAGCTTTATCGCTCGGAACCCCAAGAACGTCACAAAGTACCCCCAAAGACCCCGGCAGGCTGTGTGAGAGCGCCTGAACCATCGTGTCGTGGACCTTTTCAACAGGCACGTTTACGCCGCAGTGACGCAGCACGGTGCGGTCGAAGGCGCTGTTGTGGATGACGACCTTGTCGGCGTGATCAGACATCTCTTGCAGCGCCTCGCGCCAATCAGGGATGTCCTGCGTGTCCCAGACCTCAACGGTCTCTTTGTTCCACGCCCAAGCGATCAGCAGCACCTCCGCCTCTTCGGCGTAGCGGTGCGTGCCGTGCGTGATCGGCACGGGGCTAAATGTTTCGGTATCAAGATATAGTGTTGTCATGATCGGTGTCCCTCCGTTCTGGTGGATCGTGCCGCGCGAGTTATCAGCAACAGGAGGGACATCCCGATGCGCGGCACGACCCGCCAGAAAGGAGGGTGCGGTGGCTGCTTCCAACCGACGCCGAAGCGTCCAACCACCGCACCCTTATATTAACACTAGACTAGGTCAAGGCCAATAGCTGAAGCGTATACGTCGATCAGCGACTGCTGTTCCTTGCGCTTGTCGGTGTCCATCGCCCGGAGCCGGACGATCTGGCGCATGATCTTCGGATCATAGCCGCGAGATTTCGCCTCAGTGTAGATGTCGCGGATGTCCTCCGCGATACCCTTCTTCTCCTCCTCCATGCGCTCGATGCGCTCAAAGAGAAGCTTCAGTTCGTCACCCGCAACGAGGTTGTGGCCGATCTGTGACATTAGAACAGGTCTGCCGCGTCAACCGCGAACGCCGCAAACTCATCCGCCGATGCCGGTGTCCCGCCGCCGAAGTTCTCGCCGTCATTGGCAAACATGACGCCGCGCAGGGTGCAGTTGACGCGCTGGCCCCACTTGTTGTCCTGCGGCCAGATGTCCACCGACGCGTTGACGTAGCAGCCCGAGTAGATCAGGCGCGCGATCTCGGCCTTGTCGGTGACCTCTTCGCCCATGCGGTTGATGATGGTCGGCTGCGTGCTGGCGTTGCGGGCAGACAGGTAGTGCTTGCCTTCAAAGCCCGCATAGGGCTGGCGCGTCTTCTTGTTGCGGTATTCGGCTTCGGTGTAGCAGACCTTCTTGTCTTCGGTCAGGTCTTTGAGGACGTCCTGCGCCTCGTCTTTCCACTTTTCCTTGGCCGCTTCAAGGATGGCGTCCTTGATCTGCTTGGCGTGCTCCCCCTTCGGGTCCACGATCAGCTTGGCTCCGTAGGCTGGTTCGCCTTCACCGAACGCCTGTGGGGCGGCCAGAGCAGGGAAAGCAATACGGATGTTCTTGAGCATAATTTGCATCTATCAGTCCTCAGTTTGCAGTTAAGTCACGGAAGTCTTCCATGACGGGTTTGATGTCCAGTGCTGGACGTTTATCCGTGACAGGTGCCACAGATGGCTTGCCGTCGGCGCGGGTGATCTGCTCTTGCAGGCTGGCCCACCGCTTCGGGTTTTCCTTGAAAAGCTTCTCGGCCTTGGTCGGGCTGATCAGCTTGAAGTCGTATGCCTGATCGTCCCGCAGGCGATAGGTCTTCTTGAAGATGTCCTCAACCGCCTGTGGGTCTTTCCAGTCACGGTTGCCGAGGCGTCCCTCAACCAGCTTGTAGCCAGTGACAGGTTGCCCCGCAAGTAGGCGGCGCTCTGTTTCTGCGCGGACTGACTTGCACCACTGCTCAATTAGTTCGACCTTGGACATTGCCACAGGCAGGTAATTGTCGCTCGTTTCCATGTTGATCTCCTGCGGGATAAGGTCGGCAAAGTCCGACAGCGGCGACGCTGAGACGGTCTCAACGACTTCCGCCTTCAGGGCGGGGCACGTCGCCTTGGCGCGGCAGAACTTGCACTGCTTCTCGCCGGGGGTGAAGAAGCCGTCTGACAAGTCGTCGCCTGCCGTCAGGTCGAGGCTCTGCGCCAGACGGACGTGATTGGCCGCGCCGTTCACGTCGTAGCCGAACTTGAGCAATTCCTCCAGCGGCAGCACGAACTCGCTGACGTGGTTCAGGCGCGGCTGGTGGATGACCATCGTGATCGTGTCGAAATCGTCAACCATATCGTAGTCGTGAAGTGCGCCGAGGGCATACATCATAAGCTGCGGGTTGTTGATGGCATCGACCTTGACGCCCATGCCGTATTTCAGGTCGATCACGACGATCTCGTTGCCCTTCAGGATGATTGCGTCGGCGGTGCCAGTCGCGCCTTCCTCGCCGGTCAGGTGGCCGATGCTGACCTGCCGCTCGACCAAGAGCGTGCCGCCCTCGGCATACTCGCGGACGAGCGACATATAGTCGGCGACGTGACCCACCATGTCCTGCCCGACGGTGAAGTCGAAGCCGTCCACGGTGTGCTTGGTGCCGAGATACGTGGACGGGTAGACGTTGCCGATTAGGCACTCTGACGCGATGGTGTGGGCCAGCGTGCCCTCGGCAGCAGCGCGGCTGCTGCTGTCGGGGTATTCGGCCTCCAGAACGACGCTGCCCGGACAGGCCATCCAGCGGTGTGCCCCAGAGGGGCTGAGTTTGGCGTGCGCGCTCATTATGCCAGTGCCTCAAGCATTACCGCGACCAGTTCCGGCGCGCGCTCTGGCGAGACCTGAGACGCCTTGGCGATGCCGAAGCGTTCGAGGATTTCGGCCATGAACGGCTTGCTGCGCTTGTCGACGACCTTGAGCACAAGGTCGCGCAGGTATGTTGGGTCGATCTCAGGCGCGGCTGGCTCTTCTGGCTCACCAGTAGTCGGGGCTTCCGGCTCCGGCCCAGACGGTGCAGTCGGAGATGCTTCCGTCGCCCCAGAGGAGGCAGCTTCCGACGGGGCGTTTCCCACGGTCGGCTCAAAGACAATCTCTTCCCGCAGTTCGGGCATGATCGCCTCAAGTTCTGCGGCAAGTTTCGCCTTTAGCTTCTGAGGTGCGTCCGTTGGCTCCCACCAAGTAGTGGCACCGTTGTGTAGGCTCTTGCCAATGGCGATCAGCTTGTCCGCGACTTCGGGGATGCTGTTGCCGGTAACTTCGATCTTAATCACTTTGCTGTCTCCTTCAGGTGTTTGATTTCTACCGCCATAGCGGCAATGATCTGTTCGTTCTTAGCGATCTCCATGCGGAGTTCGTAGACCTTGTCGTCAAGCTGGTTGGCGTCGATCTCAAAGTTCTTGGCGCGATCTTTGAGTTCTTCGACGTTCGCCTCATGCTCGGCGGTGATGTCCTCCAGACGTTCGCCAAGGACGACGGCCAGTTCGGCGGAGGGGCGATAGGCGGCCTCGTTAATGAGTTCGCTGTCTTCGCACATACGGTAGGTGTTGCGGTCCATATCAAAAGTTCCACGGTTTAGCGTTGTTGGCGGCGGCCACCTTGCGGGCTTCGACCTTGCCGGACACGGAGAAGTTGGCGATCTCGGTGCGGCGACCGTTCTCGATCTTCGTGATCCAGACCATGCCGGAAATGCGCTTGGTGGGTGCGGTGTATTCTGCTGCGATAGTCATTGGGTGTCCCTCCCGTTGGTTGCTGACGATCCTGATATAAGGTGCAATTCAGCGATTGCAACCCCCTATATGCAAAAAATTACATTTCCGTTCTTCACTTCCAGAAGCGGCGGGTTGCGCTTGGTCAGCGACTGCAACGCGCGTTCCAGATCGCGGCGGCGCAGGTCGCGCTTCGGCGGCTCGGGCTTCGTCATGGCGGCGAAGCACTTGTCGAACAGTTGGCTGTACGGCGCACCCTCGATACCGAGATACTCGCTCTCAATGATCTCGAGCACATGGCGCTCGTTCGGCCCGAAGCGTTGAGCCTTCGGCCCCTTCGGCTCAATGACCTGCACTGGCACGTCAGCCTCGACAGCCACGCAGCTTGTGATCGGGTCGCCGTCGCGGTCCAGCCCGACAGTCACCGTCTCCAGACGGAAGCCCCACTTCAGGCCGTCGTCGCCGTCCTTCATCTTGGTGATGCGGATTTCGCGGCTGCCGTTCTCGTGCTTTACGACCTCGATCTCGGCGTCAGCCGCTGCGCGCTTCCCAGACCAGCCACGAACGCCTTTTGAGGCGTCCTTGCCGCTGTGGTCCACCATGATCAGCGCAGCGCCTGTGGCGTCGTGCAAGGCGCGTGCATTGGCCAGCGCCAGACCGACGTCCTCGGAACTGTTCTCATTCGCCCCCGGCGTCACCTGCGCCATCGTGTCAACGATGATCGCGTCTGCGCCACCGGCAGCGGCGATGGCCGCAGCCAGTTCCGTCACGTCCTCGCTCAGGAGGAAGTTCGGCGGCACGGTCAGCAGGCCAATATCGACTTCGTTGGGGTCGATGTTGTGGTAGTCGCAAGTTGCCTTCAGGCGCTTGCTCATACCCTTGCCGCCCTCGGCGGCGATGATCATGACGCGGCCCTTGCGCGTGCGGTTGCCGCGCCACGAGACGCCGCGCGCAATGGCGAACGCCATGTCGATGGCCACGAACGTCTTGCCTGAGCCTGACGCGCCGTAGATCACGATCAGGCCCGCGTCTGGCAGCACGTTCTTGATCAGCCAGTCACCCGGCTCCAGAGCGATGCTGACGGTCAGGGACGTGATCGGGAAGCGTCCGGCATAGTCTGCCGGTGTGGACATTCCAGAGCCGCTGGGTGTGGCCGCAACCGCGTCCATGACAGCCCGCAGGCTGTCGGCAGTTGCGGCCACAGTAGGGCGGCTGATGGATGCCCCCGCATCCTTCGCCATCCTAATCACAGACGCCATTGTCACCTGACGCTGACCGATACCCTTGCGGCGCTCGAAGCTGTCCCACTGCGTCCGCAGGCTCTCCTCGCTGGGGTATTTCGATCCGTTGCTCGACCAGTCGTTCCAGATGTCGAAGCCGGTATCGTCGCCGCTGCACTCGTGATGCAGGGCCATGCCGACCTTGACCCAGTCCTCACGTCCGATGTCTGGATCGAGCGCATTGACCATGTCTTCCATCTGCTGCGGCGTCAGGCCCAGCTTAGGTTCGCGGCCTGCCATAAAGTCGTCGGGGTCGAACGTGACGTTGCGGCTGCCCTTAAAGCGGCTTTCGCACATCGGCGCAACGATGCTGTCCAGATCGGCGATCTTGTTCTCAAGGTCGAGGAACTCGGTATACGGCATCGGGTTGCCGGTGAAGGTCACGAAGCCGGTGCTGCTGAACGTCTCGAAGCCGTATTGGTCGCCAACGGTCGGCGACTTGTTGTTGCCGTAGGTGCCACGCACGAAGGCGCGGATGCCTTTGCCGCTCGGGCTGAACTCGGCGTAAGTCTGACTGGCAATGGCCGTCACCTCGTCCGGCAGCCTGCCGTCCGCGTCAACGCAGTTGTCGAAGTCGAGGGCGGTGATCCCGAACTCTGGCATCAACGCCAGACCGACGCCGTCGAAGCCGCGTATACTGGATGCGTGACGCGCGGCGGCGAATGACGTCAGGTTGCCTCGGTCAGAGACTGACCCCTGCTTGCCGTGGCGCTTGCCGCCCTTGGCGTAATACGGCACCTTGAGAGGCTTGCCCTTGGGATTGTCTGGGTCGGTCTCAAAACGCCAGATCAGCCAGCCCTGAAGGTTCCGCAGTTCGGCGGGAGCCTCAATGGTCTGGTTCTCTGGTGCGATTGGCTGCACGTTGTCCATGACACTTAGTTCGATACGGGCTTGATGAAGACCGCGACCAGTTCAGGCTTGAGCAGTTGCGTGCGGGGGACACCGTATTCGGTCTCGATCTGCAACGCACGCTGCATCGGCACCCAGCCGCGCTTCGCCCATGTGTATATGGCTTGGTGAGTTACGCCCAAATTGTGAGCCAGCGCGCACGCGCCTCCGGCCAAGTCGATGGCCAGCTTGATGCCCGTCATTTTAGTCTCCGATGCTGATAGGGGGCTGGATGTTAGCCCAGCCCCCAAGTTGGTGCAAGATGTCACGCGGCAATCTTTTTGCCAGTGCGCGCCTCGACGGCGTGGCGAAGCATGGAGGGTGTGAAGCCCCACACCTTCATCTCGATGCTGTAGCGTTTGACGATGGCTTTGACGTCGTTGTCGGCCTCAACAAGCTGCTGGGCGATGCGGTCGCGCTTGGCCAGAGCCTTGCGCGCGTCGGCGATGATGTTGTCCACGTCGGTCATGTTACTCTCCTTCTTCAAACGTGGTGACAATGGCGTAGATGCTGAAAAGCAAGATACCGGCGAAGGCCATTTCGGCGAGGGCGTGCATCACTTCGCCTCCAGCATATTGGCGTATTCCTCAAGGCGCTCGATGACACCGGGAATGTCGGCGAGGTTAAGGAGCGTGCCCTCCAAGAAGCCCGCGTCGTAGCTGTAGCCGAACTGGTGGTTGGGGTTGCGCTCGGCGAGGATCGCCTTGATGAGGTCAGAAGCTTTCTGTTGGTTGCTCATGGCTCAGTGCTCCGTGCCGAAGCTGAAGGTCGCGCCGCTGATCTCGGCCATTTTGACGATGGCGAGGGCGATTGCTTCGTCAACTTCAATGATCTCGGTGGTGCTGGCCTCTATGATGTTGGCCGCCTCGCGCAGGATTTCCGCCAAAACGGTGTTGGTGGCGGTGATGATCTTGGTGTTCATTTCATGTGTCCCTTCGTTGCTAAGAAGTCCGCAATACACCAGTCGGTTGCAGACGCAAGAACTATTTTACGGCATGATGATCGACGACCGCTTCTTGGGTGCCACGCCGCGATGCAGGTCGCCTTGGATGTTCTCGATGATGCCGCCGACGAAGCCGGATGCGAAGCGCAGGGTCGTGATGTCCTCGCCCGGTTGCGCGCCGCTCAGGACGATGTCGATACCCTGCTGCATCCCTGCCAGCATCTCGATGATGGCGGCCTTCTCGGCCTCTACGGGGTCTTGTTCTTCAGTCACTTGGTGTCTCCTCAAAATACTGAAATGAAGTCATCGACAAGCTGGATGCGCTCACCGATCCAGCGCATGACCGGCACGGCCATGCTGTTGCCCAGAGCCTTGTAGCGTGGCCCATCCGGGCAGTCCTCCGCACCCTTCTTGCGCCACGGTATGGCCGTGAAGTTGTCAGGGAAGCCTTGCAGCCGTTCGCACTCTACGGGTGTCAGGCGGCGGACGTCAGGTCGCTGCTGTCTTGAAATAAGCGCCTCGCATCCGTGTCCGTTGTCGGCTCCTGACTGGAGGATGGGACTGCTGATGTCGTCCTCGACGTAACTTCCGATGCCACCACAAGCGTGAGTGCTGACATCAGCCGCACCGGCAACTTCTTGCCGCGCTTGTCGGCGCGGCGCAGGATGCCCTGACATGCTGTGGCGCTCAAAGAGAACCGCTGCGGCAGGACGCCAGTCTCCAAGGTATCCGACAACGAACACACGACGGCGGCGCTGGGCCACTCCGAAGTACTGAGCGTCAAGCACTCGGTAGGCGAGACCATACCCGAGGTCTTCCAGCGCCCCAAGGATGGAACCAAAGTCCCGTCCTCCGTTTGATGACAGGACACCGGGGACATTTTCCCAGACAATCCAGCGAGGTTGCTCCCGTTGAGCAAGGCGGCAAAACTCGAGGGCAAGGTTACCACGGTCGTCATCCAAGCCGCCTCGCAATCCTGCAACGCTGAAGGACTGGCAGGGTGTTCCGCCGACGAGGAGGTCGATTGTTCCATATTCATTCTCCTTAATGGTGGTGAAGTCTCCGTGCAGAGGCACGTCGGGGTAGTGGTGCTGAAGCACGGCGCAGGGAAACTTCTCGATCTCTGAGAAGAACGCAGGCTGCCAGCCCATGTGGTGCCATGCGGCTGTCGCAGCCTCAATGCCGCTGCACACTGATCCGTAGCGTATGGTCATTTGGTTTAACCCCACAAGACGTTGCGAGGGGCTGCGCGTGGCCGCCGCACGTCGTCCGTGATGTCGTGTGCATACTTGACGGCGTCGATCTGCTGCTCGGTCGTCATCGGGCCGTGCAGCTTGCCAGACCGCAGCAGCGCAGCGCAGAGCGCCTTGGAGCCTTTGACGAGGTCCGCAAAGTAGCGGACGGACGTCGGGTCGATCACGTTGCGGTTTTCCGGCGTGACTTCCGTCAGCTTGGACTGCGCGATGCGGATAGGTGCGTAGCGTTCGCGGTAGCGTTGCGTCATACCGGCTCACCAATGTAATCCAGCAGCCGTTTGACCGCCTCGATGTCCTTTTCGTATGTCGCTTTGTCCTCTGGGTGGACGTACTCGCTGGCAAGGTTGATCTCCAACGTCTCCAGCGTGTCCCTGAGCCATGCCCTTGCGATGGCGTCCAGTGCTTCGTATCCGATCTCAATCATCATTTTAATTTCTCCAATTCCCGGATGGCCAGTTGGATGGCCTGTATCTCGACGCCCATGTCGTGGATGCCGTGGGCGTCTGCGTTGTTGAGGAAGACCTCTGCCATTTTCCAGCAGTAGTGCTGATGCTCACGCAGCTTGGCG
>Ga0209088_10002421_pt1 | contig 11432 bp, 8 predicted proteins | sample S_140625_EF_Meta_FD_187324 | JGI IMG/M metagenome (GOLD analysis project Ga0209088, IMG submission 187324) | Freshwater microbial communities from Lake Simoncouche, Canada to study carbon cycling - S_140625_EF_MetaG (SPAdes) (version 2) | ecosystem: Environmental > Aquatic > Freshwater > Lake ...
AGACTGCTTCACTAGTAGCTCCCAGTAAGGGATCTCCTTTTTGACAAATGCCGCAAATTGCTCGGGAGTTTGCTCAGCATTTAAAGAGCCCATCTTCGATAAACTCTCCGCGACCTCGCTCGATGCCAGCGTTTTATTAATCTCTTTATTTAACTGATTGACCAATGCTGTTGGCGTTTTGGCTGGAACAAAGATGCCATACCAATTTTCTATAACGAACTTAGGATATCCAAGCTCTTTCATAGTAGGAACATCTGGCAAATTTTTTGCTCGCACCGCTCCAGTGGTTGCAAGCGCCCTAACCTTACCGCTATTTAAGTGAGGAACCATTGCACTAGTAGCCTCAAATGCCATCGGCACTTGACCAGCCAATACATCGACAATTGCAGGCCCAGAACCTCTATAGGGAATGTGAGTCATATCCAGCTTTTGCTCAAGCTTGAGCAACTCACCCAAAAGATGATGAGTACTTCCACTACCAGGGGAAGCAAAACTGTATTTACCTGGCTCCTTCTTAATCAAAGCGATTAATTCAGCGACAGAGTTTGCAGGAACCGATGAATTAACATAAAGCACCATGGGTACGGCAGCCACCTCAGCCACTGGCCTCAAACTAGTAATGGGGTCATTACGAAGCTTGTATAGATTTCGATTAATGACAACGCCTGTGCTATTACCAAGCAATAAGGTACAGCCATCACCAGCTGCACTACTCACAAAGTCAGTACCAATATTGCCGCTGGCACCTGCCTTGTTTTCAACAATCACACTGACATTTAATTGTTTTGATAGCCCAGCAACTAACATTCTTGCGAGAACATCACTCGCCCCACCAGGTGGATAAGGTGAAATGATTTTGATGACAGGGCATGGATACTGGGCGTATGCCAATTGAGCGGTCAATCCCAAACAGATCAAACAAAGAATCTTCGAAATTATTCTGGGGATATATATTGAATTCATATCATTACCTAACTTTTCAACATTTGTTCGTAGTTAAATTGCTTATCCACATCAAGAATTGACTGCCCTGCTTTTAATGCATCAACCATTGCTAGCTCTTTGGCAGCAATACTCTCTGCTGCATCTAATACCTCTTTAATATTGCCAGAAGGAATTGCTACCACTCCGTTCACGTCAGCAACAATCACATCACCAGGCAATACGGGAATGTTTCCAATCCTAACGGGGATATTCCAAGCCTCTTGAACTATTCGTCCACGAGCAGTAATTGGAACCGTACCTCTTGCGTGAACAGGAAATCCAAATTCTTCACAGGTATCGACATCACGAACGGCGCCATCAACCACTACCCCTGAGACCTTTTTTTGTAAAGCTCCCATCGAGAGAATTTCACCCCAACAGTTATTGTTCAGATCCCCACGGTTATCAATCACAATCACATCGCCTGGGGATGCAGAAAAGATAGCGTCAACACCAAGATGAGCCTTGCTTTGCGCAGCGCCTGCGGCAATCATGCGGATCGTAATGGCCCTACCAATCACTTTAGTCTTACCCCACTGCGGAACAATACCGATCACAGCAGCTGCAATACCTAACTTATCAAGAGCATCGCTCAAATTTGAAGTTGCCAATTTCTCCAATCGGCCCCTGTACAAATGATCAAACTCTTCAGACGTCATCATATCCCTCACTTACTTTGGAATTCTACTGTTCATTCTGGAAAACACCTTACGAGCATTCCCCTCAAAAATCATATTCTTCTCTTGATCACTCAATCCAGTAACAGCGTTCAGATAGCGGCGGGTATCATCAAAATAAAATCCAGTATCAGGATCAATATCTTTTACCGCTCCAAAGGTTTCTGATGCAAAGAGAATATTCTTAGTCGGAATCACCTCGGTGAGCAGATTGATCCCTGGCTGGTGATACACGCAAGTATCGAAATAAATATTGTTTAGTAATTTCTGATTAATATCTGGGATATCCATATCTTTTGCCAACCCTCTGAATCGACCCCAATGATAGGGAACTGCTCCACCCCCATGCGGAATTAAGAAACGCAAGGCTGGAAACTGCGCAAACAAATCTGAAGTTAAGCATTGCATGAATGCAGTGGTGTCTGCATTTAAATAATGTGCACCGGTAGTATGAAAGCAATCATTGCAACTGGTGCTCACATGAATCATGGCTGGTACATCTAAAGCAATCATTTCTTGGTAGATTGGGTGCCAATAGGAGTCACTTAATGGGGGATCACGCCAGTAACCACCAGACGGATCAGGATTCAGGTTGATACCTACAAATCCATATTCATTAATACATTTACGCATTTCTGGTAAACAGGTGCTGATATCAACCCCTGGTGACTGGGGCAGCATTGCAGCACCAACAAAGTGCTTTGGGAATAGCTGTGTCACTCGATAGCAAAGCTCATTACAAAGGGCTGCCCAAGTAGCTGAGGTATTAAAGTCGCCAATATGGTGAGTCATAAAACTGGCTTGAGGTGAAAAAATCGTGACATCAATTCCTCGCTCACGCATCCTAGCTAATTGATTATTCTCAATAGACTCACGAATTTCATCGTCACTAATTTTTAAATCAGATACCTTAGGGCCCAACTCTGGTGTATTTAAATTAGCAACCTGGGCATCACGCCAAGCCTTTAAGGCTTTTGGAGCCGTAGTATAGTGGCCATGACAATCAATAATCATCTATGCTTTCCTTTATGGTGCTGATGTCAGCAAAAATTAATCTGGTTGAATATTGGCTTCACGCACCAACTTCTCGTAACGCCTACGTTCCAAATTTAAATAAGATGCTGCTTGAGCAGTAGTCCCAGGACTTACTTCTCCGCCAACAGAACCTAATCGATCCGTCATCTCTTTAGACTGCAAGGCTTTCTCAACTTGAGCATGCAGCGTTTTCACAATAGATGCTGGAGTCTTAGTAGGTGCAATTAAGCTGTACCATACTGAAGCCTCAAAACCGGGATAGCCGGATTCTGCTACCGTAGGTACCTCTGGAAATATTGGGGAACGCTTTGCACTCATCACGGCAACAATCTTGAGCTTGCCACTTTTGACATGCGGGGCTACTTCCAACATATTTACCGCAACCAAATCCAACTGCCCCCCAATCAGATCTGTAATCGCGGGGGCTCCACCTTTGTAGGGAATGTGTTTTAAAGAAATCCCCGAGGATTGCTCGAAAAATTTCATCGCCATATGTGGCGTTGCGCCATTGCCAGGGGTGCCATAGGTAATAAAATCAGGATTCGCCTTCGCAGCTTTGATTAAGTCAGATAATTTTTGATACTTACTATCAGCAGAAGTTGCGATGACTACTGGTACGCGACCAATCATAGCAATTGGCGTAATGTCTTTATCAATATCAAAGGGTTGCGGTTTATATAAAGACATATTTGCCGCCAATGCATTTGCAGCTACCATTAAGGTGTAACCATCGGGCGGACTATCAATCAATTGCTTGACGGCAATATTTGTTCCAGCTCCTGGCTTGTTTTCAATCACTATAGGCTGACCTAGGGAGGCAGAGAGGCTTTGACCTAAAGTTCTAGCAACCAAATCAACTGCTCCACCAGGGGCATAACCAACTAAAACCTTAATAGGCTTATTTGGATATTCTTGAGCCATGAGACTGCTTGATAAAAGAGGATTGGCTGCAAGCAAGAAGCTGAATAGGATTTTTTTCATGCAAATTACTCTCTAGGGGCTCCTGACATTTTCACAATGCCTTCATAGCGCTTAATCTCTGACTGCGAGAACTTTGTAAACTCCGCAACTGAGCCACCATCAATCTGGGCGCCAATGCCTTGAAGACTTTTGCGTACCTCTGGATCTTTTAGAACCTTATTGAAGGCAACATTGAGTTTCTCAGTAATGTCCTTTGGCGCGCCAGCAGGCAACATCACGCCATACCAAGCATTCGCAACCATTGGCACTCCAACTTCTTTCATTGTTGGGACGTTAGGCAATTCCGGGATGCGCTTATCTGCTGCTATACCCAAGGCTTTTAATTTACCCGCCTTGATATTGTTTAGGGAGCCAGTATCGAGCATCATATCGATGTGTCCAGCCATTAAATCTAAAGCGGCAGGACCACTTCCCTTGTAGGGAACATGACGAATATCTAAACCAGTAACAGTTTTAAATTGTGCGCCAGCTAAATGCTGAGATGCGCCAATGCCTGCGGAGCCATAGGTAAACTTTCCAGGGTTTTGCTTGGCATCAGCCATCAAGTCTTTCATGCTATTCCAAGGCGATGACTCAGGCACGACCATAATATTTGGAATAGTGCATACCAACACTACTGGAGTGAAATCTTTGGCGGCATCGAAGCCTTGATTTGCAAATAAGTGAGGGCCTGCCGCGTTAGTTGAACTGGTTGCCATTAAGATGGCATATCCATCTGGCTTCTCTTGTACAAAGGCCTGCGTACCTATGTTGCCGCCTGCCCCGCCCTTGTTTTCAACAAAAACAGAAACGCCAAGCTCTTTGGTAAGGGGTATTGCCAAGATACGAGCAACTTGATCGGTCGCCCCACCTGGCGGCCAGGGAACTAAAAATTTAATCGACTTATCTGGAAATGCCGCTATCGTATTGAGGGAAATAAGACTTAAAAGTACTGTCAAGATTCTCTTAAGATTCATATCACGCCTTTCTGTTTCAAAGTAGCATCCACCCAAGAATCATCATACTTACCATCAATAATGGATTGGATTGTTTTGCGCTCAGTAATCTCTTTTTCTTTACCCAATCTAGCCCCCTCCAACGCCAACTCAGGAGACAAAGCAATGATCCCATCGCAATCACCCAAAATTACATCGCCTGGATGAATCACCATGCCGCCTATGGACACGGGTACATTAATACTGCCTGGACCATCCTTCAGGGGGCCGCGCATATTAACGCCACGCGCCCAGCACGGAAAGCGATGCTTTTCAAAAGCCTCAACATCTCGAATTGCTGCATCAAAAACTACACCCACTGCGCCTCTTGATTTAGCAACAGTCATCATGATTTCACCAAATAAGGCGCGAGAGATGTCACCTCCACCATCGACTACCAGTACATCGCCTGGCTGGAGAATTTGTAGCGCTTTATGAATCATCAAATTATCACCAGCCCTCACGCTGACTGTGACAGCATTACCACATACGGAAACTGGCGACTTATTTACTGGCAATATATTGACTGCACCAATAGTCCGGCCCAATACATCACTGACAACCGAGGTTGCCAATCCTGTCAGGGCAGCGATACCTTCCTTAGAGGCCTCTTTTCTAGGATTAATTTCGTAACCATTATTCATATTGCTATCCTCTTTTATTTTTAATCTACTGTTGCACCTGTGCGCTTAACTAAAGACTCCCAATATGGAATTTCTTTATTAATAAATTGCGTAAATTGCTCTGGTGTCCCCGCGACATCACTCGAGCCCATCTTATTCAGGCTTGCCGCAACTTCTGGCTCCTTCATGACAGCATTAAATGCTTTATTTAATCGTGCAATCAAAACAGATGGGGTTTTAGCCGCAACAAAAATGCCATACCAATTCTCGACAACAAAACTCGAATACCCAAGCTCCTTCATAGTAGGAATATTTGGAAAGTTTTTAGGTCGCACCAAGCCCGTTGTTGCTAGCGCACGAATACGGCCCGATGTCATCTGCGCAGAAATAGTTGTCGTTGTCTCAAATGCAATCGGTACTTGACCAGCAATAACATCAGCCATGGCTGGTCCCTGCCCTCTATAGGGTATATGCGTCATGTCTAGCTGCTTTTCAAGCTTCAGCATTTCTGCCATCAGATGCTGTGGACTTCCACTACCCCCAGATGCATAACTGTATTTACCAGGATTATTTTTAATAAGCTCTACTAGCTCACCAACAGTATTTGCAGGCACTGCTGCATTCACATAGAGCACCAAGGGCACAGAAGCTACTTCTGCAACGGCCGCCAAGTCTTTGGATGGATTGATTCTTAACTTATATAAATTTTGGTTAATCACGATGCCAGTATTATTTCCGAGCAATAGAGTGCAACCATCAGAAGCTGAGTTAGCAACAAATTCAGTCCCAATATTGCTGCTTGCTCCACCCTTATTTTCAACCACAACATTTGTGCCGAGTTGCTTTGCTAAACCGGGTGCCAGCATTCTAGCTAGAATATCGGTCGTACCTCCAGGTGGGTATGGCGATACAAACTTAACCACCGCACAGGGGTAAGCACTTTGTGCAAAAACATTGCCAGAAGATAGTAAGCAGCAAGAAAGTATAAGCAGCAATAACTGTTTTTTCATTTTTTTAGTCCCCATTTTTATGGCGCACTGTTTTGATACATGCGCTAATATCTGTTCTTTGGTAAAAATATACCTTACTCTGGCAATACCACGTCAGATTGTCCAAATTATCACTAGATGCCCAATTCCGTTGATCGAGAGATGTTGCTTGGATTTGCCCAATCCTTTGAGGGAAAGAGCAAGTGCGCTGATTGCCAATCTTTATCGTGTGCAGGCTGGGAAAGCATCCCCGGTGGCTTCATCACGAATGCCCTAGAGTGCATAGGAACACTCAGAGTCGAAGACGCTCCAGAATGCTGGGAGGAGCATCACCCCAAGGGAACCAATATATGGTCCAAGGATGCCCCAATCTCTGCATCTTTCCACCCCTACAACAAGTCTGACATCTATGAATGCAAGCATTGTGGATGCAAGTACCTCCGTTACACCGAATGCGGTGGTTATTACGTAGATGAGCGCATCCGAGAATTAAATGGGCATCTCATTACATGAGATTGATGTTCGTTTTAAGTCAGAATATAAAAGCCCTGATCACTCAGGGCTTTTTTACAGGAGCTTAGTTAATATCTCTTACTTAAGACTTCTTCTTGACTGGCGGTAAATCAGTGCAATGGCCGTGGGCTGCTTCTGCAGCAAGACCAACTGACTCACCCAAGGTTGGATGCGGATGAATAGTCTTACCAATATCAACAGCATCAGCACCCATCTCAATTGCAAGGCAAACTTCACCAATCAAATCGCCGGCATGTGTACCCACAATACCGCCACCAATAATGCGATGGGTCGTCGCGTCAAAGATGAGCTTTGTAAAACCTTCATCGCGACCATTAGCAATCGCGCGTCCACTAGCAGCCCATGGAAATAAGCCTTTTTCATAAGCAATACCCTGTGCTTTGCACTGCTCTTCCGTTAAGCCAGCCCAAGCTACCTCTGGATCCGTGTAAGCAACCGATGGAATCTGCTTGGCATCAAAATAAGACTTCTGGCCTGCTGCAACTTCAGCCGCAACGTGACCTTCATGAACAGCTTTGTGTGCCAACATGGGTTGACCAACAATATCGCCAATAGCAAAGATATTGGGCACATTAGTACGCATTTGTTTATCAACCGCAATAAAGCCACGCTCATCCACTTGAACACCAGCTTTACCAGCATCAATCTTCTTGCCATTTGGAGTGCGCCCAACAGCAACTAGCACTAAGTCATAAGTTTGAGGTTCTGCAGGTGCACTCTCGCCTTCAAAGCTCACTGAAATACCATCTGACTTCACCTCGGCTTTAGCAGCGCGAGTCTTGAGCATGATTTTTTCAAAGCGTCCGGCATTGAACTTCTCCCAGACTTTTTCAAGATCACGGTCAGCGCCTGCCATGAGACCATCCATCATCTCAGCAATATCAATACGCGAGCCGAGTGTGCTGTAGACAGTAGCCATCTCTAAACCAATAATGCCGCCGCCAATAACGAGCATTCTTTTAGGGATGCTCTTGAGCAATAAAGCGCCTGTACTGTCCACGATTCCTGGATCTTCTGGCAAGAATGGCAATTTCACAGGCTGACTACCCACTGCAATGATCGCCTTCTGAAAACGCACCACTTCTTTTTGACCTGTGAGATCCTGACCAGTACCACTAGTCACTTCTACTTCGACGTGATGCGCATCCAAGAAACGGCCTAAGCCACGAACAGTTTTTACCTTACGTGCTTTAGCCATACCCGCTAAACCACCAGTTAACTTCGCAATCACAGAATCTTTGTAGCCGCGTAATTGATCGATCTCAATCTTTGGCTCACCAAACGTAATGCCATGCTTGGACATCGTTTTAACTTCGTCCATCACCGCAGTGGTGTGGAGTAATGCTTTAGATGGAATGCAACCGACGTTGAGGCATACGCCACCTAAGGTCGAGTAACGCTCAATTAAAACGGTATTCATACCCAAGTCAGCGCTTCGGAACGCAGCGCTATAGCCCCCAGGGCCAGCGCCAAGTACCAATACTTCGCACTCGTGATCTACTTTGCCACTATATTGACCAGCGACTGGTGCTGGCATTTGTGGGGCTGCGGCTTTTGCTGGAGCTGGTGGGGATACTGTAGCAGCTTGCACTGCAGGTGCGGCACTACTTGCCTCTATCTCCGCAATCACAGAACCCTTACTAATCTTGTCGCCTAATTTGACTGCAATACTAGTAATCGTTCCAGCAGCATCTGCTGGAATCTCCATGGTTGCCTTATCAGACTCGAGCACCAATAAAGGCTGCTCTTTTTCAACGACATCACCAACCTTCACTAGCACTTCAATTACTGGCACATCAGAATAGTCACCAATATCGGGGACGAGGATCATTTGCTTAGCCATTGATCCCCCTTACAGCGTAGCGCGACGGAAGTCGGCTAAGAGTTGTGCAATATATAAATTGAAGCGGGTAGCAAGTGCACCATCAATCACGCGGTGATCTGCCGAGAGAGATAGTGGACAGATCAGTCGGGGCACAAATTGCTTGCCATCCCATACTGGTTTCATGGCAGCTTTGCTGACGCCCAAGATTGCAACCTCTGGGGCATTCACGATGGGTGAGAAGTAAGTTCCACCAATACCACCCAAAGAGGAGATTGTGAAGCTTGCGCCCTGCATTTGATCTGGCTTGAGCTTGCCTTCCCGTGCCAATGCCGCCAGCTCAGAAGTTTCTTTGGCAATTTCAAAGATGCCTTTTTTATCGACATTTTTGATGACCGGCACTACTAAGCCCGTTGGCGTATCTGCAGCAAAACCAATATTAAAGTACTTCTTCAAAATTAAATCGTCACCATCAAGCGAGCTGTTAAATTCTGGATACTTCTTCAGAGCGGCTACAGCAGCTTTCATTAAGAAAGCGAGCATCGTAATCTTGGCGCCCCTTTTCTCATTGTCTTTATTTGTCTCGACACGAAATGCCTCTAAGTCAGTCACATCTGCATCTTCGTGATACGTCACTGCCGGAATCATGACCCAGTTACGGCCAAGATTCGCCGCGGTCAGCTTCTTAATCCGATTTAATGGTTGACGCTCAATCTCACCAAACTTCGTAAAGTCGACTTTTGGCCAAGGAATCAGATTCAAGCCACCCAAGCTTCCGCCACTCGATGCTGCAGCGGGGCTAGCAGCGCCGCCACTCATGGCTGCCTTAATAAATGCTTGTACGTCTTCTTGGGTAATGCGACCCTTAGGACCAGATCCTTTGACTTGCTGAACGGTCACACCCAATTCACGCGCAAATTTACGCACCGATGGACTTGCATGGCTGAGTGATGCATCCACCACTGGCGCTGGGTTCGACATTGGAGGAGGTGCTGGAGCACGAACAACTGGTGGCTCAACTGCTGCAGATTTGCTTACTGGTGTTGGCGGTGCTACTGGAGCTGCTACTGGAGTAGCTGCAGATCCAGATGAATCAGCCTGAAGAATTAATACGACCGAGCCTTCAGAAAGGTTGTCACCAATCTTGACTTTGACTTCTTTCACAAGACCTGAGTGTGATGATGGAACATCCATGGTGGCTTTGTCTGACTCAAGCACAACGATCGATTGCTCTTTCTCAACCTTATCACCGGCTTTAACCAAGACTTCAATAACGGGTACATCTTTATAGTCGCCGATATCGGGGACTTTGATTTCGATAGCAGCACCACCCGAACTTGCTGGTGGGCTCACTGGAGCTGATGCCACAGGGATAGCTTGAGCAGGAACAGCTGCCAAAGTGCCACCCTCTTCCAATATGATCACAACCGATCCTTGGGAAAGATTGTCGCCAATCTTCACTTTGACCTCTTTGACGATGCCCGAGTGCGATGAGGGAACGTCCATCGTTGCTTTGTCAGACTCAAGCACAACGATCGATTGCTCTTTCTCAACGTGATCACCTGGCTTCACCAAGACTTCAATGACAGGTACATCTTTATAGTCGCCGATATCCGGGACTTTGATTTCAATTGTTTGACTCATGAATTCTTCTCTATTAAACCGTCATTGGGTTTGGTTTAGTGGTGTCAATGCCATACTTCTGAATAGCTTCCGCTAGTTTTTGTCGATCCATCTGACCAGCATCTACTAAAGATCTCAGGGCAGTCACTACAACCCAGCGACGATCCACCTCAAAGAAGTCACGTAGTTTTTCACGGGTATCAGAACGGCCAAAACCATCTGTACCTAATACTTCATAGCGACGGCCAATATGCTGAATCGCTGGACGAATCTGCTCAGCAAATAAACGTACATAGTCAGTAGCTGCAATGATTGGACCCGAAGTATCTTTTAAGCACTTCTCTACATGAGAAAGTAGCGGCGCTGCTGTAGGATTTAAGAGGTTGGCGCGGTGAACCGTATTCCAATCTCTGCCTAACTCAGTAAAGCTTGGGCAACCCCACAAGTCAGAGGCAACACCCCAGTCTTTATGTAAGATTTCTGCTGCCTCAATCACTTCACGGAAAATAGTTCCTGAACCGAGAAGTTGAACACGTAACTTCGCTTTGTCATCACCTACAGACTTCAGCTTATACATCCCTTTGATGATGTCTTTCTCAGCGCCCTTTGGCATTCCGGGATGGGCGTAGTTCTCATTCATCAAGGTGATGTAGTAATACACGTCTTCCTGAACTTCTAACATACGACGCATACCATCTTGAATTACTACTGCCAATTCGAATGCAAATGTAGGGTCGTAACTGATGCAGTTTGGCACTGCTCCACTCCACAGGTGGCTATGGCCATCTTCGTGTTGTAAGCCTTCACCATTGAGCGTTGTTCTACCAGCAGTACCGCCTAGCAAGAAACCGCGGCTGCGCATGTCGCCTGCTGCCCATGCTAGGTCCCCAATACGTTGGAAACCAAACATCGAGTAGAAGATGTAGAAAGGTAACATCGGTACGCCATGGGTAGAGTAAGACGTTGCGGCTGCAATCCAATCGCATATACCGCCCGCTTCATTGATGCCCTCTTGCAGAATTTGACCCGTCTTGTCCTCTTTGTAGAACATCAATTGGTCATGGTCTTCAGGAGTGTAGAGCTGACCTAATTGGTTCCAGATACCGAGTTGACGGAACATGCCTTCCATACCGAAAGTACGAGATTCATCAGGAACAATCGGAACTACCCGCTTACCTAACACTTTATCG
>Ga0209088_10002422_pt1 | contig 11424 bp, 13 predicted proteins | sample S_140625_EF_Meta_FD_187324 | JGI IMG/M metagenome (GOLD analysis project Ga0209088, IMG submission 187324) | Freshwater microbial communities from Lake Simoncouche, Canada to study carbon cycling - S_140625_EF_MetaG (SPAdes) (version 2) | ecosystem: Environmental > Aquatic > Freshwater > Lake ...
TTTTCCACTTCTTCGGGTCCCAAACCTCAAAATGATCCAGCCTTCCCACTAGAACCGCTTGCCGACCCAACCCCGCGTGCTGCCTAAATTTTTCGCGGATCATGATTCTTCCCTGCTGATCCGGCTCAGCCGCCTGAATTACACTCGCCAGTTTTTCTAAACTTTTCCGACGCGCATCGGCAGAAGTCGCTCCGAGGCTGGACAACTTTTCCATCTCTCTTCCAAGAAAACTCGCAGGGTAAATTCGCAAACATCCGTCTGACGAGGGCATCACCAAAAATCGCTTTTCGAATGCTTCCCCCCGCCACTCCACGGGCACGGAAAGCCTTCCCTTGTCGTCCAAGGAAAACTCAAACCGATCCGTATACGCCTCTTTCATCGTCATATGTATTTGTTCACCACGAATAAACAGATTTCACCTCGATTACCCATTTTTACCCACATCTAACCACAACGTCAACACCTATTTCCATCACAAATAGCCCCCAAAACCACCCCCCTATGAAGGTACTGACTTGCCCTCAAGCCTACCTTTTCCCATTCTCATCGCCTTATGTCGTCCCCCACCACCGTCCCATCAGAAGAGCCTCGCCTCCTCCCCCCCCAGATCCCTGCCTGGCTCCAACCCCGCACTCTCATCCCGATCACCCTCGCCCTACTCGCCGGCATCGCCCTTCTCCTCTGGCAATACTCCAAATCGGAAAAAGCCAGATCTGAATCAAATCTCCTTCTCGAGACCAAACCAGGGCCTGACACTTGGGCTCAACTCATCCGCGACTACCCCGGCCAACCCGCCACCGCCCTCGCCATTCTAGAATCAGCCTCCTCCGCCACCTCAAAAAAAGAGTTCCGTGAAGCCGCATCCCTCTATGAAAAGTTCACCCGCGACTTCCCCTCCCATCCCCTCGCTTCTGCCGCCCGCTTCGCCCAAGCCAACCAACTTGCCGCCAGCGGAGACCGCTCCGCCGCCCAAACCCTTTTCCTCCGAATCATGACGACCCAACCCGCTGACGCTTTCCGTACCGGATCCGCCGTCGGCCTTGCACGCATACAGATTCAGGAAAATCGACCCGAGGCCGCCCGCCAAGTCCTCACCGATATCATCGCCGCAAAAACAGGAAGCGCCTTTCTCCCAGAAGCCCGCTCCCTCCTAGAAAGCCTTCCCCCGCCACCAAACTCCGCTGCACCAGTCCCCACCGCCCCTCCGGCGGTCGCTCAACCTCCAGCTAAGTAGCGCTCCGCGTCAATCGCGGCCATACACCCCATCCCTGCTGCAGTGATGGCCTGTCGGTACACCTTGTCCGCACAATCCCCCGCTCCAAAAACCCCCTCTACATTCGTTCGACTCCCCGCCGCCAACTGCAAATAACCCGCCTCATCCATATTGAGTTGCCCCTTAAAAATCTGCGTGTTGGGAACATGTCCGACCGCAATAAAAACACCCGCGCACGCGAGAACCGAACTCTTTCCAGTTCCACTCTCCTTCAACTTGACCCCTGTCACTTTACCCTCCTTCACCCCCTCCACACTCTCCACTATGGAATTCCAAACAGGCTGAATTTTCGGATTTCCCAAAGCCCGCTCCGCCATGATCTTCGAGGCGCGTAACTCTCCCCTGCGATGCACTAGATAAACCTTCGATGCAAATCGCGTTAGAAATGTCGCCTCCTCACACGCCGAATCTCCTCCCCCCACCACCACCACAGGCTGATTGCGGAACATCGGCAAAGCCCCGTCACACGTTGCGCAGTACGTCACTCCCTTCGTCTCCAACTCCTTCTCTCCCGGAACATCTAAATGACGGTGCCCCGCTCCCGTGGAAACAATCAAAGTTTTCGTCTCAATGATTTTTTTTCCGGCACAAATCTGCTGCTTTCCTTTTCCCAAAGTAACCTTATCCGCCACCACCCCAAACTCCACCTCGGCTCCAAACTTTTGCGCCTGCTCCATCATCTGGACCATTAAGGCCGTCCCATCCACTCCTTGGGGAAACCCAGGATAATTTTCCACAATAGAAGTTGTGGTCAGCAATCCCCCCGTCTGTGTTCCCGTCAAAACCAAGGGCTTTAAATTTGCCCGTGCCAGATAAAGAGCGGCCGTCCAACCCGCACATCCACTTCCTAAAATTACCACATCACGCATCCTTCCTTGTTACCCCTTCCCCTCCCCTCCGTCCAACCTGCTTGCCGATTTCTTCACATCCAACTCTGTTTTTCTATAAAAAAGTCTCCCTCTTCTGCTCCTACCCGCTACCCCTACTCTATGTCATCACCCGACAAATTAGACGAGATCTTCCGTATGCAGGACCTTCTCAACAAAAAGATCGGGGTCGATCTTGCCAACCTTTCCCCAGACGAAAAAACCAAGTGGGCTCTCAACTACACCCGCGCCATGTCTCAAGAACTCGCTGAGCTGATCGACAGTTTCCCTTGGAAATGGTGGGCCAAATATCAAAAGATCGACGAACAAAACGCCCGCGTCGAAGTGGTTGATCTCTTTCACTTCCTCGTCTCACTGGCCCAGACCCTCGGCATGACCGCCGAGGACATCTATCAAGGCTACGTGAAGAAAAACGAAGTGAACCACAAACGCCAGGAATCCGGCTACACTGTCAAAGACCACGCCGATTCGAAACACATCTAACCACCAACCCTTCGTAACTCCGCCGAGCCCGCGAGGTGAAAAGAAAAAAGAGGGTGCAACCCTTCGTAGCTCCTCCGCGAAGCGGGTTAGGAGCGTAGAAGGGCCGTTTACTTCCATACCGTCGCTATCTCATACCGCCGATCCGACCACGTCACATCATTCGTCACCGCCGTCATCTTTTCACATCGACACTGCGCAATCATTAGCCGATCAAACGGATCTGGATGAACCCGCGGAAGCCGATACACCTCCTCCGCATGCCTACCCTCAATCGGAAGAATTCGAAACCCCGCTTCCTCTAAATCCTGACTTAATGTCTCCCCCAAGCCATCGGGAGCCACTAACGCCCCCGTCGCAGCCTTAACCGAAATCTCCCACAACGCGGCCGCACTCACATAAACCTGATTCCGCGAATCCTCAATCGCACCAGCCGCACGAGCTGAAATCTCCTCGTCTCTCCGCAAAAACCAGATTAACGCCGCTGTATCAATCAGCAGTTTCATGCGGGTGCAGAAAACTCCTCCAACGGGCGACTAAACTTCTCACCTAAAGCCGCAAACTTCTCCCTCATCATCCCCCTCTTTCTTCGCAACTCAGGCCCCTGACAAGGTCTCAACTCCGCCATCCGCTGCCCATTGCGCGTGATGACAAAAGTCTCCCCCTCTGAGGCTGCCCTCAAATACTCGGAAAATTTTGACTTCGCCTCATAAGCAGGGATCGATTTCATAAATTTATATTATTAGACTGGTCAGACTGGTCAATACAGAAATCGATAATTTCGCTAGAATTCGCCGTTTTAAACGACTATGATTTAATTTGATGAGCAAAGTGAAATCCAAGTCTCCCTCGAAGAAGCCTTCCCAGGCTCGATCCAAGCTGTCGCCCCCCACCATGGGGTGCGATCTCCTTGTCCAAGCTCTCGAACACGCTGGCGTTGACACCATCTTCGCCTACCCCGGCGGTGCCAGCATGATGCTCCACCAATCCCTGACACGTTCTAAAAAAATCCGCACCATTCTTCCCCGCCACGAGCAAGGCGGGGCCTTCATGGCAGAGGGCTACGCTCGCGCGACCGGAAAAGTCGGCGTCGTCATGGCTACCTCAGGCCCCGGAGCTACCAATCTTGTCACGGGAATCGCCGATGCCTTTATGGACTCCGTTCCGATGGTTGCTATCACGGGCCAAGTCCCCACAACCGCGATCGGCCGAGGCGCCTTTCAGGAAACCGATGTTTTCGGCGTCACCCTGCCCATCGTCAAACATAGCTACCTCGTTATGCATCCGGGTGACATCCCCCGCATTGTCGCAGAAGCCTTCCACATCGCTACCTCGGGTCGCCCAGGTCCCGTAGTGATCGATATTCCTAAAGACGTACAAAAAGCTACGGCTCAGGTCACCTGGCCCGCCGCAATGGATATTCCCGGATTTCGCCCCCTACCCGCGCCAGACGAAGTAGCTCTCAATGAAATCTTGGGCCTGATCGAAAAAGCCGACCGCCCCGTTTTGTACGTCGGAGGCGGAATCATCACCTCGGAGGCCGAAGCCGATCTCCTGAAATTCGCCCGAAGCACAGGAATCCCAGTGACGACCACTCTCATGGGTGTTGGAGGTTTTCCTGAAACCGATCCTCAATCTCTCAAATGGCTTGGCATGCACGGCACCGTCTATGCTAACTACGCGGTCGATGATTGCGATCTACTCCTCGCGTTTGGAGTTCGCTTTGACGATCGTGTCACCGGAAAAGTTTCTGAGTTCGCAAAAAAAGCCACCATCGTTCACATCGATGTGGATGCATCCGAGCTCAATAAAAATAAGGTCGTCCACCTTCCCATCCTTGCCGATGTGCGACTTGCCCTGAAAAATCTCAATCAGATCTTATCCCGCCGGTCCCACTCCCATCTGCCCAAACGATTCCAAAAGTGGCGCGAACAGATCGACACCTGGCGGAAAAAATATCCTTTCTCCTACAAACCTATCCCTGGCCGAATCATGCCCCAGCAGGTCATCGAGGAACTTTGCCGCCTGACCAAAGGCGAGGCCATCATCACCACGGGCGTTGGCCAACACCAGATGTGGGCAGGACAGTTCTACGACTTTCATCACCCCCGCAGCTTCCTAACCTCCGCAGGTTTGGGCGCGATGGGCTACGGCTACCCCGCTGCACTTGGGGCTAAAGTCGCTTGCCCCGACCGTGAGGTCGTCGATATCGACGGCGACGGCTCCTTTCTCATGAACGTACAGGAGTTAGCCACCGCCATTGCGGAAAATATTCCTGCCAAAGCCATCATCATTAACAACCAGTACCTCGGTATGGTTGTTCAGTGGGAGGACCGCTTCTTCGCCAGCAACCGTGGTCACACCTTCTTGGGTGATCCCAAATCTCCCACAGCAATCTTTCCCGATTACCTTCCGATCTGCCAAGGCTTCGGGGTTCCCGCCGAACGCATCACACAACCTGAGGAGATCCGCCCCGCCCTCCAACGCATGCTTGACTCTAAAACCGCCTACGTTCTCGACGTCATGGTTCCGTATACCGAGCACGTTCTTCCCATGATTCCTGCCGGTGGCACCGTGAAAGACATCATTCTTGAACCCATGCAACTAGGCGACGCTCCCCTCCAATCCGAAGTCCCAGGTTAATCACCACCCTTTGCGGCTCTACCCCGTACTCTTGTCGGGGCCAGGAATGCGGGACGTGAGTATCTTTTCCTCAATCAAAAATTAAAAATCAAACATCCCAAATCCACCTCACCCCTTCCACCCTACTTGGAAATCTTAAACCAACCCGACCACATATCGTTTTTATTTCTCTGATCACTTCCCTTGGGAGCCTCCACATTGGCTCCGACCGCAATCCCTCCCTCCTGTTTCGCTCTTACTGGATCAAATTGCACAAACTCCTCCATGGACTGACCTGGAGCTAGCGACCCTGGATAAAATTTCCGCGTTGTCTCCCCCGCGCGAATCTCAATCACTGGAGAACTTACCGTCTCCGTGCCCCGATTCTGCACCGCTACGGTTACTTTTCCATTGTTTGAATCCATCACCACTCCCGCCGTAGCCAAATCAACAATGCCACGCTGATTTCTCTCAAACACTCTTTGCAAATCAACAACACCAGCCCCCGTCTCCTCATCCACACCCGCCACACCCGTATCATTCGCATATCGGATTACTAAATCGGCCGCCTGCTTTCCCGTTAAATTGGGCTCTCTCGACAGAACTGCAGCAATCGCTCCACTCACCAAAGCCGTGGATGCCGATGTTCCACTTACTTCGACCTTTTTCCCCCCCGGCCAATCTGCCACTACCGCGAATCCAGGGGCCACCACATCCACAGCTTTTCCTCGGTTCGAAAAATAGAGATGCTGGGCATTTCCCCTATCGCCGTCTACCGATCCCACCGCCACCACCCCTTCATATGCTGCTGGATACGCCACCCGATTCACCGCCTCATTCCCTGCCGCAGCCACCAAAGCCACCTGTTTGGAAAGTGCATATGCAACAGCCTCCCGTACAACCCCACAGTCCCCCGACGATCCTAAACTCATATTAATCACTTTTGCCCCCTGATCCACTGCCGCATAAATGGCTTTCGCCAACGAAAAGCTATCGCCCGTCCCCTTCCCATCCAAAACTGTAAACCCCAAAATCTTTGCCCCTGGCGCCGCACCTCCCCTTCCCCCAATCAAAGACGCCATAGCCGTCCCGTGCCCCTCCTCACTTCCAAGACTTGTACTCGTTGGGTTAAGGCTCGTATCCAGTAACGCCAACAGAACCCCTTTGCCCCAATTTCCTGAAACACTCTCGGCCCCCATCAGCTTCAGCGCATCCGATCCTACGACACGATAAAACGCATCTCCCATCGTTTGAACTTCCCCAGGAACCTCAGGAACTGCCACGTAGTAGTTCTTCCCCACTTCTAGATCGGACGTTTTCGCCATCGATTTCAACCACTCCCCATCCTTCACCCGAACCGCCTGTAACCCGTCTATCTGATCTAAAACCACACCCGCTGGAGCCGATTTGAGAAACCGCTGATAGGCAGACTTGTCCTTAAACCGAAGAATCTTTTCCCCGGGAATTTCCTGCCCAGCACCCGTATCGATCGCCCCATCAAAATTCCCCTTCGCTTTACCTTTCTTAACTTGATCTGCCTTGGGTGATTCAGAGCCCAACATTCGATCTATTTTTTGACTCGAAACGTTTCGGACCCGAGGCTCCGCCTCCTCGTGCTTCGTTCCGATCATCCGATCGCTCACCCACCACACAATCATCCCAAGCGCCAATCCCCAAAGAGTGTAACGCAAATATTTCACTCGATAAACCTACCCTACTTCTGGATAAGGAAAACCCCTTGTCACAACCCCATCCCATAGAGGATTATGAACCTTACCTTAGCCGGCGTGGCGGAACTGGCAGACGCGACGGACTCAAAATCCGTTGCCCGCAAGGGCGTGTGGGTTCGACCCCCTCCGCCGGTAGGTTATTAATCAAGTAGTTACACATTTAGATTGCTCGAGTGGTCAAATAGTGGACAGAATGTGCATCGTTGAGATCATCCACCCCAACACTGGCAAAACCGGAAAAAATCAAAGACGGTTCCTCCGCCGTAACGATCTACGTCGATAAAACTGAATTAAGAAAAGGCTTCCGCTTAGTCTATTGGCAGGGCCGACAACGCATCCGAAAATACTTCAGCGACTACCCTTCCGCTAAATCCGAAGCCCGTCGCATCCTCGCTAATCTCCGAGCCGGCCGAGTTGAAGCTGCCACCGCCGACATCTCCGATCTCGACCAACTCAATCGCGCAAAAAGAGTCCTAGCCGACATCGGGGTCAGTCTGGAAAAAGCCGTCACCGACTTTGCCCAAGCCCACAAACTTCTCTCCGGCCGCAATATTCCCGGCTTTGTCCAAACTCACCTCGAGCGCATCGGAACAATCCGGGACGCCTCCGTAGCCCAAGTCGCCGAGGAGATGATTGCCGACAAAACAAACCGTGGTCGCGGCGACAACTGGATTAAGGACCTCCGCAACTTCCTCCTCGGCACCGCTGCTCCCAGATTAAAAAAGCCTATCATGGCCGTGACCCTTGAGGACCTGGAAGAAACCCTCACCAAATACTCGGGACGTACCCGCAACAATAAGATCGGCCTTCTCGTTCAGCTCTTTAATTACGCCAAAGGTCGATACCTCCCCGAAAACGAAAAGACTGTCGCCCATAAGTTGGATCGCGATGCCGTCAAACCCGCAGAAATCGAAATTTGGACTCCAGAGGAGGCAAAGAAGATCCTCCATACCGCTTATGAGGACGAGCTTGGCTTTTTTGCTATCGGAATGTTTGCTGGAATCCGTACCTGCGAAATATGTGTGATGGACTGGTCCCAAGTGAAACCTCATCCGGATCCGGACGAATCCCATATCGAGGTCAAAGCCGCTGGATCCAAAATGAAGTTGGGCCGTCGAATTGTTCCCATCCTACCTTCCCTTGCCGCTTTCCTTGCCAAGATTAAGCCCCCGAAAAGCGGCCGCATCATTCCTAACATGCGAATGGAAAAACGAATGAGTGAGATGGAAATCCGAAGCAAAATTCCTTGGAAAAAGAATGCCAGTCGCCACTCCTTCGGCTCCTATCGCATGGCCGAAATTAAAAACGTCTACCAAGTAGCCGAGGAGATGGGAAATTCACCCGCGATGGTGAAGAAACACTACTTCCGGGCCGTCACCAAGGCAGAGGCCTCAAAGTTTTGGGCTATCCGCCCCTAGAAACTACCAACCCTCTAACCGCTTCAAGGCAGCTTCGAGCGACTCCTTGCGGTAGCGGGTCGTGGAATTTTTACCTGTTCCCAACTTGATCGCCACAATGATTCCCTTCGTGGTCATCTCACTCACCGTCCGTGTCGACACCTGCAAATATTCCGCCACTTGTTCGCGAGTCAGATACGGTTGATTCTGCCAACCTGTCGAGGCTGACTCCGTCGGATTGAGATTTAATTCATCATTCATATTGCAAATATAGTAGATACATGCATCCTTTGTCAAGTGAAGAATACCAAACCCCGCAGACCGACTCGGGTTCCCTCCAAAGTCCACCCACTTCATGCCGCCCGCCAGATCACAGGACTCACCCAAGAGCAGTTCGCCCAAAAGATCGGAATTTCCACCCCGATGCTAAAGCTGATTGAGCAGTCCCGCCGCCCTCTCACGAACCGAACCAAGGACGCTATCCACCTGCTCACGGGGATCGACCCCCTTTCCTGGAACAAAAATAAGCTCCAATCCACCCTCGGTCACCCCTTCGACAAGAAAACATATGATCTATGGCAGATGGTTCGCCAAAATGAAAACGAGGATGCCCCTAAACGCGTTTTAAATGACCGTATAAAAGCTCTAGAGCTGATTGGCATGCTGATGCAGCGGGAGAGCAAGGGCGTCCTTTGGGAACACGAGTTCCGCCAGTTCATTCTGAAAACGGTCCAGCACTACCATCTCGCCAAACCTTTGGCCGCTCTAAAACGCGAAATCGAGCAAAGTGGTGCAAAGTGGCCCGAACAAGCATTCGCGGCACCCAAGGCCCCTGCTTACAAAGCCTCAATCGCTTCCGCTCTACTCAAGTCGGGGATTTAATCGGAATTAATTCGAATTTCGGGGTAATTTCGACCCATTTTCGGGGTATTTAATTTCAGTTCCCGGTCATATTCCCGGTCAGGCTCCCGGTAGATCCTCGGTATTTTCTCGGTCAGGTTACCGGCCTGGAATGGCATCTTTTGCCATTAACCCCACTTTTACACCTCTTAAAACCCCCTTCCGAACCAGTTATGGCGTTGTTTTGCCAATGTTGTGGCGTTGACCGTGGATTGACTATGGATTGACCGTGGATGACTGTGGTGGCTTATGGCGTTGACCATGGTGTTGAACGCCTATTGACCATGGCTTGACCTGCTGTTGATCATTTCGACTTCTTAAAAGCCCAACAATCACCCCTGCCAAAACCAATTGGGATGATTGCAATGGCCTCTCCTTTCGTGAAAATGGGAACCATGCGAGCGTTGCGCCTCAAAAGCGCCAAATCTGATGGGGATTCCGAGGTAAAAAAGATCGAGAAGCTGGTGCGCTTGCGTATCACGCAGGGGCTGGTGCCGAGCCCCAATTATCGCCTCAGCGCGAGGAAGCTGGCCAAGGAGTTTAAGGTTAGCAGAGACACGACATGGCGCGCGCTTCGACTCCTGGCCGCCGAGCAATGGGTTCAGATCGGTCGGCCAGAAAGCCACGGCCGCCGCTGCCCGTGCTGCCCAGGGTGAAGGCGAGCAGTAGCGAGAGAAGGAAAACGCCGATGGCATAATCCCAATAGAACAGCTGGAAGCGCCATTCCTTGTTGGCGAGTTTCTGGGTGTTAGCCCACGAGCCCCAGCAGAGCATGGTCACGATACACATGGGGACGGCCACGGGATAAGATTCTACGATTTGCATTTGGGTGGTTTATTGAGGGTTAATTGCTGCAAACTTGTAGTGCGCCGCAGGACGAAAACAACTGCTTCGGGTCATTGCCGCCTGCCGGTTTGCCGATCACTCGCCCCGCCAGCGCTTGTGGAAAACCCGTCCCTAGGACTTTCGCGCAGTTGTTGTTGATCCACTCCCACGGCAGAGCGCAGCGGATGATCGCTATGACCACGAGAATTTCGACGAGGGTGAAGCCGCCGGGCCGACCTTTCGCAGACGAGACGGATTTCCCGGAGGACTCTCCGGAAATCCACATGAGCGGGAAATGACACATGGCAAAAAACCTAACGCGCGGGCACCCACTCCACCGAGGCACTTTCTACACGACCGCCGTCTTTGGGATCATTCTGTTTCATGAAAAATATCCCGGCATAAGCAAAGCTCTCTTCCGGCGGGGGGGCTCCAGTAACTCCCCCGTAAGCCGTCGGAATGTCATAGGCAACGACATTTCCATTAATCGTCAGTGTCGCCGTAGGGGGGGTTGTTGAATAGGCCAACTCGACAGAGTACGGCAGCTTGCCGAGTTCTAGGTGCGAGACCCCCTTCAGTGGTAGTGGTCCGCACTCTTGCCGCGAATGGCCCGGGCCGCTGACGAGAGCTACGTTGCCGGTGCCGTGAATCACCACCGTCAGCCCGCAATTAGCCGCTGACTTTTCTTGAGGAAAAAACCCGATTATAATGTTACCGAGCTCCCCCCCCGTCGGCCACACCTTGGCCTTGTAAATCCACCTTCCATTCTCCCCAGTTGGACGCTCCAGCCGACGCGTTACGAGGCCACTTGGCCCAATGGACTCCAACCCCTTGCCGGAAATCGCCACAACAGTCGGGGGGGCGGTCCAGCCATCGAGATGGCCTTTGCTAAAATTACCGGAAAAAACATTTTTTTGTTCGCCTGCATGAATCAATCCCGTGCCAAAAGCAATGGCTCCAATCAAAAGAAAATGGCGACAGGCAGAGCGCAACAAAACTTTAAAAACAGCAGCGGGGGCAGATTCCTCATTGGGCTGAGAGATTTCCTTCATAAGAAAAATAATCTGACACATTTCTGACGAAACGCAACGGCATTTTACCCCGCCAACGGAGAAAAAATCCGGATTCCCAAGCCCTCTTGGCCAAGCTCCGATTTGTGACTGCGTGTTCCGCGGAGGAACTGATGTTGCTAAAAAACTCTCGCAAGGGTCGCTTGTCCCGCCAAAACCGATAGGGATGGTTGCCTTGGTCTCTCCTTTGGGGGAAAATAGTAACTATGCGAGCGTTGCGCCTCAAAAGCGCCAAATCTG
>Ga0209088_10002423_pt1 | contig 11422 bp, 10 predicted proteins | sample S_140625_EF_Meta_FD_187324 | JGI IMG/M metagenome (GOLD analysis project Ga0209088, IMG submission 187324) | Freshwater microbial communities from Lake Simoncouche, Canada to study carbon cycling - S_140625_EF_MetaG (SPAdes) (version 2) | ecosystem: Environmental > Aquatic > Freshwater > Lake ...
AGATCTCTTTCCGCTATCAACCGCGCCATGGGTAAAGTAGCGGATATTCCTCTAGCAGCGCGACTCAGTTCAGCTGAGCCGGTCAGCGACATGGAAAATACCCTCTTTGACCTCCGAGAAATTTGTTTAAGAATTATGGGCGACTGTCGCTGGGACGGTTCGCACAACTAAACTTTCTTATCGTCACCGCGATTCATAAACTGAATCAAACGGTCGCTAAATTCTTTAGCGGAGTCGTGACCCATACTGCGCAATGCGTGCACCATGGCGGCGACTTCAACTAAACGAGCCATATCTCGACCGGGACGCACTGGAATGGTCATATGGGGCACTTTACGGCCTAAAATGGTGTAGCTGTCGACGTCCAAGCCCGAACGTTCTTCGTCCATCCCCGCCTGCCAAATCACGAACGTGATGACGAGGTCGATACGTTTGTCGCGACGGACGGAGCGAATACCAAAGATGGATGCGATATTAATAATACCAATACCACGACATTCCATGTAGCCACGATTGAGCTCCTTGGAGGACCCCTGTAAGTCACGATCACCGATTAAAGTGACGAGGACAAAATCATCAGCGACTAGAGAATGACCGCGCTCAATCAAAGCGAGGGCACATTCACTCTTACCTACTCCGGAAGCGCCGCGTAATAAAACGCCGACGCCTTTAATGTCGACCAGCGTAGCGTGTAAATTGGTACGAGGAGCAAATTTTTCTTCGAGTAAAACAGTCGCTTCAGCCGAAAAATCTTTTGACTTTAATTGCGTACGAATAATTGGGACGCGGTGTTTATCAGCAAGTGCCTTAATCGACTCATCTACTTTTAATCCACGCGAAACGACCATCGCTGGAATTTGCTTACTAAAAACGGCTTCCATTAAACGCAAACGTACATCGGGCTCCTGATCCATGAGGTAGGCCATTTCACCTGCACCGAGAAGTTGCAAACGACGGTGGGCGAATTCTTTAAAATATCCAGTCACGGCTAAGGCCGGACGATTAATCGATTTTTCGGAAATAACATTATCTAAACCCTCAGCGCCCGCGATGAGTTCCATTTGCAACATGTCGCGGTAGGTGTTGAAAAATTCACTCACCAAGACGGATTCGGGGCGAGTTTCTGGAGCGTCAGCAGACATATTATAATTATAGTTTAAAACTTTCGCCGAGATAGTAACGGCGGCTTTCTGGATTATTAACTATGTCTTGAGCCGTGCCGGAGACAAGCACTTGTCCTTGGTGAATGAGGTAGGCCCGGTCGACAATCGAAAGCGTTTCCCTCACATTATGGTCAGTAATCAGCACACCGATACCCTTATCTTTAAGGCGGCGAATGATGGACTGTACCTCCGCGACAGAAATGGGATCCACCCCACTGAAGGGCTCATCCATTAAAAGGAATCGAGGATTGGTGGCTAAGGCTCGGGCAATTTCTAGACGGCGTCGTTCTCCACCAGAAAGCGTGAAGGCGGGCTGACGGGCCAGACGTTCTAGTCCTAAATCTGTGAGTTGTTGGGCCGTACGAGCCTGAGATTCACGCGCCGACAAATTCAAAGTTTCTACAACTGCCAAGACATTATCCCAGACCGAAAGTTTTCTAAAAATCGAAGACTCTTGAGGCAAATAACCAATACCATTTTTGGCGCGCTTCCACATCGGCATGGCGGTGACATCAACACCATCAATAAAGACATTTCCGGATGTGGCAGGAATTAATCCTACCATCATATAGAAGCTAGTTGTTTTTCCGGCGCCATTGGGTCCGAGCAAACCGACAATCTCACCGGCATGTAAATCGAGACTTACATTTTTAACAGCAACGGCCTGACCGTAGTGTTTAGCCAGAGCTTGCGCGCGAACGAGAGACTTATCGTTAGAGGCAACCATAGTGTGATGAGGAAGTTGTTATTGGGCCTTGTCGAGCGTTTTGACCTGAGGAAGGAAAAACTCAGGCCCTAAAATGATTTTGGGTCGGATAACCTGCTTAGGGTTTTGCGGATTAACCACTTGATCCATTCTCCAAATCCGCTTGGGGTAATCGTAAACGATCGAATTAGCTGGAACACCTTCGTGGCCATCGCGATCACGTACCCGAGCATCGCCAAACAAACGGGCTTCACCGGTATTGGGATTAATTTCCATCGTGCGACCGACAGCCGTAGTTCCATCGGCCTTCACCGTCACATTACCACGGCCCACAATTAACTCAGGCGAGCGATTCCCTGCTTTATCGGGTCGAGCTAAACCTTCGAGGAGGTCGCAAGTAGCATTGACGTTGGGACTTTGCATAGCGACCGAACCGCGTAAAAACATTTTGGTTAATTCTTTAGTACTTAAAATCTCGTGGGCATCTGCGGTGAACTCGGAGACTTTCCCGTTTTCCATTTCTAAGAAAAGTTTAGGTCGGGTCGCTCCACTACCGCCACCCAGAGTAAGTAGTTCAACCTTACCTTTAAGACTATCATCCACCAAGATTTCCTGCACTTCGATGCTGGGTCGAAAATCGGCACGCTCCGACGTGGCACTTAACCCTGGCTGCGCAAATCGCACTTTGCCAGTCAGTATCAATTTTTGCAGATCAAATACGCCACTCTTGGTTTGGACGGTACGGGGTACTGAATAAGCGACTAAGCGATCCGACTCAGTTGTCATTTTATCCATCGAGTACTTCACCGCACCGGTTAAATCCGCTTCGGCGGACGTGCCTGAATTAGAAATAACAATTTGGTTAGCCTCTGCTTTGGCACCTTCGGCCCCCACCGACTCCGACCGGAATTTAATCGTAGCCCGTGAAGTGGAATCGGACTTTACGATAACTTTTTGTAACAATGAGTCGGAAAAAATCTGCGCACCCATTAAATCGATTCCCCGTTTATCCACTAAATTAGGTTTACCCGAAAGTTCCAACTGGCCCTTGACCTGGACCCAGCGAGCGTGCTCAGCATTAAATGAAGTCTCCTGAACCAATCCGCGGACGGACCCATCCGCAATCAAGACATTCCCACCTTCACTCAGTTCTTTAACGGAAATTTTTTGCGAATTGAGCATTCCCTGTTCGGAAATAAAATTAGCCTGACCATCCATGACCACGGTTTGTAATCCTGATTTAAGATCGCGTTCAATACGACCGGCGCGACCCGTCAACTCCATCATCGACTTGTCCTTACCTTGCGCTTTCACCGCGACGGTTGGGACAGTGGTCGCTTGTAATAATGTAATGCCCGTCCGTCCGTCATGCGCTAAAGTATCTGAAGTAATGTTCAAGGTTGGTTCAGTGAGTTTAACATTTCCGGCGACATTTAATTGATCCGTTTTTGGGAAATAGACAACGGAGTCTCCCTTGATTGTTTGATCGAGAAAGGTGCGCACCACCTGTCCGCGCGCTTTGATAATCTTGCAATTTTTATCACCGACACCGGAGTCATCTAAAATACAGTCAATCGCTTCGCAGATAATTTGTTCACCTTGACGGGTAAAGGTAACGCCACCCGAGAAGGTTAATTGGGTACCCTCACTCGTCGGTGTGACATCTAATCTCGGGGCCTTTACCGAAAATCTTTTTTCTTTGGGTTTAGTTAAATCAAGCTCCGCGACCACATCTTCTAAAATCGAAAACGTATCACCTGTGCTCGTGCCCTTCCAGGTCCAGCCGATACCGGCTAAATTAAAAGTACTCGAGAAGGCCTTGAATAACTCTTTACCTTCAGCGATTCGCTTAGTGGGATCGACCACGCCATTCGGACTACTAAAACTTATCGAAGGTTTTCCCGACTGAAAAGTTTGTCCCGATAATTCCTGCATGTCCCACTTACCGGAATCCTCACTGGGCTTCATCACCTTGGCATTCATCTCCCACGCCTTCTCCGCTTTTTCATCTTCCGTATATCCAGACAGCGAACCACCACCCACTTGTTCAAAGCGAATATCCTTCTGCTGAGCCAAAAGGCTGAGCGACAGCAACCCAAGTAGATACCTCGCACGCATGCGCTATGACACCTTAGGCGGGCGAGCAAATCAAGCGATTAAGACTTCTTTACTCTCGGAAATGGCTGCGACGAAACCAAAGGCGGCATGGAACGTGATTCAATCACGGCGCCTTGGGCAATCGGACAACCAGCCAGAAACTCACCTACCGGTAACATTCTCCCACCGGGACGTTGCAAAGTCGTGAATAAACAAAATCCATTTCCGCACGCGACTTTCAAACCTTGCTTGTCCGCCTGTGTGACGGTTCCAGGTGTCAGGGTATGCTCTTCGATTAATATAGAAGCTGAACCGACTTTGATGATTAAATCACCCAGCGGAAAGGTGGAACCCGGCCAGCCTTCTAAAGCACGCACCCGGCCTACGATTTCTGCCGCAGGAGTATTAAAATCTAATGCACTGTCTGGGCGATCCAATCGTCGAGTATAAGTCACTAATGATTCGTCCTGTGGCTGAGGTTTGATTTGTTGGTTGAGAATTTTATTTAAAAAATTGTGAGAAAGTTCCGCCGCCGTTTCGCCTAAGCGCTGACGTAACGCGGCCCTACCCTCATCCGGTAAAATCGTTAATTCACTCGAAGCATAGAGCGGACCAGCATCAAGTTTTCGAACGACATGTTGAACCGAAATTCCCGTAGATTTAAAACCGAGCGCTAACGCAGACTCAACCGGCGTTGCCCCTCTTAATACGGGTAAAAGTGAACCATGAAAATTAATGAAGCCTAGACAGGTCGCGGCCAGAAAATCGTCTTTCAATATTTGTCCGTAAGCCATGACTACTCCCATATCGACGTGTAAATCCTTCAGTTGTTGAGCGTCGATTTCCGCAAGTCGCTCGGGCTGTAATAATTTTAATCCGTTTTCTTTAGCCCATAATGCCACTGGATTTGATTTAATTTCCTGGCCGCGCCCAGCGGGTCGATCGGGTTGAGTATAGACCGCGACTACATCAATATTTTGGGAGGCATGCACGGCCGCAAATAACGGAAGCGCAATTTCATCTGAACCAAGCAGGATGATCCGAAAGCGTGACTGGGAAGGTGCGACCGACATGGTTAATTAAAGTTTTATTTTCGTGCTTGGCGAGCAGCACGGCCTTTAAGCGAACGAGGCTTGTCCCAACGCGTAAAAGCTTTCTTGCCCGACTTGCTACCAGGCTTACTGCCGGGCTTACCTGTACGTGGCTTGCTGCCCGACTTCGCCTTACCTAAGCGAGGCCCAGAACTTAAAGCACTGGGCTTCTCAATATGTCGCGGAGTGGATTCGCTAGAGCCAGCAGCAGAGTCAGGACGGGTACCTGGAGGTGCGAAATACTTGCGACCTTCCTGCTTAGGTTTGCCCACAACATCCAGGAAGACAGGGACACCTGATAAATCAAAATTCTCATGCACGCCCTTAACGAGATAACGCTGATAGGCATCTTCTAATCTCTCTTCCGAATTACAGAATAATCTAAAACGAATCGGACGTTTGGAAACTTGTGTGACGTAATAACATTTGAAACGACGACCCGACACCATGCGTGGGGGGCGTTTGATCATGAGATCTTGAATGATACGATTTATCTTACCCGTTGGGATCGTTGCCCCTGCACGAATAAATACACCTTCGGCAGCATCTAAAAGATCTTCTGCACGGAGACCCGTTTTGGCCGATACGAATAAAATAGGTGAATCAGGTAAAAAGAAAAGTTCGCGACGAACAGCGGTGCGGAATTTGGAACGAAACTCTTCTTCGTCATCATACCCACTGATCGCATCGGCCCGAAAAGCAGCCTTCGCTAAATCCCATTTATTAACCACGACCACGATACCACAACCAATCAAAGCCAGTTCACCCGCGAGCTGTTTGTCGATACGCGTGACACCCTGTTGCGCATCTAATACTAAAAATACAACATCTGTATCCGCTAAAATTTCGTCAGAACGAATTTGCGAAAAGAAATCTAAGGTATCGCGTTTATTGGCGGTGCGGCGTCCGGCCGTATCGACCAAGGCAAATTCCGTTTTGGATCCATCGGATTTAACACGCATCAAACGTGAACGCACAGGATCGCGCGTGGTACCAGCAATCTCGCTCACGATTAAACGCTCGCTGCCCATGAGACGATTACCCATCGAACTTTTTCCGACATTCGGTCGGCCAGCTAAAGCTAAACGAATGGGGTGAGATGTTTCGGTGCTGGGCGTAACGGGTGCCGGACCAATCTTTTTAAGGATGAGAGTTCTTAACTGAGGAATACCGCGACCGTGTTCGGCCGAAATTAAAAGAGGATCACCAAAGCCTAGAGTATAAAAATCGTCGATGTTTACTTCGCGTTCGGGAGTGTCTGCCTTGTTCGCAATGATGATGACATTTTTACCGGCCTGACGTAATTTGGCAGCGACTTCGATATCCAGTGGCGCACAGCCTTCGGTAATATCGACGACTAATAAAACTAAACTCGCAGCCGCGAGGGCGAAATCGACCTGCTCTTCAACGGCCTCAGCAATGACTTTTGGTGTGAGGTTAGCTTTATATAAACCAATACCACCCGTATCCATCAAAGTGTAGCGACCTTCCGAAATTTCAGTGGTAATTAAATCGCGCGTTACTCCCGGTTGGTCATGGACAATGGAAATACGTCGACCAACGAGCGCGTTAAACAGACGACTTTTACCGACATTGGGACGGCCCACAATCGCAACTGCTCGAGATAATTCTGTATTCCGTTCCATCGTTGTACAATCGAAGTGTTACGAGCCGTTAGCAAGCGAGGATGCTTACTTTCGACTGGGCAAGGTATCGAGGAAGCGTGCAATCCGTTCGCCCGCTTCATGGATACGCTCATAACTCGTCGAGAAGGAGGCACGACAGTAACCTGCGCCTGCTTCGCCGAAAGCCGTTCCCGGGACCATCGCCACCTTCTGTGCTTCCAGAAGTTTGGAGGCAAAGGTCATCGAATCTAATCCCGTGCTGGTGATATCAGGAAAAGCGTAGAAAGCGCCGCGAGGTAAGTGGCACTTTAAGCCTATCTCATTAAAGCGACGGACAATGAAGTCGCGACGTTCACGATATTTTTCGCGCATGTGCAACATGGAGTCACGTCCATTACGCAAAGCTTCGACCGCCGCTTCTTGGCTGATTATCGGAGCGCACATGATGCTGTATTGATGCACTTTGAGCATGCCATCGATCACCGAAGCAGGACCACAAGCATAACCAATACGGAAACCAGTCATCGCAAAAGCTTTGGAGAATCCGTGTAAAAAGACTGTGCGTTCGCGCATACCCGGCAACGAAGCGATGGAGACGTGGTCACCTTCGAAAGTGAGTTCCGAATAAATTTCGTCGGACGCCACAAGCAGATCTTTCTCAATCGCAAATTTCGCGATCTCTTCCAACTTCTTACGGTCAGCAGTTCCGCCGGTGGGGTTCGTTGGAAAATTCAGAATTAAAATTTTGCAACCTGGTTCCCAAGCAGCCCGTAAAGCAACTGGATCGAGAGCGAATTGATCCTTCGACGTAGTTTTAATCGGAATCGGTATAGCGTGACAAAGCGTAACGCTCGGCGCATACGAAACATAGCAAGGCTCGTGATAGAGTACTTTATCACCAGGATTGAGGGTGGCGCGAAGCATAATATCGAGCGCTTCAGAAACGCCGACGGTGACCAAGATTTCACTTTCAGGATTGTAGGTTGGGCCGTAGTATTTTTCGACGTAGCGTGAAATCTCTTCACGTAACTGGAGAGTACCGCGGTTATCCGTGTAAGAAGTGCGACCTTTTTCCAACGCAGCCATCGCGGCTTCACGCACATGAAAAGGCGTAATGAAATCTGGCTCACCAATACCGAGCGAGACGGCGTCTTTCATTTTAGACACAATCGCGAAGAAATCTCGGATACCGGATTTGGGAAGTGACGCTACATGGCGCGCCACAAATCGACCAGATTCATCCATGAGTTAAAGATTAGGGACTGACGGAGGGTTGATCGCGATGGGCGCCGCTATCCGTAATAACGAAGCCATCTTTTTTATAAGCACGTAAGAAGAAGTGCGTTGAGGTGCCCTGCACGCCATCGATTCGAGCCAGGCGTTCGTGCACGAAGCCAGCCACTTTGTAGAGATTATCCGCCGTCACCACGACGAGTAAATCGTAGCCACCCGACATCAGGTAACAGCTTTCCACTTGTTCAAATTGGCTGATGCGCTCGGCGATTCCATCGAATCCACCGGTACCTTGAGTTTGGATTTTAATTTCAATCACGGCACGTACGCGACGTTCCGCTTCGAAACTAGGATTGAGGACAGCGCGCCATCCGAGAAGGACGCCCTGCTTACGCAAGTCAGCCAACTGGGACTCCACGGCTGCTTGACCGAGATTCAAAATCTTTCCGATTTGTGCCGTGTCGAGAGGTTCACCCTCGAGGAGTAATTTTAGGACGTTGTTCATAGTGGTGACGAGAAATTAGACTTTAACTAAAGCGCGACGATGTCGAACGGCATCTGAAAGTTGTTCGAGGATGGGCATGGTTTGCTCAAAAGAAATACAAGCGTCGGTGATGCTGCAGCCGTAGGTGGAAGCGGCATGACCTTTCCAATCTTGGCGACCTTCGACGAGGTGACTTTCAATCATCACTCCACCAATAATTTTACTGCCACGTGAAACCTGTTCAGCGATATCGGCAGCGACGACGGATTGGCGACGATGATCCTTTGAGCTGTTACCGTGTGAGCAATCGATGACGATACGGGTGGTGATCCCAGCCTTCTGCAAACGTGTTTCCGCATCGGTCACAAATTCGGAACCATAATTAGGACCTGTGCTTGAGCCACCGCGTAAAATCACGTGGGCATCAGGGTTTCCTGAAGTTTCAAAAATAGCGACAGCCCCCTCTTTGGTGACCGAAGGGAACCAGTGAGAGGAACGAGCAGAGAGACAAGCGTCGACGGCGACCTGGATAGAACCATCGGTTCCGTTTTTAAATCCAACCGGCATGGAGAGACCAGAGGCCAACTCACGGTGGATTTGACTTTCGGTCGTGCGAGCGCCGATGGCACCGTAAGCAACTAAGTCTGCTAAGTACTGCGGAGTGATCGGATCGAGAAACTCGCTCGCTGAAGCCAGTCCGAGGTTTGCGATATCGGATAAAACTCTGCGACCTAAGCGAAGGCCGTCATTGATTTTGAATGAACCGTCGATTTCGGGGTCATTGATTAAACCCTTCCAGCCGACGGTGGTGCGTGGTTTTTCGAAATAAACGCGCATCACGATTAAGAGTTCTTGGCTATGCTTCTTGGACTCTTTGAGTAAAAGCTCCGCGTACTGCATAGCGGCCTTGGGGTCGTGCACGGAGCAGGGTCCGACAATGACTAGAAGGCGGTCGTCCTTACCCGATAAAATTGAGGAGATATCTTTGCGGGCGCTGGCTACCACCTCGGTGGCATGTTCCGTCGGGCGCAATTCCTGTAATAAGGTTGCGGGGGGCAGCAAAGGGAGGCGGCTGCGAATGCGTAAATCGTCCGTATTGTGGAACATAGGAATGTTCTTTCTTAATGAAAAAGGGGTTAAATCAACGATACCTCAAGCCTTATGTCAATGAATCGTCCCATGTTGACGAAACGGCTTTTAGTATCAAAAGTGTCTCAAGTCAGCATGCCTAAGCCCCCCACCAGCGATTCCGTCGAGCAATCTAACGCCTTCCGGGCTTACATTGCCAATAAAGGCTTGCGGGGGACCCGCCAGAGAATGGCAGTTTTTGACGCAGCGAGAAGCTTGAGTGGTCACTACACCGCCGAGGAATTATTAAAAAAAGCACGCTCGATTGATCGGACTGTTTCGCGCGCTACTATTTATCGTGCCCTCCCCTTACTCATCGGCAGTAATGTCATTCGCGAAGTCGATGTGGGTCGCGATCACAAATATTATTTAACCGAAACAGGCGGCGCCAATTTTCGGGCACAACTAATCTGCGAAAGCTGTGATACGATTTTAGAGGTCGAAGCACCTTTTATGGAGTGGTATGGTAAAGCGGTGGCGGCGAAGCATGGCATGAAACCTATTTCCCAAAAACTCCAAGTGAACGCACTCTGCGAATCTTGCCAAAAAAGAAAATCTTCTCGCTCATGAAATCCTTTCCCACCGGCAGCGTTTTTCCCCCACTCCCGCAGGGCGGAAACATCCAAACCGAATTACAACGCGAAGTCTTAAAATTAAAAAAAGAAAAAGACGCCATCATCCTCGCCCATAATTATCAATGCGAAGACATTCAAGTCGTCGCTGATTATGTAGGGGATTCCTTGGGTTTAGCCTACAAAGCGGCGGCCGCACAAAATTCGACTATCGTGTTCTGCGGGGTGCATTTTATGGCCGAAACGGCCAAAATTGTTAATCCAACGCGACGTGTTTTACTGCCCGACATGGATGCGGGATGCTCGTTGGCGGATTCGTGTTCGGCCGAAAAATTAGCAGCGGTCAAAGCAGCACAACCGAATCTCTATGTCGTCGCCTATATTAATTGCAGTGCGGCCGTTAAAGCTCTGAGCGATGTGATTGTGACGAGTGGCAACGCGAGTAAGATTGTGGAACAAGTTCCGGCAGATCGGCCGATTCTTTTTGTACCTGATCAAAATTTAGGAAGCTGGGTCTCAAGTAAAACCGGTCGCGCGATGCAATTATGGCCAGGCAATTGCTACGCCCATGTTCAGTTCACACCTGCAGCATTGTTACGGGCTAAAGCTGAGCACCCCAATGCACCCGTGGTGGCACACCCTGAATGCACTGAAGCGGTTCGTGATATTGCTGACATGGTTTGTTCGACCGAACTCATGGTAGATTGGTGCAAAAAACAAACGGCGGATACCCTGATCATTACTACGGAATCCGGCATGATTCACCGACTACGCCGAGAAGTTCCTCATAAAACATTTATCGCTGCACCCACCGATCGTTGCTCGTGCAATGACTGTCGCTTCATGAAAATGAATACCTTGGAGAAGGTTCGCGACTGCCTCATCAGCGGAAAACCTGAGATTATTTTAGATGAAAAAATTCGAGCGGCAGCGGAAATCCCCCTTAAACGCATGCTTGAATGGAGCAAAAGGTAGTTTTACGCCTTTTAGAGTGATTTAAGGGAACATCTAGGCTGTATGCTTGTATACATACTAATCCTATTTATACTCTAAGGAATAATCCTAAGGTGAATTAATCATCAACCCATGTTTGACATCTCTTAAATTATAATAACTTGTTTAAATTATAACTAATGAAAATAGATCTCAATCCATCAGACTTTAACTCGAAAGAGCAGTTTGTCCGTGCTGCACTTGAGAGAGCACGTAACGCTGCACACCAAGCTTGGGATGAAGAATTTTCTGATCGCTCGAAGAGCATCGAGAAAGAAGTAGCTGCCCTGTCCAAAAACGAACTCACTCGTCGCCTCGTTAAGTTACTTT
>Ga0209088_10002425_pt1 | contig 11419 bp, 10 predicted proteins | sample S_140625_EF_Meta_FD_187324 | JGI IMG/M metagenome (GOLD analysis project Ga0209088, IMG submission 187324) | Freshwater microbial communities from Lake Simoncouche, Canada to study carbon cycling - S_140625_EF_MetaG (SPAdes) (version 2) | ecosystem: Environmental > Aquatic > Freshwater > Lake ...
AATTTCTAGGCATCATTCCGTGAATCAAAGAAAAGCGTTTCAAGTTCAAATCCTTCAAGCAAATTAATCAGTCATTTTCGGTTGACTTTCGGTGAAACGGGCCAGACTGTCAAGCATAGAGAACCGATGTTCCTCATGAGAGAACGAGCAATTCTCACAGGCTCTGGGCCGTTCAGACCGTCGAATCTTTCAAGCTTTCACCCAGCCTGTTGAAAGCATTTTCTCTGACACTGGTTTGGTCAAAAAGATGGTGGTCAAAATTCTGGTCAAGTGAAAGGCCGTGACGATGGGCGCACCCAAACCAAAGGCCTTGGACAAAATGCCCATCTCGGTCATGCCACCCGGTGCCATCGACAAAAAGGCGGTCATCACGGCCACATCGGCACCCCTCGCGATCAACCAAGCCGCCGCCATGCACACCGCCAAAATACCCAAAGTCACAAGCGCTACCGAGGCCAATGTGCGAGGCGCACGCATGAAAAAAGCACGGTTGATGTGCTGCCCTAAACCCCAACCGATGACCACTTGGGCGGCAATCAATCCCAGGTCGGGCAAGCGCCCAACAACGTCATGGTTGGCACAAATGGCTGCGATCAGCAAGGCCCCCAAGACCCAAGGATTGGGCATTTTGAGTTTTTGGAAGCCCCAGCCTGTGAACGTGGCTGTTGCCAACAAGCCAACCGTCAGGGGCCAACTCAGAACGCCAATTCCGGGTGTGGGCATGATGGGCGTCGCGCCACTGGCCCACGCAATGTAAGAGGCTGTTGAAGTCACCATCATGATGCGCACCGCGTGCGCCGAAGCCACCACGGCACCGTCAGCGCCTGCGCGTTGGGCCTGCACCGACATTTCTGAGGAAGCCCCTAAAGCCACCGAATAGATGGCCGTTGCACCATCGACTTTGGCCAGTTTTTGAAGGACGCGCGCAGACACGACCGACATGAAGATGCCCACGAAAGCCCCAAACACCATCCAAGGCGCCAAGCCACCAATCAATTGCAAAACCGCTGGCGTGAAGTACAAACCAATCGAGGCGCCAATGTAGATTTGCGCTGACTTGCGCGCCAGCACAGGCTGCTTATGCACTTTGTTGGCCATGCTCACGCAAGCCACGGCCACCATCGGGCCGAGCACCCAAGGCAGAGGCACATGCCAATGAAATGCAACCCAGCCGCCAAACAGGGCAACGGCAATGGTTAAAGCCAGTCTTGCCAAACGATCAACATCCATCGGCATCACGAGCCCAAGTAAGTGCCGCCATTGACGTGCATCACTTGACCTGTGACAAAACGGGCTTGATCGCTTGCCAAAAAGCTGACCATGTTTGCCACCTCGTCAGCGGTCCCGCGCCTCTCCATCAATGGCTGGTGTTTGGCGTGATGGTTAGGCTGTGCAGAGGTGGAAGGGCTGTTGCGTTGTGTTGAAATCATGCCGGGCGAGACACAATTGACGGTAATGGCCGGCGCCAAATCATGCGCCAAAGCGCGGGTCAAGCCCACCAAGCCCGATTTGGCGGTGACCACATGCGGCCGGTTCATGGCGCCCGTGTGCCCCGTTAAACCACCGATGTTGATCACCGCACCCATGGGCGACTGGCGCAGCAGGGGCAAAGCAGCTTGGCTGCAATAAAAAGCACCATCGAGTACAACGGCCAGCGTGTTGCGCCAATCTTCGACAGACACCTGATCGATCGGTGCCTCGCGGCGAATGGCCGCGTTGTTCACCAGCACATCCAAGCGCCCCCAAGTTGATTGAATCAGGTCCATCATGCCTTGCACGCTGTGCCTGTCGGTCACATCGGCCACACACAACAAAGAGGGCGTACCAAGCGCCAACAGTTCGTCCACCACCGCTTGGCCTTCGCTGACGGAGGCACGCACATTGATGGCCAAGGCAAAGCCTTGTTTTGCCAATGTGTGCGCAATGGCACGGCCAATATTGCGGCCAGCGCCCGTGACCAAAGCCACCTTTTGATCAGGCGTGAGAGGGGTCATCATTCAGTACCAAGTGAGTTGAGAAAGGCTGTCAGAAAAATTTTGCCAGTTGCATGAATTACTTCACGGCCAGACTGGTCAAAGACACAGCACTGGCTTTAAACAAGCCGTTCACTTGCGACAAAATGGCGTCTGTTTGCGCCGCATCCAGTCCACCAAATTTGCAATTGGCTCTGAACTTTTGCAAGAGGTCGGCATCCGACATGGGATGGTCCACGCCACCTTTGAAAAAGCCTTGACGCTGCTCGAACACTTTTCCGTTTTTCAAATACAAGCGAACATGGCCCGTGAATTGTTTGGGGTACGGGTTGTTGGGATCGACGCTGTAACTCACCTTGGCAGCCAGAGCGCGAATGTCTGCGCCTTGAACCACAGCTTCGGTGTAAGCCTCTAAACCTGCATCGTCCAGCATCAGGCCGGCGGCTATGGCATAGGGAATACTGAACTTGGCCGCATACGCATTGGGCGGTGAATGCTTCAACGACAAAGGCTCCCACAAGCGATGCACAATGCCTTCTGCGGTGTCGCACTCAATGCGTTCAATCTCTGACAAAGCCACACCTTGCGTTGTCAGTTCTTGACGAATCAAGCGCGCACAATCAATGAACGGATGGGCCATGGTGCCGCATGCATAGGGCTTGAAAGCAATGGTGGTCCAAATCCAAGTTTCGCCAAAATCTTTCATCATGGCTTCAAAGTTGCCATCGGTGGTGTTGGCAAAGCCATGGAACAAACCATGATGGCCTTCAAACACGGTGGCGGGTCCTTTGAAGCCTGCTAGCGCCATGCGCACCGCGCGATAAGCCGACTGTGCAGCCCAGCCCGGATGCATGCGCTTGGTCCAAGAACCATCCGCCAAATATTCGATGATGCCGCCAGCCATGCTGCCTGCAATGCCAAAGGCATTCACCAATTGTTCTTCGCTCAAGTGGAGTGCGGCCCCCAAGCCTGCAACCCCGCCCATCACACCAAAAATAGCTGTCGGGTGAAAGCCTGCTTTGTGCACTCGCGTAGGGGCCACGGCGCACAAGCGGCACATGACTTCCACACCAATGGCCACGCCGCGCAGCAACTGCTCGCCTGACAAGGCGTGGCGCTCAGCCGCTGCCAACAGTGCCGGCACAATGACCACACCGGCGTGCACAGGGCCGCCTTCATAGGTGTCGTCAAAGTCTTCGCCGTGCGCGGCAATGCCGTTGACAAATGCCGCGCCTTCAACGCCGCACTTTTGCTCAAAACCAAACACCGTGCAGTGACCGTCTTGCTCAAACGAGTTCAGTGCTGCCTGAACATAAAACTCGTGACGCGCAGCAATGCAAATGCCTGCTACATCCATGATCAAACGTTGGCCCACGTGCTGGCCAAGTGTTTCCTTTTCAGGGCGCGCGTTGACAATGCCCTTGGCGAGTTGTGCCGCAATCGTCAGAGATGGGACTGAATTGGGTGAGCTGCTCATGAAACTGACTTTCTGCGATCTGCAATTTCTTTCCACAAGGTGTAAGCCGACAATATGGCGGCAAGGCCCAATAAGATTGCAGACACTGTATCGGTGACAAAAATACTGTGGTCGCCTCCAGAGATGAGCAAGCTTCTGCGGTAATTAGACTCCACCATGTAGCCTAAAACCATGCCCAAAACCAGCGGCAGTACGGGCAAATTCACCAAGCGCATGCCGTAGCCTAAAAATCCGATGAGCAACACCAAACCGCAATCAAACATGCTTTGGTGAATGGCATAAACACCCGCCATCACCAAGGCCAAAATGAAGGCAATCAGGTAGGGCTTCGGGCGATTCACAAGCCACATGCAAGGCGACAAGATGACCAAGCCAATCAGCAGCATGGCAATGTTGGCGATGAACAAACCACCATACAAACCGTAGACCACTTCAGGTGCTTTTTGAAACAGCATGGGGCCGGGCTGCAGACCATGAATTAAAAAACCACCCAACAAAATGGCGGCCGAATTAGAACCCGGTATGCCCAAACTCAACAGGGGGACCAAGGCTGTTGCTGTGACCACATTGTTGGCAGACTCGGGCGCAGCCACGCCTTCAGGGGAGCCATTGCCAAATTCTTCTGGGTGTTTGGACCAGCGCTTGGCTTCTGTGTAAGCCATGAAGGCGGCTACCGTGCCACCGGCACCAGGTGTCACACCTTCAACCGTGCCGATCACTGCACCAATTGCTTGTGGCTTGAAAAGGCGCTTGCTCATGGCCCAGTTGGGCAACTTCAAACGAGTCGACGACGAACCACCCCGGGCCCATGGTGGCTCACCAATTTGAACCAGCATTTCTGTCACGGCAAACAAACCCACCATCACCAAGATGGGTTTGACACCATCCAGTAAATCTTCAGAACCCAAGGTAAAGCGCTGCACACCAGAGACGGGGTCGCTGCCAATGAAAGCAATCATCAAACCCATGCATGCGGCAATCAAACCCCTCAGCAAAGAGCCACCCGACAAACCGGCAATGACAGACAGTCCTAAGATGCCCAATGAAAAATAGGCCGCTGGCGTGAATGCCAAGGCCACTTGTGCCAAGCTTTCAGTACACAAAACCAATACCAGCAGGCCAAACAAGCCGCCATAAAGGCCAGACATCAGGGAGATGCCCAAAGCCTCACCCGCCAGTCCTCGCTTGGCCATTTCGTTGCCATCGATGACGGTTGCAGAAGCTGAATTGGTGCCAGGCGTGCGAATCAAAATAGCAGGAATGGAGCCCCCATATTCAGCGCCAACGTACACACTGGCCAGCAACACCAAGGCATTGGTGGCCTCCATGCCAACCGTAAAAGGCAACAACAAAGCCATGGCAATAGAGGGCGAAATACCTGGCAATGCGCCGCCAAAAATTCCCCACAAAACACCCGCAAACGCCGACAAAATGACCCAGCCCGAAGACAGGTTAGAAAGTGCCAATAAAAAGCTGTCCATGTTTATTTTCCAATCCACTGTGACCACATACCTGTTGGCAAGTGAATTTCCAAGGCGAAGTCAAACGACAGCCACAACATGGGCCCCGTTATCAAGGCACACATCAGCAATGTTTTGACATCTCGAGCCCCTGCGTAATAAGCGACGGCCGCCACAAACAAGCCAATGCTCACGACAAACCCAAACACTGAAACGATGGCCACAAAAGCAGCCAAGATGGCCAGCAAGCCGACCGCTTTCAAATGCGGGTGATCGCTGCCGCCTGGCTCGGTTTCTTCTTCGCTCGCTTCGGCCTTTTGCTTTGTCTTCAACCAAGATTTCAGAAACAGACAAATTGAAGCCGCCAACATCAAATACCCGATGGCGGTAGGTACGCCTGCAACACCCACTGCATCGGCCAACAAACTGTCTTCAATTTGACTGGCCTGATACACATACATTGAGGAGACCGCAATGCCCAAGACGCCGGTCAAACGATCTGCATGTTGAGTGATCATTTAATCAGGCCCATCTCTTTAAAATCAGCGGCAGTTTCTTGCGCGACCTCTTGAATGAATTTGCGCGCAGCCTCGCGGCCCAAAAGCATCGGCGTCAAATGATCTTTTTGATATTCCGCTTTGTAAGCAGGCAACTCGAGCACTTTTCGAGCAGCATCTTCCCAAGCTTTGGCAATGTTGTCAGGCACACCCTTCGGACTAGCCAAGCCCCTGAATTTGCGAATCACAACGTCATACCCTTGCTCTTTGGCTGTGGGCAATTGTGGCAGGCCTGCCAAGCGCTTGTCTGAAAGCGTAGCGAGCAGGCGAACTTTGCCCGCCTCTAATTGACCTTGCAATTCTTGAATTTCGCCAATGCCAATGTCATAGGTGCCATTCAGCACGCCAATCATTTGATCGCCACCCCCTTCATGACTCACGATGGGCACTTTGACACCTGCAGCGCGCGCTAATTTTTCCATGCCAATGCGCTCTAAGGAGGCAGGGTTAGATGCGCCCCAACGAGATTTGCCAGGATTGGCTTTGGCGTGCGCCATCACATCTTGCAGGGTTTTGAAAGGAGAGTCTGCACGCGTGAAAATAACTTCTGGATCAATGAAAACAATCAACATAGGGTCTAAGCCGTCATAGCCAACAGATGGCTTTGAAAGCAAGGTCGTTTGAATGTAAGTAGGCGTTGTGCCATAAAACATCGAACCATCGGTTGGACCTTTGGCGACATGCGCCACTGCTTTAGCGCCACTGCCACCTCGAATGTTTTCAACTGCCATGTTGGTCTTCATGAAGGGCGAAATGTATTTGGCCATTTCGCGCAAGAAAACGTCCGTGCCACCACCTGGACTCGAATGAGTGACCAAAGTCACACGGTTCACGGGATAGGCTGCCGAGTTGCCAGATTGCGCAAACGCGTGGGTCGTGGCAATGCATGCCAAACCAAGTGCCAATGTGGTTTTTAAAAAAACAGTGCGGTTCATTGAGATCTACCTTGTTCGAAAAAGTCCCGCTGTCATTTGCAACGGGACGGGGCTAAAGACACTTACTTTGTCAAACTCTGAAGCAGTTCTTTCAAGTTGGGTTGCGTTGCCAAATTCATGCACAAACTCCAAGCTGCTTCCGTTTTCGCAGCGCCCAAAATAGGTGTGCTTTGATCGACAAACTTGGCTTTGAGTTGCTCATTGCTCATGGGTTTTTCCAAACTGCCGATGGCGCGCTCAATGAAGATATGGTGTTTTTGGCCATCGGTGGTTTCAAGTGTCACATCGACCGAAGCTTCGTAAATGCTGCGGTCCACAATCAATTCAACCTTGTCGCGAACGCCAATGACCAAAGGTGAGCGCACCACGTCGTCAGCGTACTCATGCTCACCAGCGCGGCCATAAATGAGGGCCACTGCACATGAATGGAACACGCTGAATTTAGCCAGCAAACCGTCGGTCGGTGTTTTCTTGCCTGTGAGTTCTTGCACCAAAGGGTGCGCTTTCAAAGTCACCTTGGCCACTTGCTCAGGCTTCAAATTGTGCTTCTCGCGCAATTGCACGCAAGCATCGATGGCGGGGTGAATCACAATGCCACATGCAAAAGGCTTGTAGGTGTTGAGCTCAATTTCCCAAGTCTTGCCTAAGTTTTCTGTAACTTCTTTCCAATCGGTTTTATCGGAAAACACTTGCATCAAACCTCTTGGGGCTTCCAAGGCCCGGGCCGAAGCCGTGTAACCATGCTTGGCCATCAAGGCAGACATCAAGCCCACCTTGGCAGCACCACCGGGATGGAAAGGCTTGGTCATGGTGCCAAACTGTTCGCGCAAACCAACGGGCTGTGAAGCCGCAATGCCCAAAGCCATTTGCGTTTGCTTGGCATTCAAACCCAAGAGGCGAGAGCATGCTGCAGCACTGCCCAACATACCCGTTGAGCCGGTAATGTGCCAACCGCGGTCATAGTGGTTGGGATACACAGCGTTGCCAACACGGCATGACACTTCCACGCCCAGGACCAAGGCGTCGATGAGTTGACGACCTGTGGCACCCAAATGCTCTCCCAATGCCAAGATGGCAGAAGCCACTGGACCAGCAGGATGAATGATGGTTTTTAAATGTGTGTCATCAAAATCAAAGGTGTGTGAGCTGATGCCATTGAGCAGGGCCGCATTGGCCATGTCGACGCGGTCGCTGCGGCCCAACACAGAAGCTTGCGCTGATGGGGCCAGCTCTTTGACGGCACCCAATGCGGCTTCAATGGTTTCATGGGTGCTGGGGCCCACGGCACAGCCGGCCCAATTGGCAAAGGTGCGGTGCGCTTGAGCTTCGACGGCATCTGACCAGCCTTTAGAGGGATGGTTGGCGACAAATTCAGCCAAAAGTTGGGTGATGGCAGGCGCATTGGCGTCGGCAACGACAGTGGTATTTCGTGCGGTCATAAGAAATCAGGGCTTGAAGCCACTTATTTAGTCAAAAGAAGGGCAGATCATAGGGGAATCGCGGGATTTTCTAGCGTTCGCTCACAAGCCGCCCCCCCAAAAACCGAACAAACCACTGAGAATGGCTTGAGATTTCCTCACAATCAAGGCTGGTCTTGCTTGGCAAGCCTCAGACGCCATTGATAACCAGGCCCATTGACCCATGTCAGCCACGGGAAAAGCCACTCGGTTTAGACTCGGGGTATCTTAGTTCGATGGCATCCAAGCAGGGTCTTTGCGCCCTGAGTTCTTCGCCTTATTTATGACTACCAACGCCACACCTGACAATTTGCAACCGATTCCTCCAGAGCAGGACATGCCTCATCGCAAAATCATTCGCGAGTGGTTAAAGCCTTTGTCTGACCGTTCGACCTTGCGCGCGTTTGTTCTCTTGGTGCTTGACACCGCTTTGTTCATGGGTCTGGTGGCGGGTACGGTGATGGTCGAATCTGTGTGGCTCAAACTGTTGTGCGGCATGGCGGCTGGCTTCGTCATTGGCCGTTTGTTCATCATTGGCCATGACGCCTGCCACCAAAGCCTCACGCCACACCGTGAACTGAACAAATGGATTGGTCGTTACGCCTTCCTGTACTCGCTCACACCTTTTAGCCTGTGGGATACGGGCCACAATGTGGTGCACCATGGCTACACCAATTTGAAAGGTGTTGACTTTGTCTGGACGCCGCTCACGGCTGAGGAATTTGCGGCTCTCGGCCCTTTTGGCCGCTTGATGCAATACCTTTACCGCAGTGGTTGGGCGCCAGGTTTGTATTACTTGGTTGAGATTTGGTGGAAGCGCGAGTTTTTCCCTAACAAAACACACATGCCAACTCGACGCCCCATCTTTGTCAAAGACAGCATGTTGGTCACCGTGTTTGGACTCGTTTGGATTGGCTTCATGGTCTATGCTGCAGTCGCTACAGGTCAATCTGTCTGGTTGACATTGCTCATGGGCGTGCTGGTACCTTTTTTATTCTGGAACACCATGATTGGCTTTGTAGTGTATGTTCACCACACCCATGTTCGGGTGTCTTGGCACAACGACAAATCAGCTTGGACCAAAGCCCAGCCCTTTGTGTCAACCACCGTGCACCTCACTTTTCCCATGAAAATTGGCAACATGGTGCATCACATCATGGAACACACTGCCCACCATGTCGACATGAGTATTCCCTTGTACCGATTGAAACAAGCTCAAGCCAAGTTAGAAGAAATGCTGCCTGGCCGCATCATCGTTCAGCCCTTTTCTTGGGGCTGGTATTTCAAAACCGCCAAGGCTTGCAAGCTGTATGACTTCACCCGCGAATGTTGGACCGATTTCCAAGGTCGCATGACCAGCCCCGTGCGCGGCAACTTACCTGCAAAGTCTTAAAGCCATTTGACTTGACCTGATGGTCAATGCCGGTCCAGAAAAGCGCTTCTCACGAAGCGCTTTTTTCATTGTGCTCGGCGCGACAAAATTTCAAAAGCTGGCAAGGTTTTGCCTTCTAAGATTTCTAAAAAAGCACCCCCACCCGTGGAAATATAACCCACTTGATTTTCAATGCCGTACTTGGCGATAGCGGCCAAGGTGTCACCACCGCCGGCAATGCTGAAGGCTTTGGATTCGGCAATCGCGTGAGCAATCACACGCGTGCCATTTTCAAATGCAGCAAACTCAAACACGCCCACAGGACCATTCCACACGATGGTCCCGGCCGCTTTGAGTTGCGCCGCCAATTGAGCTGCAGTCTCTGGACCAATGTCCAAAATCAAATCGTCATCCGCCACTTCGGTCGCTTTTTTCACGGTGGCCACTGCGTCTGCTGAAAAAGTTTTGGCAGTGACCACATCGGTGGGAATGGGCACTTCGGCACCGCGTGCTTTCATGATACCGATGACGGCACGGGCCTCGTCGACCAAATCGACTTCGGCCAAGCTTTTGCCGATTTTCAAGCCAGCTGCCAACATGAAGGTATTGGCAATTCCGCCACCCACAATCAATTGATCTACTTTGTCAGCCAAGCTCTTCAAAATGGTGAGCTTGGTAGACACTTTGCTGCCGGCCACAATGGCGGCCAAAGGTCGAGCCGGGTGCGCCAGTGCTTTGGTAATGGCATCCATTTCTGCTGCCAACAACGGACCTGCACAAGCCACTTTGGCATATTCGGCAATGCCATAGGTCGTGCCCTCCGCACGGTGTGCCGTACCGAAAGCATCGTTCACGTAGATATCGCAGAGTGCAGCCATTTTTTGAGCTAGCTCTGGGTTGTTCTTTTTTTCTCCCTTGTTGACGCGACAATTTTCAAGCAACACGACTTGACCTGCGGACACATCGACGCCGTCAACCCAATTGGCTTTCAATGCAACATCTCGACCTAACAATTCGGCCAGTCGCTTGGCCACTGGCGCCAACGAGTCTTCGGCCTTCAATTCACCTTCTGTCGGGCGTCCCAAATGACTTGTCACCATGACAGCAGCGCCGCCATCTAGCGCCATTTGAATGCAGGGCACAGAGGCCCGAATGCGTGTATCTTCGGTGATATCGCCTTCATCGTTTTGCGGCACATTCAAATCTGCGCGAATGAAAACACGCTGACCTTTGACTTTGCCTTGCTGGCACAAATCTGAAAAACGAATGACGTTCATGAAAGCTTTCTTGAATGACGAAAAAGATCCAAATCCTCATCGAGGCTGATTGGAAATTAAAAGAATTTTAGACCCGCAAACTTGCGCAAACTTACCTGCGCAAGAGACACTTACCAACCCAACAGCAGATGCAATGGCAAATAGGCCAACATGCCCGCCACAATGGTCAGCAGCACATCGCGGCGCCAAAAGTAAACGGCTGCACCCACAGCGGCGCCCATCCACCTGGCATCCATCCAGGTCTGCAAAAACTGTCCTTGGTGCATCAAGACTTCGGGCAAGACCACAGCGGCCATGGCCGCAATCGGTGCGTATTGCAAGCCGCGCTGAGCCCAATCGGGCAAGGCCCACTCTTCGCTAGAAAAGAAAAAGAAACTGCGGGTGAGAACGGTGATGCCCGTCAAGCCCGCAATCACGGCCAAGGTCCAAAAATCGGTGCCTTCGAAAAAGCTCATGCCGTTTGTCTCTCACGCATTTTTTGAAAACGCTCTAGGCTCATGCTTAAGACAACGGCCACACCAATGGCAATGACGATGTTGAGTTTCAAGGGCAAGTGGTAGGCTGCAATGGCGGTGACAGCGGCCACACCTGCTGCAAAAATTCGCATGCGCGTGCTGGCCAGGGAGCACAAGATGCCCACCAAACACAAAGTGCCAGCAAAACCCAGGCCCCAAGAAGTAGGAATGGCTTTGGCCAAAAATATACCAAAGAAACTGGCCACGATCCAACTTCCCCAGACAACCAAGGTGTTACCTGCAAGAGACGCAGCTTGCGTCAATTGATCTTCAGGGGCCTCACTTGGATTTGGAAATCGCCGTGTGAACATCACATAGCTGAGGTCGGCCGTGAGATAGCCGTGCAGCATTCTTTCAAGACGCGGCAAATGCATGAGGTATTGGCGTAGATGCAAA
>Ga0209088_10002426_pt1 | contig 11418 bp, 12 predicted proteins | sample S_140625_EF_Meta_FD_187324 | JGI IMG/M metagenome (GOLD analysis project Ga0209088, IMG submission 187324) | Freshwater microbial communities from Lake Simoncouche, Canada to study carbon cycling - S_140625_EF_MetaG (SPAdes) (version 2) | ecosystem: Environmental > Aquatic > Freshwater > Lake ...
GCATCGACGGCGGCGCGAACATCCTGCGCCAAGCCTTCACCAAAAAATTCTTTGGGAATGCCAATGCGCAAACCATCGAGTGAAGCATTCAAATCGCGCGCAAAGTTTTCTGCAGGCACATCCAGCGACGTGGAGTCACGGTCTAAGTCTGGGCCGCACATGGCTGACAACATCAGCGCGCAATCTTCAGCTGTACGTGCCATGGGACCAGCCTGGTCCAAGCTGGACGCATAAGCAATCATGCCGTAACGTGATGCACGTCCATACGTGGGCTTGATGCCGGTAATGCCACAAAAGCTGGCAGGTTGTCGAATCGAACCACCCGTGTCTGTGCCCGTTGCAGCAGGTACCAAGCGCGCGGCCACTGCGGCAGAGCTACCGCCAGACGATCCACCCGGCACACGCGAAGTGTCCCAAGGGTTGGTGACCGGTTTGTAAGCCGAGTTTTCGTTGGAGGAACCCATGGCGAATTCATCGCAATTGAGCTTGCCTACATTGACCATGCCTGCACCGCCAGACTGCACACCCAGCTTGCGCACCACAGTGGCATCAAAAGGCGAACGATAGCCCTCCAACATCTTGGAGCCAGCGGTGGTGGGAAATTCGATGGTGACAAAAATGTCTTTGTGCGCCATGGGCACGCCAGCCAAAGGCCCGGCAATGCCCGACGCAAGTTGGACATCGGCCTCTTTGGCTTGCGCCAGGGTGGCTTCTGGGTTGAGACTTAAAAACGCGCCCGACGTATCCGCTTGGCTGCGTGCCAAAAAGTGCTGGGCCAATTCGGTAGCGCTCACTTTTTTGGCGCGAAGTTCGGCAGCCAAAGCTGCAACACTTAAATCATGTAAAGCAGTCATGACGTTCCCTTATTCAATCACTTTGGGAACCAAAAACAAGCCGCGCTCAACAGCCGGAGCGCTCTGTTGATTGGCCTCTCGCTGATTGGGCTCAGACGCCACGTCATCGCGCAAGCGCAAGGCCATCTCTTGGATGGTGGCAATGGGGTGTGGCAAGGGTTTTACACCGGTGGTGTCAACCGCGCGCATGGCGTCCACAATGCTGAAAAAGCCATTGATTTGGTCCAACATGCGTTGGCCCTCCTCTGGCGGTAGCTCTAACCGGGCCAAATTGGCAATTCGGTCGATGTCTTGGGCAGTTAAGGACATAAATAGTGACTCATGACTGGCGCTTCAAGCGCCACAAATTTGGACTTTTAAACCGCATTTTTTTCAAGCGATCGGTTATTATCGTGTGTTCGCTGTCAGCTCTCCAAAAAAGCTTGTTCAAGCCCACAATTTACGCCCTTCAATGACCCCCAAACTGCTGGCCGCCAGCATCACGACAGCAGTTGCTTAGGATTTGTTATGTTCAGTTCGTTTCGCCGCTATTTTTCTACCGATTTGGCCATTGATCTGGGTACCGCCAACACCCTCATTTTCGTGCGCGACAAAGGCATCGTGCTAGACGAGCCCTCAGTGGTTGCCATTCGCCACGAGGGCGGCCCTCAAGGCAAGAAAGTCCTGCAAGCCGTCGGCCATGAAGCCAAGTCCATGTTGGGCAAAGTGCCCGGCAACATCGAAGCCATTCGCCCCATGAAAGACGGCGTGATTGCCGACTTCACCGTCACCGAGCAAATGCTCAAACAATTCATTCGCATGGTGCACCCCCGTAGCACCTTCCGCCCCAGCCCCCGAATCATCATTTGCGTACCCTGCGGCTCTACCCAGGTTGAGCGCCGTGCCATTCGCGAATCAGCTTTGGGGGCAGGCGCCTCCGAGGTTTACCTCATTGAGGAACCCATGGCCGCAGCCATTGGCGCAGGTTTGCCCGTGTCAGAAGCCTCAGGCTCTATGGTGGTCGACATTGGAGGTGGCACCACCGAAGTGGGCGTGATTTCCTTGGGCGGCATGGTCTACAAAGGCAGTGTGCGCGTGGGTGGCGACAAGTTTGACGAAGCGATCATCAATTACATCCGTCGCAACTACGGCATGCTCATTGGCGAACCCACCGCCGAAGCCATCAAGAAAAACATTGGCTCAGCTTTCCCAGGCAGCGAAGTACGCGAGATGGAAGTCAAAGGCCGCAACCTGTCAGAAGGCGTGCCTCGCAGTTTCACCATCAGCAGCAACGAAATTCTAGAAGCCCTCACCGACCCCCTGAACAACATTGTTTCTGCGGTTAAAACAGCCCTTGAGCAAACGCCTCCAGAATTGGGTGCCGATATTTCCGATCGCGGCATGATGCTCACAGGCGGTGGCGCATTGCTGCGTGACCTCGATCGCTTGTTGTCAGAAGAAACCGGCTTGCCAGTTCTGGTCGCCGAAGATCCCCTGACTTGCGTGGCTCGCGGCTGCGGCATGGCGCTCGAACGCATGGACCGTCTGGGCAGCATTTTCACCAGTGAATAACACTGGCGCAATTCATGGCGCTGGAGTCTCTTGACCGCTCACCCCCACCTTTTTTCAGGGTGGGCTTCGCGCCACTGACCAAGCTCATTTTTTTCAGCGCGCTCTCTTTGCTGCTGGTGTTTGGCGACAAGCAAATGCAGTTCACCAAGCCCTTGCGTGCTGGGCTTTCAACGCTTGTTCTGCCCGTTCAATGGTTGGTTCTGCAACCTGGCGAAGCTTTGTCCGCCCTTGGCAAATACTTTCAAAATTTAGACCAAGCCCTTCACAATCTGAAGTCAGCAGAGCTCAAAGTGCTTCAACAATCTGTGCGCTCGCAACAAGTTGAACAACTGCAAATTGAAAATCAGAATCTCCGCCAACTCATGGCGCTTCAAGCCAGCGTGCCCGTCACATCGCAGGCGGCTGAAGTTTTGTTTGACGTGCCCGACCCTTACAACCAACGCATCGTGATCGACCGAGGCCAACTCAAGAACGTGGCTTTAGGCTCACCTGTCATTGATGCCGGCGGTGTGGTTGGACAAGTCACCCGCGTGTACCCCCTGACCTCAGAGGTCACCCTTCTCACCGACAAAGATCAAAGCATTCCCGTGCTGAACAGCCGAACAGGCGCTCGCAACATCACCAATGGTGACGTACTTGCAGGGCTGCCCGTGATTGAGCTTAAGTTTGTGCCTGCCAGTGCCGATGTGAAGGAAGGCGACTTGCTCACCACCAGCGGCATTGATGGCGTCTACCCTGCTGGACTTCAAGTCGCCCGCATCAGCCACATAGAGCGACGCGTTGACATTTCATTTGCACGAATTCATGCAACACCCTTGGCAGAACTCAAGGGTCGTCATGTCTTGGTCTTGCAGCCCACCTCGGCAAACATGAGCACGAAAGGCAAAACACCATGATCATGGATCGCCGCGAAGCCTTGTTGTTACCCGTCAGCCCTTGGTTCATTGCCTCGAGCCTTTTAATGGCCTTGCTTCTCAGCATGCTGCTGGGTTTGTCACAAGCCCTTTGGCTGCCAGATGTTTTGGCCGTCTGCATTTTCTTTTGGGGCATTCACCAACCCCGCCGCGTTGGCATGGCCACTGCGTTCGTCCTCGGACTCTGGATGGATGTTCAACACTCCTCCTTGTTGGGCCAACACGCTTTGTCCTATGTGGTGCTCAGCTACTTCGCCTTCAGTTTGCACCGTCGCCTCCTTTGGTTTCCCATCAAAGAGCAAATGATTCAAATCGCGCCTTTCTTCATCTTGGCAGAGGCCCTTGGCCTGATCATCCGTCTCAGCACTGGCGATGATTTTCCGGGCTGGCCCATGTTGCTGTCGCCCTTCATAGAAACCTTTTTATGGCCCGTGGCTAATGTCATCTTGCTGGCCCCGCAGCGCAGAGCGCATGACCCCGACGCCAATCGGCCGATCTAAAATTTAAAAGCTGAAGCATGGCCTTTCACCTGCCCTCGTTGAGCGAGTTGCGCAACACCGAGTTTGAAATCTATAAATTTCAAACCCGTGTGATGGTGCTACAGGGCGTGGTCTTGGTGTGCTTTGCTTTGTTAGGCATTCGCTTGTTTTACTTGCAAGTCATCCGCCATGAAGATTTGCTCGAGCAAGCAGAAAACAACCGAACGGCTGTGCTTCCCACGGTGCCCAACCGAGGCACCATCCTAGATCGAAATGGCGTGGTGTTGGCCAACAACTACTCGGCTTACACCCTTGAAATTACGCCATCGCGTGTCAAAGACTTAGAAGCCACCATCGAGAGTTTGTCTGAAATCATTGACATCCCGCTGCGCGATAAAAGACGTTTCAAGCGCATGCGGGAAGAGTCCAAAAACTTTGATTCGCTGCCCATCCGCTCACGCTTGACAGACGAAGAAGTGGCCAAGTTCACTGCGCAGCAATTTAGATTTCCAGGTGTCGAAATCAAAGCCCGCTTGTTTCGCAATTACCCCTTTGGTCATTTGGCCAGCCATGTGGTGGGCTACATCGGACGCATCAATCAAAAAGAAAAAGAACTCATCGAAGAAAGTGATGAAGAGGGCAATTACCGCGGCACGCAATACATCGGCAAACTGGGCGTAGAGCAACGCTATGAACGAGAGCTGCATGGCATCACTGGCGTGCAGGAAGTCGAAACCTCAGCAGGAGGCCGCGCTGTGAGGCGGCTTGCCAGTCGTCCCGCCACACCGGGTCAAAACGTGGTGTTGTCGATCGACATGAAATTGCAAAAGATGATTGAAGATCTGTACGGCGAAAGGCGGGGTGCATTGGTTGCACTCGACCCTCGCACTGGCGAGATTTTGGCTTTCGTCAGCAAGCCCACGTTCGATCCCAATTTATTCGTTGATGGCATTGACAGCGAAAGCTGGAAACTTTTGAGTGAGTCCATCGACAAGCCGCTTTTAAACCGTGCCATGCGCGGCACCTACCCACCCGGCTCAACCTACAAACCTTTCATGGCTTTGGCGGCCCTTGAAACTGGCAAGCGAAGCGCCAGCGAAATCATCAATGATGCCGGTTCTTGGTCGTATGGCGGCCACACCTTCCGAAGCCACGGCGATGCAGGCTTAGGACCCGTCGACATGGTCAAATCCATTGTGCTCTCCAGCAATGTTTACTACTACTCCTTGGCCAACACCATGGGCGTAGACACCATTCATGACTTCATGAAGCCCCTCGGCTTTGGCCAAATCACAGGTGTCGATTTACCCGGTGAGTTGCGCGGCACCTTGCCCAGCACAGATTGGAAAAAGAAAACCTATAAAAAGCCGGAGCAACAGCGTTGGTATGGCGGAGAAACGATTTCGCTAGGCATTGGACAAGGCTACAACGCCTTTACCATGCTGCAGCTGGCCACTGCCACCACCACACTGGCGAATGGCGGCATTTACCGCAAGCCCCGTTTGGTCATGGCCACCCAAGATCCTATTCAACGCGTAGACCGTGCTGTGGCCGGTGAAGAGCCCGTCAATTTAGGCTTCAAGCCAGAAAACGTGGCGGTCATTCACCAAGGCCTCATCGGTGTTGCCAAAGAGGGCACTTCGGCAAGAGTTTTTGCGGGCGCCCCTTATCAAAGTGCTGGCAAAACAGGCACGGCTCAAGCCGTGACCATTGGGCAAAAAGACAAATACAACGCCAGCAAATTGGAAGAACATCAACGCGACCATGCTTTGTACATGGCATTTGCGCCCGCAGAGAATCCGCAAATTGCGTTGGCCATGGTAGTTGAAAACGCAGGTTTTGGTGCTGCACAAGCTGCGCCCATTGCTCGACGCATTTTTGACTATTGGTTGGTGGGCGACTACCCTAGCGTAGAAGACATCGAAGCCTCTCAAAAAGGTTTGGCTTCAACACCCATTGGCGTACGTCGGAAAAAAGACGATGTACAACTCATCTCGGGTGAGGGCGTGGTGGGTGGTGTGAAAAATCGCTGATTCAACTCTTCTGATCACTGCGGCTCAATGCCTGCGCGCTTGGCAACGCCCGCCCATTTCTGAAAATCACTCTTGATCAGATTGGCAAACTCAAGGGGCGAACTGCCCACGGGCTCAGCCCCTTCAGCAGCCAGCTTTTCTTTCATCTCTTTGCTTTGCAAGGCCTTGATCATTTCCGCATTGAGGGCTTGAATGATGGCTGGCGGAGTTCCAGCGGGCGCTACCAAACCATACCATTGCAAAGCAACATAGTTGGGCACGCCAGCTTCCATCACGGTGGGCACATCGGGCAAGATGTCCAAGCGCTTGCTACCGGATACAGCCAGCGCACGAACTTTGCCAGATTGAATGTGCGGCATGACTGTCAGCGCATTTGAAAACATGCCATTGACTTGCCCGCCTAGCAAGTCAGTCACTGCTGGCGATGTGCCCTTATAAGGGACATGCAATGCTTGAATACCCGCCATGTAGTTGAACAATTCCATGGACATGTGCGGTGAGGTACCTACACCGGCACTGGCGTAATTAAGCGCACTCGCGTCTTTTTTGCCGATTGCAATCCAATCTCGCAAATTGTTGGCCTTCACACCCGGATGAATGACAAAAATATTGGGCGCTGTGGCAGCCAAGGAAATAGGGGCAAAGTCCTTGATGGGGTCGTAGTTCACCTTCTTGTACAAAATTGGATTCAAGACCAAGGGGCTGGGCACAAACAACAGGGTGTACCCATCTGCGGGCGCGTGTGCAACCGCCTCAATGCCAATTAAGTTGCCAGCACCCGGTTTGTTTTCAACAAAAAAGCTTTGACCCATTGCACCGGTAAAAGCCTTTGCAAGCAAGCGGCCAATGATGTCCGTGCCGCCGCCCGGTGCGGAAGGCACCACAATTTTCACAGGCTTAACAGGGTAAGTTTGAGCGTGCAGTGCTTTGGCAGCAAACAATTGCAGTACCGACAACACGGCCAATGACATCAGCAAGGGGGACTTCCATGTTTGGAAAAATTTAGCCATGAGCGTGGAGTGTTTGGTGGTTTAAGTCAATGGGCTTGGCAGCGATCAAAACAAATGCAATGACACAAGGTTCTGTGCCATTGTTGACCCAATTGTGAATGGTGCCCCTTTGCACCAAGACATCGCCTTGTTGCAAATGAACCCTTTGCCCATCGATGTCCATGTCAATAGAGCCGGCCATGACCACGGCATAGTCAATGGTTTCCGTTCGGTGATTTCGGGGTGCAACACCTGGGTCGTATTGGACGATTCGAAACACGCTGTCTTCTTTGCCCAAGACTGAAACATCTCTTGTGTAACCATCAGCAGGGTCTGAGTTATCGACGGGCATCTTGCCTGTCGACCAGACCACACAACTTTGATGGAAATCTCTTCTAGAAAGGATGTTGGTGCACAACTCATCGTGCGACACAATGGCATTGCCATTTTGATCATGACCTGTCACAACGCGGCGAATTTTCATGAGGAGACTCTTTTAAAAAATCTAAAAACATCTGTGGCAATGCTTGCCACATGATGACCTCATACTACCTTTGAGCACAAGAGCCAAAGGGGTTGTCTGTGAGACTTTGTAGGGAACAGCTGTGAAAAATGACTCTCAGGTAAGCCCAGCTTCAACTCAAAATACACAATTTAAACCGTTGAGAAGTGGGGTCTGTCACATGGTGCGGCTGGCGGGGATCGAACCCACGACCCTTGGCTTCGGAGGCCAATACTCTATCCACTGAGCTACAGCCGCGCCTGATTCATTGCTGAGAGTCAAGGCGGATTATGGCATGCAGCCCCTCAATTCACAGATTTCAAAGGCCAAGTCAAAGCGCTCGGAGGTTATAATTTAAAGCTAATTCCGTCTAAGCGGATACAAACGTTTCATCAGAGATTCATTGAGGACGCTATGAGCGACAACAGCCACGATCAAGCCCACGAAGACCACACGGGTCCGGTCAAAACTCCCAAGCAAATGTTGCTTTTGAGCTTTGCTTCTTTCGTCATTCCCGTTTTCATCATCATTGGCCTGGTGTACTACGTCACCTCCGCCAACAAAACGGCCCCCGGTAGTGATACCGAGCGTACTGTTGCACAACGCATTCAAAAAGTAGGCATGGTTGAAATTCGCGACGCCAATCGCCCCGCGAAAGCAGGCGAAGAAGTCTACAAAGCGCAATGCTCAGCATGTCATGCCATTGGTGCAGCAGGCGCACCTAAGTTTGGTGATGTTGCTGCTTGGGCACCTCGCATCAAAACAGGCTACGAGGCTTTGGTTAATTCTGCGCTCAAAGGCAAGAATGCCATGGGCGCCCAAGGCGGCGGCGATTACAGCGACCTTGAAATTGGTCGTGCTGTGGCCTACCTCACCTCTGGTTCGGGCGGCAAATTCAAAGAGCCAGAGGCGCCTGCTCCAGCCGCCGAGAAAAAATAATTCAAAGAAGCCAGCCGCTGTATGGCGGCTTTGCTATCAAACCGCTCGATGCGCATCAGAGCGGTTTTTTTGTCCAGCAGCAGGGCTCATGGTGTATGCAAAATACCCAGGCATGTCAGCCGCTGACAAGACTTCTAAAGGCCAGAGGGCCATCTCCAATCCCTCTACTGCTTTAGCAACGTCAAGGGTATGAAGCAAGCCAAAGCCCATGCCCGTTTGAAAATACACGCGCCCAACTTCATCTGTATAACAAGTTTGAGCTTGTGTTTCTTGGCCTGTTTGAGCCGTCAATTGAAAGTCCGAGGAGAGCCGCCAAACAAAGGGCGTTGCCGCCAATTCGACATAAACACGTTGCGGCCCATTTTGAAAAAACCAAGCACCGCTTGAGTCGGCGGCGTAATTGCGGTGAATAAATTCAATCAGTTTTTCATGCTGAAGCAAAGACCCTTTGGCGCCTGGCTGGCCACTTTGAAAAGAGCCTTTCGCTTGCGCGGGATCGTCGCGCAGATACCAATGCCCGCGCTCATCCAAGCCCAACCAACCGTAACAGTTGGGTACGTTGGGCCACTTGGCCATGGCTTGTTTGACAATATCGTCCATGCGTTTAATCTGAGTGGATGTGCTGCAACAACCATTGACCCACAGCTTGTGGCATGGCTTTTAAATGCCCCGGCAAAAACCCACTTGCAAACCCAACATGCCCTCCCTCATCGGGTTGCCAGAGAGATACGTGAGTACTGACTTTGTCCGGAGTTGGCAAGCTGTATGAAGGAATGAAAGGATCATTCTTGGCATTCAATGCCAATGCGGGTATTGCAATGTTCCCCATGTGCTGCAGTGCCGACGCTTTCTGCCAATAATCGTCTGTGTTTTTAAATCCGTGTAAGGGCGCAGTGAACACATCGTCAAACTCATACAGGTCTTTAGCGGCCATGACTTTCTGGGCATCAAACAAGCCAGGATGCTGCTTGAGTTTGGCCATGGCTTTGGGCTTCATGCTGCGCAAAAACATGCGCGTGTAAACATGCCGGTTGAAACCTTTACCAATGGCATGACCGCTGGCTGTCAAATCCAAAGGTGAGCAAATGGAGGCCACTGCTTGAACAACTTGCTGTGCTGCTTGCCCCTGCTCACCAGCCCAGCGCATCAATGCATTGCCACCCAATGACACGCCTGCCGCCACAACACAGGGTCGATTTTGTGCGCTAGCCTGTTGTTTGAATTTGCGCAACAAGTGGTCAACCTCTTCATGGTCGCCGGAGTGATAAGCACGTGGCGCCAAGTTCAGGCTGCCGCTGCAACCTCTAAAGTGGGGCACTGCAATGTCACAGCCATGTTGTAAACCCCAATCGGCAAAAGCCTGAGAAGAGTGGCTGCTTGAAGAACCTTCTAAGCCGTGGAACAAGATCAACAAAGGTCTTGCGGTTTGAGCAGACGGGGCTTCGCAAAAGTCCACATCTACAAAGTCATCGTCTGGCGTAAGCCATCGCTCGCGTCGCCATACCGGTGGCGAAGCATCGAATCTGCGCGACCACAAGGCTGGCCAAATGGTTTGCAGATGGCCGCCGGGTAACCATGAAGGTGCTGAGTAGTCTGTCAATGAAGCACCGATGGGCTTGATGTCACTTCGGCAGGTGCGTTGGGCGTACCGGGGCTGGCGTGGTGCGCCACCATGCGCCAACCTTGCGGTGTTTTGTGATAAACATTGGTGGTCAGCACATAGGCCGTTTGGGGTCCTTCGGCGCCTAACACTTCCACACGTTCCACCAAATGATGCATGGCACTGGCAAGTGAATCAACTTTGTGAATGTGCGTCGGGTGCGCCTGCACGGTGCCATTGGCAAACATGGCCTCAAAGGTTGCTCGAATGGCGCCACTGCCAATTAAGCGCGGTCCTCCTGGATGCACGCACACAATTTCTTCTTCATCGGCCCAACACGCCATGAGACGTTCAATGTCGCCTTGCCTGAGCGCGTCATAAAACGCAGCCTCAATATCGTCTGGGTTGCCACCCAATGTGGCAGCTTGAAGTTTGGCTTTGCGCATGGTGTCCTTAGAAACAAAAAACCCGGCGTGCGCCGGGTTTCAGAAAACTTGTCAGCGTGTTCAACGCCAACATTTTATTTTTTAACGCGGAACTTGCGCAAGGCTGCGAGTTGCGCTGCAAACACAGCCAACTCGCTTTGCGCACGCGCCATGTCGATTTCAGACTTGGCATTGCGAAGGGCATCTTCCGCAGCAGCTTTTGCTGCATTGGCTTTTTCTTCGTCCAAATCCTTACCGCGGATCGCAGTGTCAGACAACACGGTCACGTGGTCGGGTTGCACTTCCAAAATGCCGCCGGCCACAAAGACAAACTCTTCGGTGCCATCGGTTTTTTCAATGCGAACGGAACCAGCCTTGATGCGTGAAATCAAGGGTGTGTGACGGGGATAAATGCCTAACTCGCCCGCCTCACCAGGCAAGGCCACAAAACGGGCTTCACCTGAGAAGATGGACTCTTCGGCACTGACCACATCAACGCGGAGGGTGTTCATAGTGTGTTCCTTGAAAAGGGTTTACAAAAATGGCTTACGCCATTTTCTTGGCCTTTTCGAAGGCTTCATCAATGGTACCGACCATGTAGAACGCTTGCTCGGGCAAGTGATCACACTCGCCAGCCACAATCATCTTGAAACCACGGATGGTTTCGGCCAATGTCACGTACTTGCCGGGTGAGCCTGTGAAGACTTCAGCAACGTGGAAAGGCTGGGACAAGAAACGCTGAATCTTACGGGCACGGGCCACAGCCAACTTGTCTTCAGGTGCCAAGTCGTCCATACCCATAATGGCAATGATGTCGCGCAGTTCGCGATAACGCTGCAATGTGCCTTGAACAGCGCGCGCTGTTTCGTAGTGGTCCACGCCCACGACCAAGGGGTCGAGCTGACGGCTGGTAGAGTCCAAAGGATCCACCGCGGGGTAGATACCCAAAGAAGCGATGTCACGAGACAACACCACGGTGGAGTCCAAGTGAGCAAATGTTGTGGCTGGTGATGGGTCGGTCAAGTCATCGGCAGGCACGTAAACGGCTTGGATGGAAGTGATGGAGCCCACTTTGGTGGAGGTAATACGCTCTTGCAAACGGCCCATTTCTTCGGCCAATGTAGGCTGGTAA
>Ga0209088_10002430_pt1 | contig 11409 bp, 13 predicted proteins | sample S_140625_EF_Meta_FD_187324 | JGI IMG/M metagenome (GOLD analysis project Ga0209088, IMG submission 187324) | Freshwater microbial communities from Lake Simoncouche, Canada to study carbon cycling - S_140625_EF_MetaG (SPAdes) (version 2) | ecosystem: Environmental > Aquatic > Freshwater > Lake ...
TTCTATTTCTTTCTTAATAATATCATTTATAATATTTAATAATTATTTATCTTTATATATTTTTAAATTTAATTATAATAGTTATAAATATATATTTAAATTAAAGTTTATTATTTTAAAACATTATGAAAACAATTTTAACATTCGCTCCTATATTATTAGCAGCTTCTTGGGCAATTTATAATATTTTCTTCTTAATTAAGAAAAGTATTCCATCTAATTAGATAAATTAAATACTATTAGTATTTAATTTACTTAGAATTTTCATAAATTACAGATAAGTTTTCTTTATATCTATTTAAAACTAAATCAGGATAAATTAATTTTTCATTAAAGTTAAAAATATCTTGATTTAAGCTTTTAATTTCTCCTTTTATTCCATTTGAATTTACATTTTTTTTATTTAAAGGTTGATTATAAGTTTCAAAATAACCAATACGTAACTCCATCCAATTTATGAATTCTTTATTAGTAGAAACCAATGCAATAAAAAAGTTTCTGTTTTTAAAGTTTATATAAGAAATACTTTTTTCTTTATAATAATTGGTTAATTTTAAATCATCTAAAAAATTTTTATCATTTACAAATTCTGGAGAAGGTAGTAACCAAAAATCTACAAATTTACCTTTTGAATTATAATAATTTGCACGTTCCCTTAATAATTCTTCAATTGTTTCATTTTCAAAAAATAATTTTTGATCAAATAAAACATAGTAGTAAATATTTTCCATAAAATAGTATATTTAAATATATATTTATAACTATTATAATTAAATTTAAAAATATATAAAGATAAATAATTATTAAATATTATAAATGATATTATTAAGAAAGAAATAGAATGCGGATGTGGCGTAATGGTAGACGCGCTAGACTTAGAATCTAGTGAAAATGTTCGTGAGAGTTCAAGTCTCTCCATCCGCACTTAAGAAATTTGAAAGTCTTTTGGATATTTTTTTTTGAAAGCCCTTATGGTTTGACTTTTAAGATTAACTGGAATTTTCTCTTAAATTTGGCAAGTAATCTAGAATTCATTATAATTTAAAAAGGAAACATTCCAGTAATCTATGTAACAAATAAAAAGAAGATATGAAATATGCTATTGTTCAGACGTCAGGAAAACAATTTTTATTAAAACCGGGTCAATGGTACGATGTAGATTTTATTGATAATGGAAATTTAGGTGATTTTATTTATTTAAATAAAATTTTATTTTTTCGAAATGAGAATAAAGTCCAAATAGGGAAACCGTTTTTAGAAGATAGTCAAATTCCTGCAAAAATTATCCAACAAGTAAAAGGAAAAAAAATAACGGTTTTAAAAACAAAACCTAAGAAAAAATATACACGTACACGTGGACATCGTCAACCGTATACTCGTGTTCAAATTGACATTACAAATTAATAGGAGGATTCTATGGCACATAAAATGGGAGCAGGGAGTACTCGAAATGTTCGAGATTCAAAAGCCAAAAGATTAGGAGTTAAATGTTTTGGAGCTCAAAAAGTAAAAAGTGGTTTTATAATTGTTCGTCAACGTGGAACCAAATTTAAACCAGGTAAAGACGTAGGTTGTGGAAGAGATCATACGTTATACGCATTAACAAATGGAGTATTAGAATTTACATCAACAGGTTATGTAAATGTAATTAAAGAAGTAATTGAATAAACGGAAATAAAATCTTTTCCGTTTATTTTTTTTTATTTTTTCCATCAGATGGATCACCTTTCTTTTTTCGCTTTCCAAATCTCATGGTAGGTGTTTTAATTTTTAACCAAAGAGCAACTGAATCTGTTAGCCATTCTGCACCAGGTATAAGAGCAAATTTTCCTGAAATAGCACGGATATAAAGATAAAGATAAAGAAAAAAGAAGATCATAAATGTCCCAAAAAAGAAAAAAATTGCTAAACGTTTATCACTAAAGATAATAGCAGAATCATCAAAAATCCATCTTTCAACACCCATGGCAACTTCACGATGAAATAATAAATCCCAATAAGAAATAGCTAATCCTTGAAGCATCAATAATGAAAAGATTAATAATACATTATATTTAATTAATTTGGAAAATTTAAAAATTGATCGAACAATCATTAACTCAATAACAAGATAGGAAAGAAAAAAGACTTTCTCAGGACTCATTAATGCTTGTAAGATAGGTGACATTAAAATTTCCTTCAAGACCGGATAAAAAGGACTTAAGGTTTCTGGAAAACCTCCCAAAGTATAAACATTCACTAAAATTCCATGAACTAAATCAATAAAAGCAAAAAAATAAATAAAAGTTAATTGAATAAATTCCATTGTATTTGGAAATTTGGAACTTATTTCTTTTAAAGTTTTTAAAATTGATTTTATAACCTTCGTAATTTGTTTAATCAAATTTCTTAAGACTAAAGGTATTTGAATTTTGTTGACCATTTTTTTATATAATTTGTCAAATTGATTTATAAATATTATATATTTATTTTTTATTTTTTAATCTAATTCTATCTAGATAATAGCATTTTTATTTAACTTAAAAAGATTGTTTAAAAAAGGTTAAAAAATAGGAACAAATTGATCAGTTTCTACTTATAATTGTATTATCACTATAATTAATAAAAAATTGTTATAGATTTTATTTTAATAAAAAACATGAAAAAATTTCTTTCGAATATAAAAATAGAATTATCTAATTTAGAAACTCAAAATGATCAAGAATTAGAATTACAAATTGAAAAATTAAAAAAACGAAGTAAAAAAGAAAACTTAGATAATCTTATTTGTCCATGGTTTGCAACAGTCCAAGAAATAGCTTACCGTAAAATTGGCCTAAAACATTTCGATACACAACTTTTAGCAGGACTATTGCTTCACCAAGGAAAAATTGTAGAAATGAAAACAGGAGAAGGAAAAACTCTCTGTTCAACTTTACCTATTTCTTTAAATGCTTTAACGAAAAAAGGAATTCACGTAGTAACGGTTAACGATTATTTAGCAGAACGTGACCAAAAATGGATGGGAAAAATTTATAAAGGTCTTAATTTAAGTGTAGGACTGGTAAAAAGTACAAGTAGCAATTATCAAAAACGAAAAAGTTACGCAGCAGATATTACTTATGTTACAAATTCTGAATTAGTTTTTGATTATTTACGTGATAGTACAGCAAACCATTGCAATGAACTTGTTCAACGACCATTTAATTTTTGCGTAATTGATGAGATTGATTCTATCTTAATTGATGAAGCACGTACACCTCTTATTTTATCAAATTTTTCAGGAGAAACTAATGTTCCTAAATTATATTTAGCAAAAGCCATCGCAAAGAGTTTGAATAAAGAAAGTGATTTTGAAATTGATGAAAAAAGACGTGACATTAACTTAACAGAAACAGGATATCAAAATGCAACGTCGAGATTAGGGAAAAAAACCCTTTATGATCCAAAAGATCCATGGATTCTAGAAATTTTAAATGCTTTAAAAGCAGAACATATTTTTAAATTAAACAAAGACTACATTATTTTAAATCAAAAAATTTGTATAGTAGATGAATTTACAGGTCGAATTATGGAAGACCGACGATGGAGTATGGGAATCCATGAAGCAATTGAAATAAAAGAAAAAGTAAGTATAGGAGGAGGAACGAAAACAAAAAGTTCAATTACTTATCAAAACTTTTTTACTCTTTATCCAAAATTAGCAGGAATGACAGGAACGGCTAAAACAACAGAAAAAGAATTTCAAGATATTTATAACTTGGAAGTAGTTGTTGTACCAACTTCCAAACCGATGATTCGAGAAGATTTACCAGATCAAGTCTATCAAACAGAATTAGCGAAATGGAAATCAGTCTTAGAACAATCTAAAGAATGTTATAGCAAAGGACAACCGCTCCTAATTGGAACAGCTACAGTAGAAAAATCTGAATTTTTATCAGAACTATTTAAAATTTCAAAAATTCCCCACCAAATATTAAATGCTAAACCAGAAAATGTAAAAAGGGAAAGTGAAATTATTGCACAAGCAGGAGAACGTTTTGCTATTACTATTGCAACAAATATGGCCGGGCGTGGAACAGATATTATCCTTGGGGGAAATCCATATTTTAAAGTCAAACAAGAACTATGTGAAATACTTTTAGAAAATAAAGAATCAAATAAAAAACTTCAAGATTTTAAAGAAAAAGTTTATGTAGAGTATGAAAATACCTTAAATCAATTAGAAAAAGATATTCAAAAACTTCCTTACTCTTTGGATGAAATATGTCTATCTTTAAAAGAAATGTACAATTATCTATATAAAGAGATTTATAATCAATGGGAGAAAGAAAATAAAGATATTAAAGAATTAGGTGGTTTATTTGTTTTAGGAACAGAACGACATGAAACGAGAAGAATAGATAACCAATTACGTGGACGTTCGGGTAGACAAGGTGATCCTGGAAAATCAAAATTTTGTCTTTCTTTAGAAGATGATTTATTTAAAGTATTTGGAGGGGATAGTATTAAGAATTGGATAGGGGTTTTATTAGATGATAAAGATGCTGCATTAGAATCAAATATATTAACAAAAAGTCTTGAAAATGCACAGCAAAAGATTGAACTTTATAATTATGATCTGAGAAAAAATGTTTTCCAATACGATGATGCTCTTAATAATCAACGTAAACAAATTTTTAAAATACGAAATGAACTTTTAAAAAATAATATTTATCAAGATTTATTTTTACGTTATTCAGAATCATTATTTGATCTAGATTTTCCTAAAAAAAGTGAATATCAAATAGATCTTCTTGAAAATTCTTTTGGAATGTATTCAAATTACTTAAAAACAAAAGAAAATTTAGAAAATAAAGATTTTTATAAAGAAATTTGGATTTCAAATGACCTACGACAAGCAGAATCAAATATATATCAAGAAGGATTTTTAAAAAATACACGCTCTTTAGCTATTTTAACAATAATGGATTATTATTGGACAGAACATATCGAACGAATGGGTTATATTAGAGAAACAATTAGTTGGAGATCATATGGTCAACAAAATCCATTAGTGGAATATAATCTGGAAGCATTTAAATCGTTCAAATGTATGTTGGAAGAAATTCGTGCATGTATGCTATACTATTTCTTAAATGATTCATTATATTAAGAAAAACATATGTCAAAACATACTTTAAATGGACGTAGAAAAAAAGTAATTAAAACTTCAGGTTTTCGTGCACGATTAGCAACAAAAAATGGACGAAAAGTCTTAAAAAATCGTAGACGCCGAGGACGTCACAGATTAGCCCCGGTATTTTAAATATTTGAGTTAACACGGACGAAAAAAGAATTAAATGAATAATATCTTAAAAATTCAAAAATCGTTAAAATTTGTTATCGATTTAAAATTTGCAATAGTAATTTTAGCAATAATTGCTATTGCAAGTTCTTTAGGAACTTACATTGAACAAGATGAAACACCTATCTTTTATGAACAAAATTATCCACTAAGTAAACCAATTTATGGAATTGTAACCTGGAAATTTATTCTTAATTTTGGTTTTGACCATGTATATACTACCTGGTGGTTTTTATTATTATTAATTATTTTAGGAATTTCTTTAATTGGCTGTACAATTAGTCGACAATTTCCTCTTCTTTCAAATTCCAAAGAATACTTTTTTAGAAAACAAAAAAGCTCTTTTTTGAATTTACCTTTTTCCGTAAAAATTAAAAATATTTATTATTTGAAAGAAAATATTTTAAATAAAATTCAAAATTCAAATTTTTATCTTTATCAATACGGTAATTTAAGTTATGGGTATAGAGGATTAATTGGACGAATTAGTCCCATTTTAGTACATGTAAGCCTAATAATAATCCTATGTGGATCTTCGTGGGGAGCTTTTAATAATTTTAAAGCTCAAGAAATTTTACCGAAAGGAGAAATTTTCCATATTCAAAATCCAATAAAAATTGGAATATTTACATCTATTCCATCTGTAAGTGCAAGAGTTAATGATTTTTGGGTTGAATATGAAAATAATAGAATTCACCAATTTTACTCAAATATTTCATTATTAGAACCTTCGGGAAATGAAATTCTTCAACAAACAATTTCAGTAAATAACCCATTAAGATATAAAGGTATTGATTTTTATCAAAGTGATTGGAATATCATTGGTATTCGAGTTCAAGAAATTAACGGAAATAAAGAAATTTATGAAATTCCAGTATTTCCATTAAAAAAGAATTCAAAATCATGGATAACTTGGATAAATGATTCTGAAACGAATAGCAAAGCATTAGTTTTTGATCAATTACAGAATAGTTTCGTAATTTATAATGAAAAAGGAACATTCTTAAAATTAGGAAATATAGGAGATGAAATAAATAATAATTTAAAACTAATTGATATTATTCCTTCAACGGGATTACAAATTAAATATGATCCAAGTATCGTAATTATTTATTTTGGCTTCGGGTTATTAATGTTAACGTCTTGTCTTAGTTATTTACCATATACTCAAATCTGGATCTATAATGAAGGAAAAAATTTATGGATTGGAAGTTCTACAAATCGAGGAAAAATTCAACTAGAAATTGAATTTGAGAATTTAATCCGTACAATCGAAAATAATTTAATAAAAAATATTTTTATAAAAAATCAATAAATTAACAAAAATTTGTATTCATTATTTTATTGATTTATTAAATTGTAATATCATAAAATAATGTGTACAATATTAATAGTCCCTAGTAGCTCAGCGGTAGAGCGGTCGGCTGTTAACCGATAGGTCGTTGGTTCAAACCCAACCTGGGGAGTTAAAAAACTTTAATAAAAAATATTTAAATTACAACTTAATATTAAATGATTAAAAAAATTATGAAACGTTTTTTATAAGTTTTATTAAAAAGTAGAAAAGAAGTATTTTTTGATTCTATTCAAAATCACATTATAATATATTTGAAATAAATATAAATAAAAATTTTAAGGAGAAAAACTATGAGCCATACAGTTAAAATTTATGATACATGTATTGGATGTACTCAATGTGTAAGAGCATGTCCAACTGATGTTTTAGAAATGGTTATTTGGGAAGATTGTCGTGCAGGACAAATTGCATCTGCTCCAAGAACTGAAGATTGTGTTGGATGCAAACGTTGCGAAAGTGCCTGTCCAACAGACTTTTTAAGTATCCGCGTTTATCTTGGTGGTGAAACAACAAGAAGTATGGGATTAGCATACTAATAAAAAAGGTTTTAAAAGAATTCGTTTTTATTATTAAAAATGAATTCTTTTAAAACCTTTTTATTAACTATAAAATTAAAGAACCCAACCGTAACTATGTAAGCCCTTTCCAAGAAAATTAACTCCTAGATAACAAATCCAAATTACAAAAAAACCAACAGAGCCTAAAATTGCAGCATTTTGACCTTGCCAACCCTTCAATAAACGAGAATGTAAATAAATAGCAAAAACAAGCCAAGTAATTAAAGCCCATGTTTCTTTAGGATCCCAACTCCAATAAGAGCCCCAAGCTTCATTTGCCCAAACTGCACCTGAAATAATCCCAATGGTTAAAAAAGGAAAACCTAAGCCAATAATTCGATAACTCCAAATATCAACCGTTTGTAACAAAGATAACTTTGAAACATTAGGGGTGGATAAAATCGTTTCAGATTGAAGAATATTTACAGAGGCTTTTTGTTGAATTGTATTAAAAGCTAAATATAAAATAGATAATAAAGAGCCAATAATTAATGTAGCGTAACTAATCATCATCATAGTTACATGCATCATTAACCAATTAGACTGTAAAGAAGGTACTAAAGGTAAAGCTTTTTGCATATCTGTCGGTAATGTTAAACTTGAAAAACCAGATAAAAAAAACATTAAAGGTGTAGCAAGAGAACCAATCAATCGACTTTTAGTTTGATATTCAACAAATAAATGAATAGTTGAAATTCCCCAACTTAAAAAAATTAAAGATTCATATAAATTACTTAAAGGAAAATAGCCTTCACCAATCCATCGAAGTAAAAGTGTTAAAGCAAAAATAAAATTACTAAAAATAACCAAAAGATTTCCGACTTTAAATACTAGATTATTTTTTGGAATATATAAACTAATCCAATAGGTAATCATTGCTACAAAAGATAGTAAACAAGCAAAGATAGGTAATTGGTAATCATAGAACATTAATATTTTCATATAGATACTGTTAAAAAGTATAAATCTAAAGTTATTATAAATGTAAATTTAAAAACAAGGAAACTTAAAAGTTATTTTACTAGTTGGGATTTGAATAAAAAGGATGACATTATTATTATCTATAGTGGAAGAGGGGACGAATATGACAGCAACTTTAGAAAGATACGAAAGCCAAAATATCTGGGAACGTTTTTGTTCTTGGATTACAAGTTTAGATAATCGTTTATATATCGGATGGTTCGGTGTTGTAATGATTCCTATGCTTTTAACTGCTACTTCTTGTTTCATCATCGCTTTTATCGCTGCACCGCCAGTTGATATCGATGGTATCCGTGAACCAGTTGCTGGTTCTTTAATGTACGGAAACAACATCATTACTGGTGCTGTTATTCCAAGTTCAAACGCTATTGGTGTTCATTTCTACCCAATTTGGGAAGCTGCTTCTGTTGATGAGTGGTTATACAATGGTGGTCCATACCAACTAATTGTATTACATTTCTTAACTGGTGTTGCTTGTTACCTTGGAAGAGAATGGGAACTTAGCTTCCGTCTTGGTATGCGTCCTTGGATTTTTGTTGCATTCTCTGCTCCAGTAGCAGCTGCTAGTGCAGTATTTTTAGTTTACCCAATCGGTCAAGGAAGCTTCTCTGATGGTATGCCTCTTGGTATTTCTGGTACTTTCAACTTCATGTTAGTATTCCAAGCTGAACATAACATCTTAATGCACCCATTCCATATGGCTGGTGTAGCTGGTGTATTTGGTGGATCTTTATTCTCTGCTATGCACGGTTCTCTTGTAACTTCAAGTTTAATCCGTGAAACTGCAGAAGGTGAATCTACTAACTATGGTTACAAATTTGGTCAAGAAGAAGAAACTTATAACATCGTAGCTGCTCATGGTTACTTTGGACGTTTAATCTTCCAATACGCAAGTTTCAACAACTCTCGTTCATTACATTTCTTCTTAGCTGCTTGGCCAGTTGTAGGAATCTGGTTAACTGCTTTAGGTATTTCAACTATGGCATTCAACTTAAATGGTTTCAACTTCAACCAATCTATCGTTGATAGCCAAGGACGTGTAATCAATACTTGGGCTGACATCTTAAACCGTGCTAACTTAGGTATGGAAGTAATGCATGAACGTAATGCACACAACTTCCCTCTTGATTTAGCAGTAACTGCTCCAGTTATTGTTGGTTAATAAAATAAAAAGAAGAGAATAATTATTTTTAATTATTCTTTTCTTTTTAAAATAACTTTTAATTAATTTCCGCGTACTCTATTATTTAAAAAAACATAAAAAAAATTATGAATATTTTAAGAACAGTAAAAAATGTGCTAGCTCATGTATGGTTACCTATAGTAATATATTTTAGATGGCCGAACATGCACCTTTCTGCAAGTGTAACGTTTGAAAAAAAAGCTATGCCAACTACTTATCAAAGAATGAAACGTCTTAATAAAGTATATAAAACAAATGAAAAACTTTTGATACCTTCTTTGACACCTTCTGAAAGAAGAGAAGGTTTGGTAATTATAGCAACACAAGTATATAGGGAAATATTAGTCAATTTAAAAAAAAGCGAAAGTCTTAAAAACGATATGGATAAGGCATATCGGGAAAAAAAAATAGTACCTTTTCACATGCTAACTGAAAAGGCTGAACTTTTAGAGCAATATAATAAATTGGAAGATGCACTAGTATGGATGGAAAAATTAGGAGAAAGAATAAAATATGAAGAATTAATAGAAGCTAATTCACCTAATTATGAAACACAAGATGAAGAGGAAGATGAAGAGGAATATGAAGAAGATTTCGACTCTGAAGAAACTCAAGCCCAATTTGAAAAAGAAGATAAAGAATACAAAGATGATACTGAGGATAATACTCAGGATGATTATGATTTTAAAGAAAACTAGTAATCAAGATCTTGATATTAAAGTAATTTTTTAATTTTATATTAAATATCAAATGATTTAAAAAAATTATTAAAAGACGTTTTAAAGGATTTTTGAATAAAAAGTAATAATTTTAAATTAAATTTTAAGCAAAAAAATAGTTTGGAATACTAAATAGAAACCATTGTATTTTTAAGAATATTTGAACAAGGTTTTCTTTAATCGACAAAATAAACAATTAAAAATTATGAAAACATAAAAAATTAACAAATAAAAAAGTGGACTAAAAATATACACAAAAAAAGTTTAATAATATGAAAATTGATGAAAGACGGCTTCTTTTGGAAAAAAGAAGTATAAAAAATTGTGAAATTATGATGAGTCCTATAAATTACCGAGACCTGTTACAAAAGTAACATAATCTCGATATTTCCATAGACACTATAAGACGTCATTTCGAAAGCTTAGGTCACAAAGCTTAATACTGTTGGTAACTAGCTTTTTTTATTTTTAGTATTTGATAAAAAGAAAATTAAAGAGATATTTGTTTATTTCAAAAAACAAAGACATAGGTTAAATCTAAAAAATTAACACATTATCCTTTAAAAGAAGAATTCTCTTCGAGAAAGGCAACATAATCTGATTCTTCATTAACTTCAATAATTGATTTATCAAGTACCTTGATAAATGCTTGAATTTCTTGAGGAGATACCTTACTTTTAGAACCAGAAATTCTAGCTTTTGGCTCTAAAGTAAGTAATAACATAGCAAAAGATATATTAGCAAGTAAATTCCTTACAAGTTGTATCAATTTTTTCATTTATTATTATTATATATGAAAAAATTTAGAATAGAGTTAAATTGAAATATTTTAAAAGTAAATAAAAATTTCGGCATCGTGCTATTTTCCCGAAGGACTGCTCCTTAAGTATTTTCGCCGCAATAACATTTCACAGTCATGTTCGGAATGGGATGACGTGGTACTATTATGCTATAAAGACCGAAATTGAAAGTTTTAAACTAATTGTTGCTTAAGAATATGGTTTATTAGTACATCTAGGCTGAACATATTGCTATGCTTACACCGGATGCCTATCAAGCGGCTCGTCTTGCCACAACCTAAGAGTACTCATCTTGAGGACGGCTTCCCACTTAGATGCTTTCAGCGGTTATCCTAACTATACATAGCTACCCAGCGTCTACCCTTGGCAGGATAACTGGTACACTAGCGGTATATCTTTCTCGGTCCTCTCGTACTAGAGAAAGGTCACTCTCAATACTCCAACGCCCATGCCGGGTATGGACCGAACTGTCTCGCGACGTTCTGA
>Ga0209088_10002431_pt1 | contig 11401 bp, 11 predicted proteins | sample S_140625_EF_Meta_FD_187324 | JGI IMG/M metagenome (GOLD analysis project Ga0209088, IMG submission 187324) | Freshwater microbial communities from Lake Simoncouche, Canada to study carbon cycling - S_140625_EF_MetaG (SPAdes) (version 2) | ecosystem: Environmental > Aquatic > Freshwater > Lake ...
GACTATCTAGTTGACCAAGACGCTGCAGAGATTCTCGCTAAAGAATCTGTTCAAGCAGTTATCGATCTTGAAAACATGGGTCTTCCTTTCAACAGAACACCTGATGGCAAGATTGACCAGAGAAGATTCGGTGGACACACTCGTGACCACGGTAAAGCTCCGGTTAGAAGATCTTGTTATGCAGCTGACCGTACCGGTCACATGATTTTGCAGACCTTGTATCAAAACTGCGTAAAGCTAGGCATCGAGTTCTATAACGAGTTCTATGTTTTAGACCTTGTTATGAACACTGTCGATGGTGTTGAGCGACCAGCTGCTGTTGTTGCCTATGAACTAGCTACCGGAGAACTACACGTGTTCCAGGGTAAGTCAATTGTTTTTGCCACCGGTGGTTTCGGAAAGATCTTCAAGACAACTTCTAACGCTCACACCCTTACCGGTGACGGCGTTGGCATCATCTACCGCAAGGGTCTTCCTTTGGAAGACATGGAGTTCTATCAATTCCACCCAACCGGTCTTGCTGGTCTTGGTATTTTGCTTTCAGAAGCTGCCCGTGGTGAAGGAGCTATCCTCCGCAATGCTTCAGGTGAGCGCTTCATGGAGCGCTATGCGCCTACTATCAAAGACCTAGCTCCTCGAGACATGGTTGCAAGAGCTATGGCTAACGAAGTTCGTGAAGGAAGAGGTGCGGGACCACACAAGGACTATGTTCTCCTGGATCTCACCCACTTAGAGCCTGCTGTTATCGATGCCAAGCTTCCTGATATCACAGAGTTTGCAAGAACCTACCTAGGTGTCGAGCCATACACAGAACCAGTTCCGGTTTTCCCAACTGCTCACTATGCCATGGGTGGAATTCCAACCAACATCAAGACAGAAGTTCTAAGAGATAACACCACTGTTGTTCCTGGTCTTTATGCTGCTGGTGAGTGTGCTTGTGTTTCAGTGCACGGTGCTAACCGTCTTGGCACCAACTCACTGTTGGATATCAACGTCTTTGGTAAGCGTGCTGGTATCTATGCGGTTGAGTATGCCAAGGATGCCCAGTTCGTTGATGTTCCGATGGATGCAATTGCAGAAACTGTAAAACTTATTGAACACATGAGAAATGCAACTGGCACAGAGAAGATTGCTGTTATCCGTAAAGAACTGCAAGACACCATGGATAAGAATGCTCAGGTTTATAGAACTGAAGAATCACTAAACGAAGCACTAGATAAAATCAAAGAACTTCGTAAGCGATACGAGCACATTCAGGTTCAAGACCGTGGCCTCAGATTCAACACAGATCTACTTGAAGCTATTGAACTTGGTTTCTTACTAGACCTTGCTGAAGTGCTTGCATACACAGCCCGTGAAAGAAGAGAATCACGTGGCGGTCATTTCCGAGAAGACTTCGAAACTCGTAACGACGAGAAGTTCATGGTTCACTCAATGGCATACAAAGATGGCGAAGAAATCAAGATTGGTTGGAAGCCAGTTACCATCACCAACTATCCACCGATGGAGCGTAAGTACTAATGAGCACTGCAGTCGAATCAGTAAAAGAAATAGCAGCTGTGCCATCATTCACAGTTACTCTGTTTGTTCGTCGCTTCGATCCTGAAAAAGATGAAGAGCCGAAGTGGCAAGACTTTGACGTAACTGTCTTTGGAACTGATCGTGTTCTCGATGCTCTACACAAGATCAAGTGGGAACTAGATGGCTCACTTACTTTCAGAAGATCATGTGCTCACGGTGTTTGTGGTTCAGATGCCATGCGTATCAACGGTAGAAACCGTTTAGCTTGTAAGACTCTGATCAAAGACCTAGACATCTCGCAACCTATTTATGTTGAACCTATCAAGGGTCTAAAAGTTGAAAAAGACTTGGTAGTAGACATGAACCCGTTCTACCAGGCTTATAGAGATGTAAAGCCTTTCCTTATCGCGTCAGACAAGCCAGCAGCCGAGCGTATTCAGTCCCCTGAAGACCGCGCTCGTTTCGAAGACACCACCAAGTGCATTCTCTGTGCTGCCTGTACAACATCATGTCCAGTGTTCTGGACTGACAACCAGTACTTTGGTCCAGCAGCTATCGTGAACGCTCACCGTTTCATCTTCGATTCAAGAGATGAAGCAGCTGAAGTTCGACTAGATATCCTCAACGATAAAGAAGGTGTCTGGCGTTGCCGCACCACCTTCAACTGCACCGAGGCTTGCCCTAGAGGTATTGAAGTAACCAAGGCTATTGCTGAAGTCAAGCAAGCTGTGTTGCGCGGTCGCCGATAAACTCCTGAGAATCAACTCATAAAACAGGGCTATTTGAGCCTTATTTGCTCTTTGCTGTTTAGGCTTAATTTATGTCCGAATGTCCAACTAGTCGATCAACCGAGGTTGAAGAAACTAAGCTCTCGCTAACTCGAAGAAACTTCTTCGCAGGTTTCGCAGTTGCTGCCACATCACTTGGACTAACAGGTATCGCAACTTCAGCAGAAGCTGCCAGCAAGAAATACAAGGTTTGTGCAACTAAGGACGTCAAAGTCGGTGGCGGAAGCATCTTCTTCATAGCTTCTGCGAACATGTTCTTTTTGATAACTCAACCAAAAAAAGACGTCTTTAGGGCTTTCAATCCAGCTTGTACGCACAAAGGAATACCTGTTAGCAAGATCGAGGGAACTAATATTCGATGCAAAGATGGGCACAACGCTCTCTTTGATCTCAATTCCGGAGCTGTTAAGCGAGGACCTGCGGTATTACCGTTGCAGAAATACACGCTAAGTGTCGAGAGCAAGAATATTTACGTAACTCTTACGAAGTAAGTTTCTCAACCAAGCCTGGCAGTAATGCAGGAGAAACCGAGAGACTCGTAACACCGTAATCAATAAACAGTTGAGCTGATTCTGGATCGCTTGCAGCTTCACCACAAATCCCAACTGGTTTTTTGTGTTCTTTTGCTGATCGAATAACCTGTTCAATCAAACCCATTACTTCAGGTTTCCTAACATCGCTAACCGGTAGCGGTGACGTTAATCTGTCTTGACCCAAGGTGTATTGAGTTAAGTCATTTGTTCCTATGCTGAGAAAATCAACAACGGTGAGAATTTCTTCCAACACAACACTCTGACAAATCTCAGGAACTTCAATCATTACTCCGGCATTTACTAAACCTGCTTCGTGTGCCATAGCGACAAAGACTTTGGCTTGATCGGAAGTTGTAACCATAGGTGCCATAACCCATAGCTTTGTCTGAGGGTTTGCCTGTTGAGCTTTTGCAAGAGCTAACAGCTGTGTCTCTAATACTTTTGGGTTTGCAAGTAACGCTTGGAAACCTCGATTGGCATACTTACCTTTCTCAGCGAGTTTGAGGAAAGGTAGCGGTTTATCGGTATCAAGATCTAAGACTCTAACGATGACAACTTGATTAGGGAATTCTGCAAGGACTCTTGAATATTCAAGAACCTGTTGCTCCAAACTTGGGGCAGTCTTTTCACCAAGGAATAGCAGTTCAGTCCTAAACAAACCAACTCCTTGAGCTCCAAACTCTCTTGCTGTTTGTGCTTCAGAACTTGAACCTAGGTTTGCATAGAGCTCAACTGGTAAATCATGCTGCTGAACTATTCGGATTGATTTGGTTTTTAGATTTACTTCCATAGCCTGGCTGTATTGAATTAGTTCTGCTTCATCAGGTTCAACAAATACTTGGCCGCTACTGGAATCCAGAATCAAGTGATTACCGTTTGCAATCAACTCTGCTCCCAAAACAGAAACAACAGCCGGAAGCCCTGTGGCTCTTGCCAAGATTGCTGTGTGTGATGTGGCGCTACCAGATGAGGTAACCAAACCCACAATCTGTGATTTAGCTAAATTACTCATCTCTATTGGACCCACGTTATCGGCTACCAATATGAACGGCTCTTGAGGCCAAACCACTTCCTGTCGACCAGATAACTTATCTATTACTTTGGTGCCAAGTTCTAAAACATCGTTAGCTCGATCAGCGAAGTATTCCCCAAGGTTAGTAAGTGTTGCTGCAGCTTTTTTGAAAGCACCGCTGACGGCTCTTTGCGAGTTAGCACCATCAGCTAAGAACTCTTTGATGCTTGCAAGTAGTTCAGGATCGTTGAGTACTAGCCTCATTGCTTCAATGATTTCAATAGTTTCAGAGTTGGAATCAAGATTGGCTAGCTCTGCATCTACTTCTCCAAGGGCTTCTCTAATAGCCAGTAATCCCCTGTTACTGCCAGCACCTTCACTATCCCAAGGAACATAGGTTTCGCTTCGGTAGGTAAAGGCACGCCCAATGGCTATGCCTGTGCCAACACCAGCACCAACCAAAACTCGTTCACTCACCCAACAAGTCTAAGTTCACCTTAAACTTGTCCCATGCCTGAAAACCTAAAAATTGCTACCATCAACGTCAATGGCGTTAGAGCCGCTTACCGTAAAGGCTTGGCAGAGTGGGTTATTTCTGAATCCCCAGACATTATTGCGCTGCAGGAAGTAAGAGCAGAGACCACAGATCTAGAAGAGATCTTTGCAGCTATCGCCCAAGAACAAAACGATGGCACTACCTGGCACATCCTGCATGACAATGCTTCAGCTAAGGGAAGAGCTGGTGTTGCAGTTGTTTCAAAATTCAAGCCAGTAGCTTCAAGAACAGATCTTGGACCTAAGAGTTTCGACAGCGCGGGCAGATGGTTAGAAGTTGATTTCAAGCTCAAAACCAAGACGTTAACTGTTATCAGTACATATGTGCACTCAGGTGAGGTTGATACTCCTAAACAGGTTGAGAAATACAAGTTCTTAGATGCAATGACCAAGCGCATGGCTGAAATCAAAAAAGCTGATGGTCTTTGTGTTGTGGTTGGCGATCTGAATGTCGGTCACACCGAACTAGATATCAAGAACTGGAAAGGTAACCTCAAAAACGCAGGCTTCCTTCCTGAAGAGCGTGCTTACTTTGATACCTGGATGCACAAGCAAGGCTGGGTTGATCTTGGCCGAGCAACACATCCAGATGTTCCAGGTCCATACACCTGGTGGTCCTTTAGAGGTCAAGCCTTTGATACTGACACCGGTTGGAGAATTGACTACCAAATAGCAACTCCCAAGCTTGCCAAGGTAGCTAGTAATTACAAGGTTCATAGAGCAGCTAGCTATGACACCCGTTTCACAGACCATTCCCCTGTTGTTGTTGAGTACGCTATCTAACATGAGTGGCAAAGCAAATCTTCTAAGCGGCATGCAGCCAAGTGCATCTTCGCTACACCTTGGTAACTACCTTGGAGCGCTAGTTAACTGGGTCAACATGCAAAGAGACTTCAACGCTTTCTATGTAATCGTTGATCTTCACGCCATTACTGTTCCACAAGACCCTAACGAACTTAGAACCAACACCAGAAGAACTGCGGCTCAATACATCGCCGCTGGTATCAACCCTCAGGATTCAGCACTGTTTGTGCAAAGCCATGTTCCTGCTCACGCTGAACTAGCTTGGGTCTTGAACTGCATCACAGGTTTTGGTGAAGCCAGTCGTATGACCCAGTTCAAAGACAAGTCTCAAAAAGCAGGAAGCGATTCCACTTCAGTTGGCCTATTTACTTACCCGATTCTGCAAGCAGCAGACATATTGCTTTATCAACCAAAAGCTGTCCCTGTTGGTGAAGACCAAAGACAACACTTGGAACTAACCCGTGATCTTGCAGAACGATTCAATTCAAGATTTGGTCAGACCTTCACTATTCCTGAAGCTCATATCCTCAAAGAAACAGCAAAGATTTACGACTTACAGAACCCAACTTCAAAGATGTCTAAATCAGCAGCTGACCCTAAAGGCCTCGTAAACCTAATGGATGATGACTCCACCATTATGAAGAAGATTAAGAGCGCTGTTACCGACACTGATGCAAGCATCAGAGTCGACTGGGAAAATAAGCCAGGTGTTTCTAACTTGCTATCTATTCACTCATCAATTAGTGGTGAATCACTGGTATCGCTTGAAGAACGATTCGCAGGGGCTGGCTACGGTGTTCTAAAATCCGAAGTTGCTGATGTTGTTATCAATGCTTTAGGGCCTATCAGAGACCGAGCAAATGATCTAATGAGCGACCAAGCCGAACTAGACAGATTGCTTGCATCAGGAGCAGAAAAGGCTAGAGCGGTGGCTGAAGCCACTTTGGCTATGGTTTATGACCGAATTGGCTTCATCAAAGCTCAGTAATCTGTTCGCTTCTAGCCAATAGAGTTACTTATTTCCCAGATATCTGGGACACTTATCTAGTTACAAAAGTTCTTCGGGGTCAGTGTAAATCTGAACCGGCGGTTATAGTCCGCGACCCGACAAGCTGCTTTCAATAGCAACGAATGCCCTGGTATTTGGTTTGGCGGTTGATCTGGTGAAATTCCAGAACCGACGGTTAAAGTCCGGATGGTAGAAGAACAGAAGGTTTGGTCTATTTTGGCCTGACCTTTGGTCGCTTAACCGACCCTGCCCCGACGTACTTTCTTCAAGGAAGGCTCGGGATGACAAATCTCAGTGTGTATGAACCGGCGATGCGCCGTGCACTCGAAATAGCCCTACTCGGACCCGCCTATGGTGTTAACCCTCAAGTTGGGGCAATCATCCTTGATAAAGATTTGAACACTATTGCCGAAGGTTGGCACAAAGGTGCTGGAACCCCACATGCTGAAGTTGATGCATTGAGCAAACTTGATTCTGTTCCTGCCGGTGCAACTGCAGTTGTTACCTTAGAGCCTTGCAATCACACCGGAAGAACTGGACCTTGTTCGCAAGCACTTATAACTGCTGGTGTTTCAAGAGTTGTTTATGCAACTAAAGATCCAGGACAAGATTCTTCCGGTGGAGCTGAAACTTTAGTTACTGCAGGTATCGAAGTTATTGATGGGGTGCTAGCAGAGCTTGCTTCTGAGCAATCCGTTGTTTGGCTAACTGCAATCAAGAAGCAACGGCCTTATGTAACTTTGAAATGGGCACAGACTCTTGATGGCAGAACAGCTGCCAGCGATAAGACCAGTAAGTGGATATCAGGCTCTGTATCGAGAGCAGATGTTCACCTGAGAAGATCACAGCTGGATGCCATCTTGGTTGGAACTGGAACAGTTCAGTATGACAACCCTGATCTAACTGCTAGAAAACCAGATGGTTCAAGATACGAGCATCAACCACTTCGAGTCGTAGTTGGTAAGACTGAGCTAAGTCAAGACCTACGGGTATTCAATGATGAAGCGCCAACAGTTCAACTAAAAACTCATGACATCAAAGAAGTTCTCACTCAACTGTGGGATAGAGGAATAAGACATGTCTTGGTTGAAGGTGGAGCACAACTAGCAAGTGAGTTCATTGCTAAAGGCATCTTTGATGAGATTTTGATTTATCAAGCACCACTACTTGTCGGTGGAGCAAACGTTGCTGTTGACGAAATCGGAATTGACACCATGCTGAATGCTTTGCCACTTACTTTCAAGGAAGTAAAAGTGCTTGGCGATGACATTTTTATTAGAGCAGTGCCTAAGGAGAGTAAGTAAATGTTTACTGGAATCATTGAAGAATTAGGCAAGGTTACTGCCATCGAGAAACAACCTGATGCTGTTAGGTTGACCATCTCTGGTCCCCTAGTAACAAGCGACATCAAGCGCGGTGACTCTATCTGCTGCAGTGGAACATGCCTTACTGCCATTGAAATTGAGAATGGATCTTTCACAGCTGATGTGATGAATGAGACTCTAAGACTCACCAGCCTTGGCACAGTTGAAGTTGGTGATCCAATCAACTTGGAGCGAGCAATGACCATGCAGACCAGGTTTGGTGGACACCATGTTCAAGGCCATGTTGATGGAGTTGGCAGCTTCATCTCAAGAGAACCTAGCGAGAACTGGGATTGGGTTCGCATCCAGGTTCCTAGAGAACTCATGAAGTATGTCGTACTCAAGGGCTCCATCACCTTGGATGGAATCTCCCTAACAGTCAATGAATTAGGTGAAGACTTCGTAGGTCTGTCTTTGATACCTGAGACTCTAAGACTTACAACCCTTGGTTATAAGAAACCAGGAGATCAAATAAACGTCGAAGTCGACGTAATGGCCAAACATATAGAACGACTACTAGAAGCGAGAAACAACTAATGGCAATTTCAACTATTGAGCAAGCAATTGAAGCCTTGCGCCAAGGTAAGCCGGTTCTGGTAGCCGATGATGAGAGTCGTGAGAATGAGGGTGATGCCGTAATCGCTGCTCAGTTTGCCACCACCGAGTGGATGGCTTGGATAGTCAAGAACACCACCGGGTTCCTATGTGCTCCGATGGAAGATGGCAAAGCTAACGAACTTGAGTTGCCTTTGATGACTAACATCAATCAAGATCCTCATGGCACTAACTACACGGTAACTGTTGATGCTGCTGCTCGTGAGAGCACTGGTGTCTCAGCAGCTGATCGAGCACTAACTGCAAGAACTCTAGCTAGCGATTCTGCTGGTCCTGAGTCATTTATTAGACCAGGTCACATTCTTCCGCTACGTGCTCACCCTCATGGTGTTCATGGCAGAAGAGGTCACACTGAAGCTGCCGTTGACCTACTAAAACTAGCTGGTCTGATCCCTGTGGCGATTATTGGTGAAATGGTTTCAGATGACGGTTCCATGATGCGCTTACCTGAGCTTTTAGAAGTTGGTGAAAGAGAATCTATTCCTGTGATCACAATTGAAGATTTAGTTGAGTATCTAAAAGCTAACTCAATCGATCAGGTGCATAATCCTGATAACCGTATTCGTTTTGAAGCTGAAGCTAACGTTCCAACTATTCACGGTAATTTCAAACTCAGAGGTTATTACGACATCAAAACTGGAGCAGATCACGTAGCGATAATCAAGGGCAATCCAAAAGGTGATGACGTTCTCGTTCGTATGCACTCTGAATGTATTACCGGTGAAGCTTTTGGTTCTCTAAAGTGTGAGTGTGGTCCTCAGTTGCAGTATGCATTGGACATGATTGAAGCTGACCCTAAGGGTGGAATAGTTATTTACCTGAGAGGTCAAGAAGGTCGCGGAATTGGACTTCTAAACAAACTAAAGGCTTATGGCTTGCAAGAAAAAGGTTTAGATACCGTTGAGGCCAATGAAGCTCTTGGTCTTCCATCAGAGGCAAGAGAATACGGTGCAGCTGTTTCTATTCTTAGAGAGCTTGGGGTCAAGAGTGTTCGACTTATGACTAACAACCCGGCTAAAGCTAACTTCCTAACAGAAGCTGGAATACCGGTGAACTCTTATGTTCCAGTAATCGTCGGTGAAGCTATCGAGAACCTAGGCTACCTAGAAGCGAAGCGTTCAAAGATGGGTCACCTTCTTCCACAAATCATCGCCGAAATGGAGCAGTAATGGCAGGCCACGGTCCAAAACTTGTCATAGATGCAAGTGATCTTGCGGTAACCATTCTGGTTACCTCTTGGCATACCGAGATTACCGATGCACTATTAGCTGGTGCTGAACGAGCCCTGAAGGCTGCTGGCAACGATGTTTACACAATCGTTCGAGTGCCCGGTGCCTTTGAGTTACCGCTGGCAGCTAAGTGGGCTGCTGAAGATGATGCCGATGCAATCATCGCGTTAGGTGTTGTTATCCAAGGAGATACTCCGCACTTTGATTACGTCTGTGATGCAGCAACTCAAGGTCTTACTCAAGTGCAATTGGAATATGGTGTTCCAATCGGTTTTGGTCTCCTAACTGTTGATAACGCTCAACAAGCTCTCGATAGGTCCGGTTTAGCGAACAGTAAAGAAGATAAGGGTGCCGAAGCCGTCGAGGCTGCCATCACTATGGCACGTCTTCGCTCATAGACTATTGAAGTAACCACTTCAACAGAAAAGAGCATCATGGAAGATTCAACCAAAGAATTACTAATTAGTATTTTTCTAGTTCTGCACCTTTTAGGTATTGCAGTTTTACTTGCAGGATTCTTCTCAAGCCTCAAAGATCTAACCAAGGGCATCAAGGTTTCAGCTGGAGTGCTGCACGGTTCGTACCTGATGCTGGCAACAGGATTAGCTATGGCTGGTCTTGCTGTTGATCCAAGCAAACTTAATGCTTTTGTGATTTCACTAAAACTTATAGCTTTGGTATTCATCTTCTTGATTGCTTTCCGCTACCGCAAGAAAGATGTCACTCCGGTCTGGGCAGTGCCGACTATCTTCCTGCTAACCACAATAAACATTGTGTTAGCCATCTTTGGCGGAGCAGTTGCTGAATAGTCTTTAGCGCAAGAACAGTGCTGTTAGTCGGCGGGTTGTGAAAAACAGCCCGCCGATTATCATTGCCACGAAATAGGCAACATGTCCAAGCATTGTGACATTCAAGATGCCTAAAGTCAGTCCTCTAATAAGTTCAATCGCTTGCCACAGTGGCATTGCTTGAATGAACCACTGAATGAACTGAGGATAAATACTTAGTGGGTAGAAAGTTCCTGAGAATAGGAACATTGGCAACATAACTAACTGGATCCATTGCATCTGCTGGTGGTTCTTGAGATAACTTGTTACCCCCATTCCAACAGAGGCAAACCCAAAGGCAATCAATACAGCTGCTGGTATTGCAAGCAATCCCCAAAGAGAAGGCACAAGCCCCATTGAAGAAACAACTGCCATAAATCCGATGGCATAAGCCAAACCTCTAAGTAATGCCCAACTGATTTCACCTAAAGCAACATCCAAAGTTCCCATAGATGTTGAGAGCATGCCGTTATAGATCTTGCCGAAATGCATCTTGAAGAATACGTTCCAGGTTGAGTCATAGATAGCACCGTTCATTGCAGATGTTGCTAGAAGCGCAGGAGCAATGTATTGAGCGTAGGTAATTGGATTACCGTTACCATCGGTTGAACCGGTAATGAACTGACCGATGCCATAGCCAAATGCTAGAAGATAGATCACTGGCTCAACAAATCCAGAGGCTACCACCATCCAGGTTGAAGACTTGAGGGCATAGTAACCACGCTCAAGAACAACTCTTGATCTTCCTGAATAAACGCCAGCGCCCACCCTATTGCTTCTTCGTTCAGCGATGGCAATTGCAGTATCAACTGTTGTGTTAAGCAAACTCATTTGGACAACCTTCTTTCGAAGACTCGATGAGCCCAGCTAAAGCCAACGATTGCCATAGCTACCATTAGAGCCCAGTGCAGAACAAGTAACCAAGGTTCTATTGGCATGCCATATGACATGGATCGACCTAGATTGGTGGCATGCCACTGAGGTGAAATCCAACCAATCCACTGCAGGTAAATAGGCATTGACGTAATTGGATAGAAAGTTCCGGAGAACATAAACATCGGTGTGATGATGAATCTCCCCACTAGAGCAAACATGCCATCATCGTCATCTTTGATACTTGCTGAGAAGGCAAGCATGATGGCAG